>ORJL011164619.1_pt1 | contig 19718 bp, 20 predicted proteins | sample 1779941 | NCBI WGS metagenome assembly ORJL01 (sample SAMEA104232317, study PRJEB22302) | groundwater metagenome | biome: forest; feature: aquifer; material: groundwater | place: USA | collected 2011-08-07 | depth 5.8 m | reverse complement strand
CAGGTCGGCGCAGGCAGGAGCGCAGTGGAATAGTCGTAGACTAGGTGTTCCCATTCGTAGGTATTCGCAGATTCGTATCATAGGCGGATTATAGTATCTATAAAAATGGGTTTCGTATTCTGTGCTTAATCTGATACGGAAACTATATAGGTGTCAATGCTTCTAGAATACGGCTTCGTTGAGCCATTCCTTGCTTCAGAGTCTTCCTGTGCTTGTAGGTATTCGTAGATTGGTTTCATTCGTTGATTGGTATATTTACTAAAAAATGGCTTACTATATAATGGATACTAGTGTTTTAGCCGTTTTATCAAGGTCGAACTATTAATTAGGAAAAGGTAACGATTGAATTACCAGTTGTATTAAGAATCCGAATGTGTACGATTTCTTTATTCGTAGCCATTCGTATATTAGTATAATTCGTATTTTCGTATAGTAATTTTATGAACAAACAAGGTATTGTAGAAGCGGTTCACGGCTTACTCGGTGGCACCAAGGTGCAAGCGGAGCAGGTGGTGGACAAAGTGCTTGAGACTATTGTTTCCACTCTCAAGACTGGGACGGAAGTATCAATCGCAGGATTAGGTATCTTCTCGGTCAAACAGCGCGCGGCTCGTCAGGCGCGCAATCCTCGCACCGGCGAGATGGTGCAGGTAGCAGCGATGAAGGTCCCGAAGTTCCGAGCGGCAAAGGCGCTCAAGGACGCGGTGAAATAACTACTACGCAGAACTTATGCGGATTTCACGCGGACAGACACCCGCGGAAGCCATCACAAAACCGCCCCTTTGGGCGGTTTTTGTTTGATTGGTGCGGAATATTTGAATTAGTCCGAACCGCTTTCGCCGCCTGCGGCGACGAGCCTGCCTGCCGGCAAGGCGGGGGATTCCTCCCCGGAAATCGGGCAACCCGCGAACGCAGAAAGCGGAGCAGTCGTCGTATGACGAAAAGGCGGAACTTGCCCGCCGAAGCTTCGGTACAGGCGGGGGGTCGCCCGAATGACAATTTCAAGTTTTTCTTTGGCGAAGTTCTGATTACTGAAATTCTAACGAATTTCAGTCTTAGTGGCATTTTGTTCTTTAAAATCTCAACATAAAAGCCCACCAGTTTTATAGACCGGCGGGCCTGAAATCCAAAAGCGTCTTTTGTGACGGTGTTACTTCTTAGGCTTTACAAAAACCCAGGGGATCAAAGTGGAAAACATGCTACCATCACTACTTTCAGCCAGTTCAAGACGACATGGCACTGAACGCCACCAATTTGCGACATTAAACACACACTGACCAAGGATCGGTTCCATGGCAATACATGCATATTCTCCCTCCTCCTCTCTTGTAAACTGCAGAACCAACTCGGGAGCAACCGCCCATGGGCACATCTGTAAACCGAACGTCATAGCTTGGTTGCAAATCTTCGCCCGAGACACGCCACCCCCTGAAAAACCGAGATCAGTGCCGGTAAGTTTTACTAAGTCTATCTTTCCGACTGAAATAGTTACAATCTTGGCAAGAGCCTCACAGACATATCTTTTTCCAATGAATTGGTCGCCGAGCCAACATGGACGGCTTTCTAGTCGGGCAGGGTAATCCCCAGGCCGAGCATTATTTGAGCCGAGAGTAATTGTCTTCCAGACAACCCACTCCAAGTTCAACTTGCCTGACAAAAAACAGTTGAGCATGGACAGTCCGCCCATCTTGTTAATTGTCGCTTCGACTTGTCCGTTTTTTACACCGGGATACTTGCTTTTCATTAGGACCTTTCTTCGCGGCTCATAGCCGACTTTTTCTCACTACCCGTGAGCTGAGGGATCGCATAAGCGACGTTGATCTGCACGCTACTCATAGTAGATGCAGAGATTCAAAGAACTAGATATAATGTATATAGTATAGACGAAGTTATGTCAACTGCGCCACCAAAAAAACAAAAACTGCCATTTCTGGTGTTCTTAGGTTATTAATTTAATCCTCGGGAAAATTTTTCTTTTCTGCTTCTAACGGAATCGTGAATTTCTTTTTGCCCCGAAAAATCCATACAATTTGGTCGCCGAGCGCGGGCAAAGCCCGCGCGAGGCATTGACTTTTCCAACGTGGTGCGGGCGGCGGGAGTCGGACCCGCGTCTGGTGCTTGGAAGGCACCCATAATAGCCGTTATACGACACCCGCTTTTCAAGCACATCCGAATCGTAGCAAAAAAACGGTATCCGAGCAATTTAATCTCTTTTAAAGTTGGGAGCGACACCGCAGTGGAAGAGTCGTAAACTGGATGTTTTGATTCGTATCCATTCGTTTCATTCGCATAATTCGTATATTGGTATGTTTATCTGCTAAAGAGGAAAAGAGGTAAAATCTGCTATAATCCGATTGCATGCAAAATCACCTAACAATGACGGCTGTACTGCTTGGCACGGTAGTATTTTTGTCTCTCTCCGGAATTCCGCACAAAGCCAGCGCGGACACAGTAGCTGTACTTCAGAAGAAACCTGCGGTTCAAGTTGTTTCCGTGCCATCCCAAAATCCGACGACTATCCCGACCGTCTTTCGCTTCACGCGCGACCTGCAAACAGGTTCGCGTGGCGCGGATGTCCGCTACCTCCAGATTCTCCTTAATCGCGACACCGATACCACCGTTACAAAATCGGGAGAAGAAACCGGTTACTTCGGAGCGAAGACCAAATCAAGTATCGTCAAATTCCAAAGTAAATACTTCTCTGAAATACTCTCCCCCGCGGGCAGGAAAAAGGGAACCGGAATCGTGGGAAGTTTTACTCGCGTGAAATTAAATAATCTCTTATCCGCGACGGTAAACGCATCCGAACCTCTCTCTTCCACACAATCAACAACAACAGCAACCTCCACTCCTCTCGTGCTTGCATCCACTTCTCCGCAAACCTTCGCTACCGGAACCACGACACCGGAAGAGCCCATCCTTCCGTTTAACGAGATAAACATCAAAACTCGCGAGGCGCTCGTCAATATTCTCTGCACCACCAAACGCGGAGGAGTGTTTGAACCGCTCTCCGGAAGTGGTGTCATCATAGACCCCCACGGTGTCATTCTCACGAACGCGCACATCGGGCAGTACCTTCTGCTGAAAGATTTATATGTTCCGAACTTTATAGACTGCCTCGTCCGCGCCGGCGCGCCGGCAACCGCCCGTTACCGCGCGAAACTTTTGTACCTCTCGCCACTCTGGGTGGAGAAGAACTTTAAAAAAATCACCGAGGACGAACCGGCAGGAACTGGCAAAAATGACTTCGCTCTCCTCCTCATCACGGAGAGCGCGCGTCCGGACATTTTTCCTCTTCCCACCGCATTCCCGTACCTCCCGATTGATACCTCCGATACGATCATCGCTCGAGCGGGGACCGTACTTATCGCATCGTACCCCGCGGGATTTATAAGTGGCATCAGTATTCAAAAAGACCTCTTCCCGGCTTCGTCAATCGTTACGCGTGGACAGGTTTTTAATTTCGGAGGTGACTCCACTCTGCCCGACCTCTTCAGTATTGGTGCGTCTCCACTCGCCCAAGAAGGTTCCTCCGGCGGAGCCGTGGTCAATCCCTTCGGAAAACTCATTGGTATTCTAACCACCTCTTCGGCTGGCGCGACCACGGGTGAGCGCGACCTGCGCGCCATTACCCTCAATCACATTTCACGAAGCTTCAAAGAGCACACGGGAGACGATTTCTCAAAACTTCTGGAGGGAAATTTCTCCAAGTCCGCCGAAAATTTCAATCGCACCATCGCGCCGACGCTCAAAAAACTCTTTGAGGATGAACTGAGTAAAGATTAAGAGCGACACCGCAATGGAATAGTCGTAGACTGGGCGTTAAACCCTGCAGGCCGCACCGAATAACCCTGCGCCTGCCTGCGGCAGGCAGGAGCGCAGGGTGTTCCCATTCGTAGGTATTCGCAGATTCGTATCATAGGCGGATTAGTATCTATAAAAATTAATAGTGTGATTACTAAACCACCGACAGCTCAACTATTTTCTGGAAATTGTCCTTTGCGTCGGCGTTCTGTCGCCGTTCAAATCCGCACCGCGCGCACCGCTGTGTGATACTCCACGCATCTCCCTTCTTTTCCACACGAATCGGTTCCATCATGCCGGAGCAAAGCTCGGCACGGTCTCCCGGCTCAACATCAACATGCTTACTCCACAGACACTTCGGACAGTGATTGGTATAGCCGTTACCGGTAACCTCCGCGCCACAGTGTTCGCACGTAAAATCTTCAATTTTTCTTGTGAATGTCATACCGATGTATAACTACCGCCATGCCACATTTACGCCACGCGAAACTTCCCCGCTATTTCCCGCAAAAAACCCTCGGTTTCAAGCTCTCTCAAAATCTCCGCTACCGGCGTGCCAGTTACCCCGTTCGGCAGAGAAATATCAGAAGCCGAAATGACTCCTTTCGCAAGTGCCTGTCGGAGAATCGCTCCGCGAACTTCCCTCCGTGAACCTTGAAACGCTCCCTGCACAGTGTAGTGTTTACTCCGCGTATTCGGGTTTCCTACCGTCTTTTTGAGGAAACTCCCATAATCCATCAGCGCGTAGTACCACTCGCGTGACGAGCAAAGTTCACCCGAAGATCGGGAAGACGGATGAACCTTGTTCGTCGGAAACGTCTCCGAAATGAGCGACAACAGTTCCGAGTCTGAAACATTCTTTCGGTTTTTAAAAAAGAAATGCAGGTACACGGTCCGAATATTCGTCTCAATAAAAACGGTCGGCAGATCCCACGCGAACGCCATAACTGCCCGCGCGGTATAGGGTCCCACTCCGGGGAGGGAACAAAGCGACACAGCATCGCGAGGAATACTCCCACGGTAGTTCAAAACCACCATCTCCGCCGCGCGCTTCAGATTGAGCGCTCGCCGATTATACCCGAGCCCCTGCCACGCGCGAAGCGTTTCCGACCGCAAAGCTCCCGCGAGAGCGCGTACCGAGGGAAATTTCTCTATGAATGAAACAAAGAACGGCACAACCCGATTTGCCTGCGTTTGCTGGAGCATTACCTCCGAAACAAGCACTCGGTAGGGGTCCAGAGTTCCGCTCTTCCGAAGCGTAAGCGCGGGAGGACGCCACGGAAAATCGCGCCGGTTCTTCCGGTAAAAATCCAGAATAGTTTTCTGAAATTTCCTTTTGTGCTCATGGGATACTTTCATACACGCTTCGCATAGTATCAAAAAGCCCGCCGTGAATCCATGGCGGGCTTTTTCGTGAGAGAAAGAAATTACGCGGATGAGTTTGGGGATGATCCTGGATCTTTTGGTTTTTCAACCGGAGGTATCTCGGGCGTGCGTGGTTCAATCGGCGGAACCGCCCTGCCGACCATAGGCGGATGAAGGATTTTCGCGCGCCAAAGGTACCAGAAAATAAACACGCCGATGAGAACGACGAGGATCGCGAGCGTAACATTAAGAAGCACCTTGTTACGATCGGTAAACGGGACAATCGGTGCCTCGGGAGGAACATACTCGCTGTTCTCCCGCACCGCCCCGAGCGATCCTTCGCGGAGCGACGTCGTATCAAGGTACGCAAAGTAACGCGCGAGATCGTACCGTGGCGCGTACGCGGAAGAATTCCCGTAGTACAGTGAGTATGTCTTTCCGGGAATCGCTTCAAACACGACGGTACGGAGAACTCCCTTGAATCGCGCCCGCGGTTTGAGCGAGAGCGCGACATCGTCAAAGTTTTCAATATTCACCTTATAGTATCGGTATGTGGATTCGGGGTACCGTACGGTAAAACTTGAGCCGGTAAATTTTGCCGTCTGTATCTGGGACAGGTACCCTCCCCCGATACGAACCCATCCTTGTCCATCGTTGCTTCCAAAGAGGCCGACGGGTCGGCTGAAATTTCCCGAGTTCACGACAAAGAGTTCAATCTCATTGGTTGGAATACCCGAAGCGCCAAGATCTGCCACCACTTCGGTTGCCTGTTCCGCGGGAATCTCCCGCACATCCGCGCTCACCTCCTCCTCCGTATCGGTTCCGCTTTCTACCGCGTAGCGATAGACACCTGCGGACGAGAGACGAAGTGCCCCTTCAACACCACTCTCAATCACGACACGCAGGTACCGAGCGCTACTTTCGGGATACGAAACGACCCCTTCGGAAACGGAAAATCGAGCGGTATCGTCGCTGAACTTAAAAATGTATCCGCGTTCGGTGAGCAGTTTCCAGGAAGCGCTCTCGTGCGGAAGGATCTCGGATGTCGCGTACACCGAAACCTGTCTCCGGTAATTTTTGGAGTCGGACTCAATGTTCAGACGACTGTGAAGAATGCCCGATTGACCGAGGTCCAGGATAAACATCAGACGCCCAGCGGAATCAGTCACGGCATCAAGGGTTCGTGACGGCGCGTACGCCGATACGACGGAAGCGTCCTCAACCACGAGCTGGTACGGAACCTCTTCTTTTGAAGACTCGGAAATCACTCGTATATCCCGAAATACGTTTCCACCCGACGCAACTTCGCGGTCAAGCGGAACGCGTACATACTCGGCCGCGGAAAATTCGGGTAGCACGATGTCGCGCGCGTACGCCCAGAGAGACGGAACGAAATCAGCGCGCGCGAAGAAGAACGGGATCGTGAAAAGAAAAAAAAGAAAGATATTTTTTTTCATAGCAAGTATGGATATAGTTTAGAGAATCTCGGTAATACGATGCTTCCATTTGGCGTACGAGAACGAAACAATGAGGGCGATGACGCCGAATGATATGGAAGAAACGATGCGGTAGATCTGACCGAGTGCCCACACGTCAATGAGCACCTTAAACGCGGTTATGAAGAACAGAACAAGACCGAGAATGCGGACGACCCGTCGCTTGGCGGTAAATCCGATGGCGGTAAGCACCGCGGCGTAGAGCGCCCAGACAATAGAGATAATGGTGTTGCTCCGATTTTGAAGCGCGGTTGTGCGCTCGCGGTATAATCGGTCGCTTTTTTCAAACTCCGCTCGTTGTCGTTCGCTTTGATCCAATCCGCTTTGATAAAAGTCGTTTCTCATAACCGAAGACTTCTGTGTTTCGCGCGCAATATCTTTAGCGTACACGGTTTGTATCTCAAAGGTAAGAATGTAGAGCGAGAGAACATTCGCAAGAACGATAAATACAATCGCGGCTTGCTTCCGTCCGTGCGCGTCTTCCTCACTTTCGTGACGCACCAAGAGATACCCGATGAGGTACGCGACGGCGACCGCGACGAGGGTTAGAAACACCTGCGAATTGAAGACCGCGGTATGAGTGAGAACGTCGTTGATATCGGCATCAAACGCGAAGTATCGGATGAGTCCCGCGACGTACACACAGATCGCGAAAATGTTCATGGTGTGCCGACGCGCGAGGTTGCCTGCGAGTGCCAGAAGCGCCGCCTCCAAAAGCCACGCGAGTGTAATCCAGATTCCGGAAAACTGAATCGGCATGGCAACCGTGAGAAAAATGACGGCAATGCCGGGGAGATACATATTGAGCGCTGTATCATTCCGATTCATACGGTACGCCACGTACGAAACCGCGAAGTAAAAGACGGCGAGGAAAAGCATGAAAAATCCCAGAACGCCGTGATATTTCGCGTCAAGAAGCACATAGGACATCCACCCGTAGCCAGCGGGAGCCAGTGTCACGAGAAGGAGGTCAATATTAGTTGAGTCCTTCTTCCACAGGACATTGTGGATAATGCCGGCGACAAGGTAGATGAGGAAGAACAGCGTAAGAAAGAAAAAGGTGGTCGCGAGCTGTTCCTGGCTGTAAAAATTTCCGTACCAGAGGACGACATGGAGCGCGGTCCCGGCAAACCCTAGTATATTAAGTTTGTTCCACTTCTTAAAGATCGCGACGCCGAGGACGCCGACATCAAGCAGTACGAGGTACCCCATGAGCGAAACAAGATTATTCTCCCCGCTTTGAATAAGAAAAGGCGTGAGCATACCGCCGAGAATACCGAGCACCGCGAGATGGATGGTCCCACCGACAACCGAGAGGGTTACCGAAAGAGCGGTTACGAAGAACATGAGTGCCATCGCGACTCCGTTCCCGATGAAATGATAGAACGCGAACGACGCGAAGATGGTGAGGTACAGCACCGCGATACCTCCACCCGAAACAATATCGGAGTACACGAGGTACTTGTTCCGCAGAAACTGTCCGATGCCGACCATTCCGGCACCCGCGATAATACCGAGAATGACGCGACCCATCGGACCGATGAGATTGTTGTCAAACGCCCATTTGAGGAAAAACGAAACCCCTAACACAATCGCGACGACCCCAATCTTGCCGAGCCACCGACTGCCGGCTTCCTCACCATCCACTTTTTCTTTAGGCGACTCCGCTACAGGAACCTGAGAATCTCCCGAAGTCGCTACGGAAGAAGATGATGGGGCTTTCGGCGCGCCGATAAGTTCATCGGCAACCGCCGACAGCGAAGGAGCGACGGCGGAACCTTGCTTTTTGAACTCCCCGTCTTTCGGAGAAAGTTTTTCAAGACGATCGGAGAGGCGGTTAATCTTCGCGTTGAGGTACACCATCCCAACGATTATCAGGACGACCCAGAGAAACGACGAGGAGAATAGGTAGAACATAGAAATAATGATAGTTGATAATATACCGTTAAGTATATCCCGCCACCGGCACGACGCAACCGCCCAAGAAAGAGTGGTGGGTTTGCCCCAAAAATTGCATTTCGTAATTCACAATTTCAAAGGAAGAAAAGAGAAACTACAAAAAATCACCGATAAAAAAACAGAGGCCTTCCACTACGTGGAAGGCCTCATGCGTTAGAGATTCGGAGGCGGGAGCGTCATCGTTCCAACTGCCGCTTGCAAATGACCTGTGAGATCACTCGCGAGCGAAAGTGCGGAGAGAACGAGATGCTCAAGCGCGCTCCAGATCTCGGGCGCCAAAATCCTAAGAACTATGATGGCGACCCCAAGTCCTATCGCGGGTAACAGAGCCATAGCGGTGAAATGACTCATAATTACAGGGAAGAAGCTGGTGTCGACACGACCGTCCTTCCCTATAGAAAATTCCTCGGAATTTTCTATAGGACCGGTACGACTGGTCGCCTTGTCCTACCTGCTATCCCACCATATCCGACACAAAAAAGCAACGGCGCGTGGTTGGTACATCCACCCCATTCCGCATGTCTTCACCAACACACGATTCGCTTCACTTTACCCAAGTAAAGTGAAGCGTGGAAAGAAGAACGCTACTTTTTTGATTAGCGACGTAGAGCGAGAGAAATGAAAAGCCCTCCGTTTTCATTTCCGAGCCGAGCCTGCCTGACGGCAGTCAGGGAGCTAATATAGTCCAATACTGCAAGGCTTGTCCGCGTATAAGGACGAGCGAAGCGAGTTCCGATAGTACCTCGGGGCTTGCCCCGAGGGACTATATTTCTTATTTTTTATCTCTTCCAGAATCGCGTTCTTCTCCCTCCGACTCTGGTGCGTCTTCCCGAACCGCACGCACACGCGGTTCACTCGGCTCCACTCTGCGCGCGGAAAAAGGTTTCTCAAATCCTCTTCAATTTTGCGCGGATCCTTGTACACTGTCCACCCGAGCTTTTGAGAAATGTAAGACACATGAGTATCCACGCCGATGGCATCCTTCCCCACCTCGCTCAAGAAAACATTCGCGGTCTTTCTGCCGACACCCGGAAGCATCATCAGCGTTCCTATATCGCGCGGAACTTCCCCGCCGAATTCTTTCGTGAGCATCTTCGCGCACCCGATAACACTCTTTGTTTTGTTTCTGAAAAAGTTTACCGATCGGATGATGGCGGACACCTCGGTTGCGTTAGCCGTTGCCAATGTTGCCGTTGTTTTATATTTTTTAAAAAGTCTTTCCGCGACTTTTATCGTTGTCTCGTCTCGTGTTCGCGCGGACATAAGAATCGCAATAAGTGTCTGCCACTCACTCCCCCACTCTTCGGCGGCGAGTCGCATCTCCCGCGCTTTTTTCTGAAGCTCCGACAGTTGTTTCATCGCTTGTTTCTTTTCCATACCCGTAATGTTCGCACATTTTCAGAAAAGAAAAAGCCCCACGCTTGCGTGCGCGGGGCTTGAGAATGTTTGAGAGTTTGACGTAAAAACTCTTAACGTGCAAAGTGCTGCTCAACCCTCCGGAGCACCTCCGTGTAAAACCGAAACGGGAGTGAGATGCCATCCTTCACGCAGTGGTTGTTGAAGGCGTTGACGCGGTAATTCCGACTGTTCTTCCAGATATCCAGAAGCGGCGCCGTACGAACATCGGAATGAATCGCGAAATCGGGAGTGTCATTGCCGGGACACCTCCACACCTGTCCGTCGGCATGGATGTACATTCCGTGCGTCAATTGGTTGCACGGCGTCGTCCCGATGTACGGATGCACACCTTCGTCTCGGAGTTGAGGGAGCGTCATCACTCCGCGCTCAATCGCCCACATGTAAACTTGGACAGCGAGATTGATGTACCTCTGCGCGAAAAGCTCATCTATGGCGGACTTCTCGCCAAGGTGTCCTTTCCCAGAGACCATCGTCGGTGGGAGATACACGGGCATGTTTCTCTCAATGCCCCACTTGTATATCTCAAACACTCCTCCGATGGTTTGGTGCGTAACGGGGTTGCACTGTACCGTCACTCGCTGATTCGCGAGGTCGGCGTTGAGCCCTGCCCCGCAAAGCCGTTCATAGGCGGTACACAACGCCTCGTAATAATTCACATGCTTCGCGTCCTCCTTATCCCGAATAGGGATGAACCGGTTCTCCCAGACAGGGTCAAATGACCGACCCTCCAGATAGAAGTTGAGGTTTGGGTACTCAAGAAGTCGCGAAAGCAACTCCTCCGAACCGATCCCGTGGTATTTGCGGGCGAGCCAATCACTCCCGAGCACTCCCGCCTTGGTGAAGATACCAAGAATGATGTTGTGCCGACGCGTGTAGTCGCACACGCTCCACAGCTCCTTTTTCTCCAAGAGCTCCCCCGGTCCGAGGAACTTGACCGATTCAAGACCGATCGGACGCGCCTGATCCAGAATTCCAAAGACCTCCCGCATAACGAGAACTTTATTCTGGAGAGTTCCATCGTTGAAACAGAGCGCGCATTTGGACGAGCACTCATACCCCTCACCAAAAGCACGGTTGGCTTCCGGTGAACCGGGAGGAAACCGATTGACCATTTCCGCGAAATCATCGCCGGGAATGTTCAAGTCAAGCGTCAGAAGCTTTTTGACGCGCTCTCCCCCGATCTCAACCGTCTCTTCGTGACGACCTTGGGTAAACGACCAACTTCGCGCCCTGGACCGATACCCTTCCGGGATCTGACCTTTGGGCGGAAGGATGGCGAGGACATTCGGAAATTGATTTTTCAGTATCATACTTCATATGGGTTGATTGTTTTCAAAGAACTTTGTAGCTCGCACTCGTGAGCTCACATATTGACTTACTTGCTATATTGTATCATCATAATTAACATATTGTCAAAGCATATCGTCAGCGGAGATACGCGTTATAGCCATATATTGTAGAGATATACAGGCACAGCAACACGGTTCTGTGGAAATAAATTGACACAATCACAGTTTCAACTATACTTTGAGTATGAAGGATCAAATTGCGTTATTTGAGTTATGGTTGCGATCGTTCTGATTGAGCGAAAAAGAAGCGACGGTGTATGTCGCTCTGTTGGAGCTGGGGAGAGGAACCGTAGCGCAGATCGGACGAAAAGCCGGCATCAATCGCACCACGGGCTACGACATTCTGGATTCTTTGGCGAACAAAGGACTGGTCAATGTTTCAGGCAAAGAACCGAAATCGGAATATATCGCCGAGCCCCCGGAAGCCGTCGTACGGTACTTGAAAAAAGAGTCGGAAACAGCAACAGAACGAATCACGAAGGCGGAGGCATTTCTTCCCGAGCTTCGTTCGGTTCACGCGACGCAAAATCGTCCGCGTATCAAGTTTTACGAGGGGACGGAAGGACTGAAACAGGTATACGAGGACACCCTCACCTCAACGGAGCCGATTCGCGCGTACGCGAACGCCGACGAAGCGCAGAAAGGCATACCGAATTATTTCCCCGAGTATTACAAACGACGGGCACGGAAAAACATCCCTATCCGCGCGATAGTCCCAAAAACTCCGGGAGGAATCGTGAGAAACGCGTTTGACACGGAAGAAAAACGCGAAGTCGCGTTCGTTCCATCCGATAAATACTACTTTTCTCCAGAAATAAATATCTACGACAACAAAATCATGATTGCTTCTTGGCGCGAGAAACTCGGCGTCATCATTGAGAGCGCGGAAATCGCCGAAGCTATGAAAAAGATTTTTGAACTCGCGTGGGCAGAATCAAAACGGTTGGATGCCGAGCTTCGCTCCTAGGTCATTCCTTTCGTTTTTCATTACTCGCGTTACTCACGCCTCTCATTCCTCGTTCCTCGCATTTCTACAATTTTTATGATTGTCCCTCTGTGCCTTTCCCCAGTTTAGCAATAGTGTACGGCCGTACACTATTGCTATTCTGTTATTCTTGAGAACATCAGAAAGAATAGAATGTTGAAATGGCAACTTGAACGTATCTTCATGTATAGAGATTACTATGTGTGTCTATATCCACAAAGATTATGCGTTCTAAATCCTGAAATTCGTAAATAGCCCGCCAGTCACCGGTGATATTGATACTCCACTGCCCCGCACGGTCGCCCTGAAGAGCGTGATTATCTAAAAGTGGATGTGAAGAATTGTCTTCAAATAACTGCAGTCGTTCGTCAAAGCGGTCCCTGATATGCGCGGGGATTTTCTGGTATCGTTTCTTGAATGTGCGATGAAAATCTATGTGCATTAACTTCTCAGGTACGAAATTGCGTCTTTTGCGGAATGGAACGGACCGGCAAGATTCTTCCCTTCTATCACATCTTTATGTAAACGAGCTAGTCGGCGCTTCACCGCGGGTTTCAATTCTCCTTCTGGGGTCCCAAGTGGTAATGTATCTCTATTGAGAGAAAAATGTACCTCCTTGTCGCGAATGAAGTTACGCAAATAATTATTGATAACGAGAGAAAGAGGCACGCCCAGTTGCTTTGCTACTTTCTGCGCTTTCATTTTAACATCCCTATCCGCTTTGATATTTATCATAGTCTTCATATATCTAAAGTATATACAATGGATAGAATTTGTCAAAGATTTATTAGTCTTCGTCTGTGTAAATTCTTTCTTAACTTTTCGGACACATATCCAACATACACCGAAACCGTATACCGAAAGTTGCTGATAATGAAAACCCGTGGATTTTTTTGTTTATTCTAAGATGACAAAAGCAACCTTACTGCTTTTGCCTTGCGCCAATCCAAGATAGCTCATAGATTTGACGCATAGCATCCGCAATCGCTTTCGATTCTATAATAACTGACATATTCTCGGCATAATTCATCAGTGCTAATTTATCGGCGTAGATATTTATTTCAATTTGCGGATCAAAATCCTCTTTCGGCACAATGCGCGTATCGGCAAGTTCTTTTGAATCACGTAATTTGTGTTCACTCTCCCAGAGCGATCCCTTACTGGCAATTCGGCGGGCTTTAATGCCGTGGGCTACCCGTTGTTCAATGTAATTATATTCCTTTGAAAGTCGGTCAAAAAACGCATTTGTATTCCACTCTAGTATTTCCGTCGGTTTTTCTTGTAGCGTATCCTCATATACCCTCCGAATAGCGTTCTCTCCCTCGTAGAAATATATTTTCGGCTTCACTTCTTTTTTGTTGTAAATTGCCTGCAGTTCCGGCAAAATATTTTTCATATCATTTTGTAATTCCCCGATTAATCGGAGAAGTCTATCAGGAGATTCGGCTAAAAAGCGGGTTTTATTTCTTATTTTTGATTTTCCTACCACGCCTCTATTCACCAAATACGACAAAACCGAATACGTGGTGGTCCTCTTAATTCCTGCAACTCTTGCAATATTCTGCGCCGAAGAAAGCCCGCTCTCAAGAGTGGCCAAATAAACTTGGGATTCATTTTCCGAAAAACCAAACTTTTTAAGTAACGGGATTATTTTCATAATCAGTATGACGAATATTTCGTCATCATAGTATCAAATAGAAGGGCTCCATGTCAAAGACATATGAGAATTATATAGAATCTGCCGTCAGATCACGACGAGTATGTTTGACAACGTATAGCACTTACTATGGAATAGTCTCAGATAAACAACCCTAACTAAAAAGGACTACTATGACCTTTGTCAGATTCAAACATCCATTCAGAACCGCATTGAGACTACTTCCTGTCCACCAAGCGGTACTCCTCTGTGGTATTTATATCTTCAGAACTAGCCGAGATAGCATTGAACATTTGTACCTGACCATAAGAAATGGTGGTCATTGGTATGGGATCGCGGACGATTTTGGAGTGATAATAAATACGGGCGATGGACCCTGGATTGGTTACCAAACCCTAGGAGTATCTTTAAATCATTTAGATAACTACCTGAAAAAAGTCTTTAGAGTAGACTCCACTGATGTGGCAAACATTTATGATTTATTGCCACACACTAGACTTGTTGGGTTTAGCGATCTGAATACTACTCAGGAGAGTTGCTATGTTAGATTTGAATGCGGTTGCGTTGAGGAAAGTTCCTCCCGTATAAAAGACCCAACAATAAGACTCTGTTCAAAACATCAACGCCTTTGGGACCGATGGCCACAGCTGGAAAAAAGAAATTTCCCTGGTAACCACTTCAGTCTCAGCGCGCGCAATGTGGTTGAAATTATTTCCCATCACCGTAATGGAAAGAAGCCATTAACTGACACGGATATGAGCGAGCTCATCAGCATACTCGCGCGAGATTCCCGCGAAGGGTCAAGAGCAGGGGCAATCTTTTATCTTGAGTGCATACTTCAAGAATTGCTGAAAAAAGATCCACGCACTCCGATGCCTTCCTGGGTTACGGAACTCGTGAGATTACCTTGTTCATTTCGGAAAATCTCTGAAGTTACTGTCGCAAAACACTGTTTCGCTAGATTGGGAAGTCAATTCAAAGAAACTTTGTGGTTACGCGAATTGATAGTTGATTTCGGGAGAGCTTGCCGTTGGCCACTCATTCGTTGTCACATCTTCGCGGGACTGGGGTATTTTCTGCTTGCCACTCTCATAGCAGTCATATGGCAGTGGCATGTACCTGATTGGAAAACCTTTGTTAGCTTAACGGCTACACTCGGGTTAGGATATCTCGGGTGGAAATGGTACACATACATGTGGGAATAATGATTACCCTTCAGATGAACACCCTCTAGATGCATAGGCGACCAGCAATGGTCGCTTTTTATTTGTAAAGATTATAAGAGCGGCACTGCAGTGAAATAGTCGCAGACTGGGCGTCAAACCCTGCAGGTCGCACCAAATACCCCCGCGCCTGCCGGCGGCAGCCAGGCCTGCCTGCCGAAGACGCTTCGGCGCAGGCAGGAGCGCAGTGGAATAGTCGTAGACTAGGTGTTCCCATTCGCAGGTATTCGCAGATTCGTATCATAGGCGGATTAGTATCTATAAATAGCCCGTCAATCATTCATGCGGGCATGGGTATCGCAGACGGTCTGCCACTCTTCCTTCCAATTCTCGGCCACAAGCCGCATGGTCTTTATCCCGCTCATCCGCTCCAATTCTTTCAGTTGTCGTAAGCTTTTTCTCATGAGTTTGCGACCCGTGCATCAATCACGTTCCAAAGATTACGGAATACTTCTCGCATATTTTGCGCGTACACCGCGTCATGAATCTCCACGAGGTAATGCGGCCGCTGTTTGGACATAACGAATACCACATATTCACCAAGAATCCAGGTCGTAGCGGTAAATTTAAAATCTTTTTTCCAAAACTTAACCACCCGCCGTTCAATATTTTTTGTCTTCATCTTCTCTTCAATCTCGGAATCATTGGAAATTAGTTTTAAATCGTATTGTTCGGGTGCCCTGCTCCAATACCACTCCACCCACTCGCCACATTCCTTATCCTCTACAAAGGTATGGTCCTGAAATCCCCACCAGGTTTGTTCCTTCGTGAGTGACATACTTTCCTCCCACACTGGTGTCTGCCGATACAGAAAATCCTTCACGTTATACTCGTCAATAAACCGCATTTTGGGAACCGAGTATGATGTTGACTGCGGTATCGTCAATAATTCGGAAATCGCTTCCTTCACAATTCTTTTCTTCACAGCAATCGCCTGCTCCTCCGTCTTTATCGCGAAATTAAGGTTTTCTGGAGGTAAGGCGACCAAATATCCGCCCGAACCTTCAACATCCTCCGTAATAACACCTCTTTTTAGAAGCTCCTTGGCTACCGCATAGACAGTGGAACGCTTTATCTTGGTAAGAGAAGCAACTCGCGCCGGTGCAATCTTACCGTTCTCAAGCACGGTCAAATAGACCTGAGTCTCCTTATCGCTAAAACCTAGCTTCGTTAATAGTTCAATTATCACACTGAAATAGTAGCAAAAGCCTCCGTGTTGTCAATACTTTGTCAACACTTTTTTATCCTTATTTTGCAATAGTATATTGCAGATTAGCCCTATTATTGTAAAATAGTGATTGACAGATATCTAAGACTACGCTATAATTATTGCGGAAAGTAAATACTGAACTCAAAAAACGGAAGGAATAGACACCATGAAAATCAAGATTTTTGTAGCCATACTTGTTGCCTTAACCATTGTCCTGACGTTCTGCGCCAGATCATTACAACAGGTTAGGAGGGAGTTGGTTACCGTTCGGGCTGAATTGGAGGTTCGGGAGAATGTTTGGTTCAAATTAAGGAGCCTATCCCTCTCCTATCACGATGGACTGACTTTGTCTGTCCCCGACTTCCAAAATGAGGGAGCGCCGAGACCGACGGTTGTCAGAAATGACGACTGGGAATTTGGGGCACGATATGAGTTTACCTCCGACGGAAAGTCCGCGCGGCTGATCGTCCTAGAAAAAGAAGTAGACTGGTCGTATCGGGTAGTAATGAAGTCTGACTAGTAAGGGTTGTGAGTTTACAGGGGGAACGTCACACTTCCCCCACTTCATTGAGTTCGTCTCTAGTTAATATAAAGAGGTGAATTCATAGAGTCTCCCCCGCTGTGCATTGTGTTAGCCATAGTGAGGAGTACAATATCTTTATTAGATAGCTTAGCAAATGTATGGAAAATAATAACAGCACTCATTGGTCAAAGGTTATCGGTGTGATAGTTCTCACTATTATCGTCAGTTTCCTGACGGTAAAGTTATCCGACCCTTCAAGTGCGGGCTCAGCGAGTAGCGCGGTATACGACAAAGTAGTCAGCTCAGGTACTATCCGCGCGTGCTACGTCGTCTACCCTCCCGCCTCTATTAAAGACCCTAATACCGGAAAACTCTCAGGCGTATTCGTAGAAACATTGAACAAGGCCGGAGAAAATATGGGGCTGAAAGTTCTATGGAACACCGAAGTCGGTTGGGGAGAAATGATTGAGGCGCTCAATTCCGACAAGTGCGATATCATCGGCTCTCCCGCATGGAGTAACTCCACGCGCGGTAAGAGTGCGGAGTTTTCACAGCCGGTCTACTACAGCGCCATTAACGCGTATGTCCGTGCGGATGATTATCGGTTTGACCGCGATATTGCTGTCGCAAATAACGCCAGCTACAAATTAGTAACAGTTGATGGGGAAACCTCACAGGTTATCGCCTCACGACAATTCCCGAACGCCAAGACACTTCAATTACCTCAGTCAACTGACGTTACATTAATGCTTCTCAATGTTGCAGACGGTAAGGGTGACATGACGTTCCTTGAACCGTCGGTTGCCAGTGCGTACATAAAAAATAATCCGGGAAAAGTTAAAAGTATCTCCACATTGAAGCCAGTGGTGGTGTACGGAAACGTGATGCTCATCAAAAAAGGGGAGTTTACCTTCAAATCAGCCGTGGATAATGCGCTTATTGAATTACTGAATAACGGATTTGTTGACGAGGTTATTAGTAACTACGAGAAGGAATATCCAGGCGGTTTCTACAAAGTAGCGATGCCCTACATAATCTCTAAATAACTATATGTCAGTGTGGAACATCATCTACACATACAAAGAAGGCCTGTTATCAGGCCTTCTTGTGACATTGGGGCTTTGTCTCATTATCTGGGCATCAGGACTACTCTTCGGTGTGCTTTTCGGGGCATTGGCTCATCGGCAAAAAGAAAGTACCGGTTCGTTACTTAAAATTCTCTCGTTTATCTTGGCGAGCACACCTGTCCTTGTACTGTTATTCTGGCTCCACTACCCACTGCAAGCGCTTCTTGGAATCGTCGTGATGCCATTTATCACCGCGGCATTTGCTCTTTCCTTGATAAATATCGTCGGTGTAGCGCAAATAATACGAGATGCGCTTGAGGAGTTTCCGGAGCAGTACGCCACCGCGGGAAGAGTTTGCGGGCTTTCGGAGAAAACCATTTTCTCCAAGATAGCGTTGCCGATTATTTTCAGACAAACCGTCCCGCAGTTTTTGACACTGCAGGTCGGTATGCTTCAGCTCACTCTATTCGCGAGCTTAATTTCCGTGCAAGAAATATTCCGTGTCGCGCAACAGATAAACTCACTCGTGTATAAACCGATAGAAATCTACACGGCTCTCGCCGTCTTCTTCGTCGCCATCTGCCTGCCTCTCAACTTGCTCGCGTCGTGGTTCAAAAACAAATATACGAGAAATTTGTCCGAAAAATAATATGCTCCGTGTTACCAACATAACCAAAAAGTTCGGTGACCGTATCGTCCTCAACAACATCAGTATGGACGTGGCGCCAGGGACGATTACGTCCATTATCGGCCCGAGCGGAAGCGGTAAGACAACACTCCTCAAGGCGCTGTCCCTTCTTGACCTGCCTCAAACAGGCAGTATCGCCTTGGACGACACTCGCTATGCATTCCCGCTTTCGGCAGAGAAGATTGCAAAGCCGTGGCCGAAAATCTCCGTTGTCTTTCAGCAACTGTTTATCTGGCCACACCTCACCCTCCGGCAGAATATTGAATTGCCTCTTGTTTCAAACGGGACATTGGAGAGTAGCCGAGCGTACCTAGAAGAACTCTACATGATGTTTGTTATGGAAGATTTCCTGGACCACTTCCCGAACGAAGCTTCACTCGGTCAGCGCCAGCGAGTCGCGCTCGTACGTGCCCTCGCCCTTAAGCCCGACTATTTACTGCTCGATGAAATCACTTCTTCTCTCGACGTTGAACAATCTGAAATTATTCTCTCTCATCTTGCCTCCATTAAACAAAAAGGTGTCGGCATCGTGATGGTTGCCCACGATATCAACTTCGCCATTTCCAGTGCCGATACCGTCTGTTTTATGGAGGGGGGAAAAATTATCAAAAAGGGAAAGCCGTATGAATTTCTTTTGGAGACGGGGAACAAAAGAATCAGCAGTTTCATAGACAGCGCTTCTCTGGGAGTCTCGAGTGTGAAGACCTACACGGGCAAGGAAGAGTTCCAAGCGTATCACGTGGCATTATTACACCGGTTGCCGGAGAATAGCACCATCACCATCATCGGTGGCCTTGGTAATACGTGGTACGGGCCGATGGAGGATACGTACAAAGAGTATGACTCGCTTCGCGTTAAGAAAAATATCAAGTGGGATATGTTGATGTATGAATACGGTGAGGAAGACAAGCGTTTGGTTCGGGAACATCCGAGTATAAATAATCTTTCGGTGCTTTCCGCGAGTATGCAAAAT
>ORJL010119541.1_pt1 | contig 19726 bp, 17 predicted proteins | sample 1779941 | NCBI WGS metagenome assembly ORJL01 (sample SAMEA104232317, study PRJEB22302) | groundwater metagenome | biome: forest; feature: aquifer; material: groundwater | place: USA | collected 2011-08-07 | depth 5.8 m | reverse complement strand
TTCACCCGCCTGCCGCAGCGCCACCACCTCGGCGTGAGCCTGGCCCGGCGGCTGCGTGAACCCTTCGCCCACCACACGACCGTCTCGCACCAACACGGCTCCTACGGCAGGGTTTGGGCTGGTGGTGCCCACGGCCTTCTGCGCCAGTTCCAGGGCGCGACGCATGTAGCTCACAGCCACGTCATCCCTTGGGCTTGAACTCGCGGTACACGCGGCTTGCCGTCGGATCGGTTTGCCCCTGGTACTTGCTGCCCAGCTCCGGCGAACCGTACAGGTGCTCCGCCGCCGCCGTCAGCCTCAGAAATGATATCTGGCCTATCTTCATGCCGTAGTACAGCGTTATCGGCAGCTTCGATACGTTGCTTAGCTCCAGCGTCAGGTGTCCCTTCCAGCCCGGGTCCACGTACCCCGCAGTCGAGTGAATCAGCAGCCCGATTCTACCCAGCGAGCTCTTGCCTTCCAGCCTCGCCACCAGGTCGTCCGGTATCTCGATGTTCTCCACAGTGCTCCCCAGGATGAACTCGCCGGGGTGCAGGATGAACGGATGCTCCTCCGGTATCTCTTCGACGTCCGTCAGGCCCTCCAGGTCTTGATGGATGTCTATGTACGGACGCCGCGAGTTGCGGAACACCAGCAGCTTCCGGTCCAGGTGCACGTCCACCGACGCCGGCTGTATACAGCCTTCACCCAACGGCTCAATGACGATGCGCCTCTTGGCCAGCTCTTCTCGTATAGTCCTGTCGCTCAGTACCAAAGCTCTACCTCGCGGTGTTTTCGGCTACGCCCACGCCTTCCGCCGTACCTCCGCCGTTCCCGCGTATTGTACTGTTGCCTTCGGATGCTACGCAACATTACTTCCATCCCTGTCATTCTGAGGAGCGAGCGACGAAGAATCTGGTGTGGGGGTGGTAGTCAGATACGACTCTATACCTTTGCCACGAGGTGCGAGCCAACAAGTAAGGTATTCCAGTTCGGCAGGGTTAATCCAGGGCCTGCTTTTGGGCGGGTCATTTTACATCAGGAACTAACAGCCCATCCGAGTCAATGCTAACCAGGATTCTCTGTCCGCATTTTGCCATAAAAACCCGGCGTTCGAATCCCGGTCGATATCTAACCAGCGTTGCCTGCAAAGCCCTGATCTTAGCTTTTGGAGGAAGCTTTTTGAATACCCAAACGGGAAGAAAACCTGATACCGCATTGCCATTTAGTATCTTCTTCATCAATCTAGCTCCTCCATCAAGCTGGTTGTGAACCTTTTTCACATCAAGGTCGCCTTCCTTAAACTCGAAGACAAGCAGGTCAATACGGATGTCGCCAAGCACGACTGCCCGATCTGCCAATGCACCCACATGCTTCTTTCGTGGCGCAAGTACATCCAGGTCCAAAACTACACTAGACCTCCTAGGATTCGGCATCAAAGTGAGCAAACATTGTCTGTACTTGAGGCCATCTTGCCTAGCATCTGGGTAGCGCGTCGATATCTCTGCCAGAATTGGATCCATGGATTACCCCAGAGCGGCGGACTCGTTATAAAGAGACAATGCGACCTCCGCAAACTGCCGGTCATCAATCCCGTTCTTTTTGCTCACTTTAAGAGGGCGTAGAACGTTCCCATCGGTTGTTTCCTCAACAAAGTAGGCATTGATCTCGGTTTTCATAAGGTAGTCCTCAGAACCGTACCCCCGGGATTCCCTCACTGCATCAGGCAAGTCACCCCTCTTTAGTAGGTTATTCATCTCACCGAGGAGATAATCACTGTGTGTCGTAATGAGCACACGCACATCGGCCCGCACCAGTCTAGCCAACACTTTCGCAAGAAGCCGTTGGTTACCAGGATCAAGCTGTGCCTCGGGCTCCTCAATAATTAACAGGTTTCCGGGGTTAATATAGTGCCTAAGAAACAGCACCAAAGGAGCCAATTCCGAAACCATCGTTGAAGTTCGGTTGATAAGTAATGGTTGCCCAGATGCTGTTTCAGTGTAGACGATTTCGGGATATGGACTATCCTCAGAAGAGATACCGACTTTCCCCTCAAGCAGCTGCTCTTCAATGAAGTCTCCCACCCTCGCAGCTTTATCGTCGACGTCCCTTTCAAACAAAGTTCCATATGTTCGATCCGTCAACTGTATCAGGAGCTGCAAAAAGTCCACCACCGGGCCATTGAGCGGAACGATCTTAGGTGAGTCAATCAGGCCTGTTCTCGTGGCGCGATCCAATGCCGAGCTTACTAGGGCCCTGTGACTCTGCATAAAACCTGACCTCGCCGCTGGCAAATAGAAAGGACTAACGACCAAATCGGCAAAAATCAACTGCACCAGTCTTCGCACCAAAAATCTAATACGGCGTTCAGATTCGAATTCTCTATATAAGCCCCGGGCCCATAGTGCGGGCGGGATGGGCATACCTAGACCCCTTACGACCGCCGCTGACCCACGCAGCTTTTCCTCTGCTAACCTGTACCGGAGTGACCATCCAGTGGCCGGTTGTCCCCCTCTCAGCGTGATTCCAAATGAATTGACGGCCTCAAACCGCTTCAGCCTACCAAGGTCACTGCCGAAACTACGCTCAAGCTGAAACGCCAGAGATTCGGCCATGTTCTTTCCCACAGCGGCAATAGAGAAGTTTAGAACGTTCAAAAAGGAATCTGGCATATCCTCGACTTTGGGGAGATTCCGCCGCATAGTTATCGGTTCGGGCCTCGAATCGAGCCATTGATTCAATTCGGACGACACAGTTTCCAATCGTTCGTGTTGTTTGCCCCTTGCAACACGAGACGTAGTTCTCAAAGGTGCATGAGAAAAGACAGGTCCTGCAAATGTGTCGGGATCACTCGCTGCTGTCAATACTGAATAGATCAACAGCGTTAGGTGTGACTTGCCTGAATTGTTTGGGCCAACAATGACAGTCAGTGGTTTAATGTCCAAAGTTCCGGACGAAAGAGGGCCGAGATTTCTTACGGACACAGTCAACATGATCCCTCTCCCTTCATCGGAACAATACCAGTGTGGTTTTGCATTTTCCCAAAGCCGTCACATGACAATTAGACTTGGGCGGCACTCGCTTCCGTGCGCCAATCATATGCCTGTAGTAGCCACAGATGCAAACTGCGGCCCTAGCGACTGGCCATACTGTGAGCGCTCCCGCGTGCCCCTGGGCACGCAAGACTCGCTATCAACGATCTATTGCTGAAGTGAGGTAGACTCCATCAGATTGTGATTGCGCTTCAGCGTGTCATGATGACACGCAATTTTCCAGTATCGCCTCCCCCTGCCATCTTCCCCTATTTCATACCTTCTCTTCTCGCCTACCATATCCCCATGAACGCCGTCGCCTGTCCGCTCGCTTGCCCGTCTGCCCTCATGCCTCTATGCCACTTTGCTCGCATGTCCCGGCCTGAAGAGCGAGGTTGTTTCCTCAGAAAAACATTTCGCTCAGATATAGTCCAGCTTCAAACATTAGACATAACGCTTGAAACAACCCCCATGTCCCATCAGCCATGCATCCGCAAACCTGGGAAAAACAATCAGACCTCAGCTTTGGACTCTTGGAGCGTTTTCATATCTGCCCGTAGCTGCGAATTCTCTCGCAAACAATCAGTCCCAAAGGAGGACAATCAAAGGATCACCCACCTCTATATTCGCCCGCTTGCCCAAACAAAATGTGGGGCACCCAATCGGATGCCCCACATTCAGAAGGGAGGGGTACCGCTCACGGTGGACTCCGGCCACCCGTCGGAATACCCTGCCGTGAGACGGTGCTTACATCACGTTGAAAACAGCTTGCACCGTCATGGTGATGTCCAGCGTGCCGGGGCTGATCGGAGTCGTCGGAGCCGCCGCGCCTGCCGTCATCGCCTTCGCCTCCGCGTAGTCCCGAGCCACCGGAATATTCCCTCCGGCCTCCGCGATGTAGCTTATCTTCCCCAGCGTCACGCCTGTCAGGTCCGCGAACTGCTTGGCCTTGGCCATCGCATCCTTCACCGCAGCCTCCCTGGCCTGGGCAACGTACGTGTCTGGCTTCTCCACCGTGAAGCTGACATTGTTGATCCTTACCAGGTCGCCGCCTGCGTCCGCCACCTTGTCTATGACGGTTCCAACGCCCTCCACGTTTCTTACTTTCACTGTGATGGTGTTGGTGACAACGTAGCCGTTGATCTCCTGCCGCTTGGCAAAATCATTCCACACGTACTGGGGCTGGATGTTGAAGTACTGCGTCTGGATATCGTCCTTCTTGATGCCGCTGGCCGTCAGCACCTTCATCACGTTGTCCATCGCCGTCGCCGCCTGGTCCCGCGCCTGTGCGACGGTTGCCGCTCTGGACTCCACTCCCAGGCTCAGGATCACCAGGTCCGGGGTTACGACGGTGCGACCCGTGCCGGTCACCCAGATACCCGATTGCTGCCCCCCATACGCCTGCTGGTAGTATGCCGACTGGTTGTAGCTCGATGGTGCGAACCCGGTGTTGTTCTGCGATGTGCCTCCGCCCGATGGCAGCGTCGATGTATTGCCGCCTCCAGTGGAAGTGGGCGTCGGAGTGGCTGCCTGCGTGCATGCCACGCCCAGGAGCAGCAGCACCCCCACCAATGCCATAGCCATGAACCTTATGCTGTTCTTCATTGCGACCTCCTTACTACTTTGCCCTGTGGCCTCAGTACGGCCACCTACTACACTTCAAGACGCACCCCATGCCGGAAAAGTTCCAGTTACCCTTGCCTTGCCTTTGCGCGCCGCGCCCTCCACCACTGCGCGCCTACCACCAACGCTAGCACCAACAGCACTGCGCTCAGCGTGACCTTGGCCCACCGGAAGGCGTTGTCCACTGCACTGGGGCCGACCGGACCAGCCGTGGTTGCCTCGACGTCCGCCGACTTTGCCTCGGCCATTGGCGCAGGCGGCGTTGGAGCGATGGACGTCGCGCCCAGCGACTGTGTGGGGGCTTGCAGGTCTTCGGCCCGCTGCTCCAACGCTTGTCCTCCACCCTTGGCAGCGGAAAGCTGCCCCCTGACGATGTCCACTCCCACCACCGCCACCAGAAGGATCGCCGCGGCTACAGTCGCGTATCGCAGTGGCAGAGCGTAGTAGCCGGTGTAGCGCACCGGTCGAGGCGTCGTCGACGGCAGCGCAAAGGAGCGTGGCGCCGCCACCTGTGGCACGCGCCTCAGCAGCGCCACCACCGTCTGCATGAGCTCCAGTTCCTCCCGGCAGCGGGCGCATTCGGCCACATGCCGGTCCATGGCCTCGCGCCGCTGGGCATCCAGTTGCCCGTCCATGTACGCCGAAAGGTCGCGGCGCCACCCGCGATGCATTATGTTATCGATGAGCCTCATCTGCTTCCCCTACACTTACAGACGGAATCGGGACGGCAAAAGTTCCGGGTGCCGCCTCATGTACTCTGCGAGCTTGTGGCGGCCACGGCTCAGCCTGGACCTCACTGTGCCTACGGAGGTGCCCATGATGGTGGCCGCCTCCTCGTAGCTGTATCCCTGTACGTCGATCAGCACCAGGGCCAGGCGCTGGTCGTAGGGCGTATTCTCCAGGCCGGCGTGTATGGCCTGGCCCAGCTCTCTTCGGAGAGTGTAGTCTTCGGGAGACTCCTCCTTGGACGGAGGGTCGGAGTTCGGCATCAGTTCCATGGCATCCAGTGAAAGGTGGGAACGAGAGCGTGCGGCACGCATGAAATCTTTGCAGGTGTTAGCCGTGATCCTCAATAGCCACGAGCGGAAGTTGCCGCCCCTGAACCCGCCGATGGCCCTGTAAGCAGCTATGAAGGTCTCCTGGGCTGCATCCTCCGCCATCGCGCTGTCCGACAGCATGCGTAGGGCCAGGTTATAGACCTGGCCCTGGTACATTTCCACCAGCTCGTTGAACGCCTGTTGCTCACCTAGCTGGCTGCGTTGGATCAGTTGCTGTTCTTCTTCCATATGATGTGAGCGACACCGCGCTGGCCACTGGCTCTCTTGCCACCACCTGCCTTCATATACCATGATACAATAAACGGTACGATACCCTGATTTATGCGGAACACCATGAGAGAGACACTGCGAGAAGCGCTTCAGACAACGTTGCTGGCCCTGATAGTGTTTGCCGGCTTGCAGGCTACTATCCAGAACTACCGGGTGGAAGGCTCTAGCATGGAGCCAACTCTAAAGTCTAATGAGTACCTTCTGGTCAACAAACTGGTCTTCTATCGTCTGGACATGGCCAGGCTGGCGAGGTATTTGCCTTTTATAAAGGCTGGACCTGGGGATGAGGCATACGTCTTTCGCTCTCCTCAGAGGGGAGACGTCGTAGTGTTCCATTTCCCAGGAGACCCGTCCCGGGACTTTGTGAAACGCGTTGTGGGTCTGCCTGGAGACACCGTGGAGATCAGGCGTGGAACGGTGTACGTCAATGGCACGCCGCTGGAAGAGCCGTACGCTCAGGCGTCTCCTCGTTCCGCCATGAGTGCAACCAAGCTGGGCCCGCGGCAATACTTCGTGCTAGGCGACAACCGGCCAAACAGCAATGACTCCAAAGACTGGGGGCCCGTCCCTGAGGAGAACATTGTGGGTAGCGTATGGGTAACCTACTGGCCGATGTCCCAGATGCACTTGTTCTAGGGGTTCCCACAGCTTACAGTGATGGCGTGGGCCGTTAGCTCAGCCTGGTAGAGCAGCGGACTTTTAATCCGCGTGTCCAGGGTTCGAATCCCTGACGGCCCACCAACCCAACGTTTTCGCTAATCCCAGAACAATCCTAGCCTGGCAGCAGTCTGCCCCCACGTTCAGAAGGTTTCCGTGATCCCAAAACGGCTAGCCCCGTGGACAAGAGGGGCTAGCCGCCAGTGATCTACCTTGAAACCAATGCCTGCTCAGGGCAGGCGAACGTCAAATTATCCCGCGCTCCTTGCAGAATTCGACCACCAAGGGCTGAACCTCTCTTGGCCGCTCTCGGATCAAGCCGTGGCCACCCTCGTCCCAGATCTTGAGCACAGAGCCTTTGATTTGGCGGGACATGATGACAGATCCCCCAGCTCCGCGGGTGGCTGTATCCTTGGCCCCCGCCAATATCAACGTGGGACATGTTATGTTCTTCAGGTAGGGCGTGAACGGCCGCTCGCACATTGAGCCAAAGACCCTGCAGACGAACTTGCTATAGTTTGGCCGTTCTGGAAAGCCCACAGGGTCCTCTAGGCGTGAGTAGGCGCTTTTGTACCAGTTTTCAGAAGCAGCCGCATTCAACTCAGGAGATGCGGAATCAAGGACCAGGGCAGCGCATTGTGCTGAGTAATCCAGGCCGTATTGTTGCGCCAAAGCACCGCCCCATTCAAGTCCATATACGACTGGTTTCTTTATCTCCAGCTTGTCAATCATACGGGCCAGATCTGACGCCGCTAGAGGAAGGTTGTACTTGGCGGGCTCAGAAGACTCCCCTTTCCCGCGATACTCCCAATATATCGCCCGCCCGAAATCAGCCTTCCAGTGAGTCAGTTCGGGAATCATGTTCTCGCCGCCCGGATACCGGTGGTCATGGGCTTTTGGCCCCCATGTCATGTGGTCAGATTCACATAGGATAAAGGCGGTTGAACCCTGGCCGACCTCCTCGTAGTGGATGGTTACATCTCCCAAGTCCAGCATTGGCATATTGGCCTCCTTTGTGCAACGGCGGTTATTTGTTTTCGACCCGTGTAAGCCAACACGAAGCTCTCATTAGACGGTCAGAACGTATCATCCGCCCTCTTGTCCTGTCAATCCCTGTTCTGAACATGGCTACGGTGTCGAGTTCGGTACCTAACTGGCGTCTCCGGCACTTTATCCGTCACGCAGGCCTATGGTGATTGCCTCCGCTATCCAGAGACAGATGCCGGCGTGAGCACCCCTGATGCGCACGATACGAACTGACGTCGCAGACAATGTGGCTGGCAGGACCAAGAAAACCCGTGGACTGGTTGAGTTCGGTCTCTGCGCGGTATAGCATACGACCTAGACAAGAAAACGACCCACCGAGGCAAAGATCATGACAAGCCCCAGCGATACCATGTCCCCCTACGAGTCTGTCACGTGGTTCTTCGATCGGGCAGCACGACAACTCCGGCTTTCCGAAGACCTCCAAGAGATGATGCGGCATGCGTGGCGAGAGTTGCGAGTGCAGGTTCCAGTGCGTATGGACAATGGCAAGATCAAGGTCTTCACCGGCTACCGCATACAGCATAACGGTGCTCGCGGCCCGTACAAGGGAGGCATCCGCTATCACCCTTCCGCCGACGAAACCGAGGTGCGTGCTCTGGCGGCGCTAATGACCTGGAAGACGGCGGTGGTGGACATTCCCTTCGGGGGCGCAAAGGGCGGGATACAGTGCGATCCCACCGAGCTAAGCAAGGAAGAGCTGAACCGGCTCACTCGTAGGTACACCCAGAACATTGCCCACATTATTGGGATCAACAGGGATATCCCTGCACCGGATCTGGGCACCGACGCCCAGGTGATGGCGTGGATGATGGACGCTTACGGGCAACTCCAGGGATATAGCCCCGCCATCGTGACAGGCAAGCCTGTAGAGCTGGGGGGCGCCTTTGGCCGGGATGCGGCGCCGGGGAGGGGCGCCGTCATGTGCCTTGGGGAGTGGGCAAAGCTCACCGGCGTGAACCTGGAAGGAGCAACAGTTGCTGTGCAGGGGTTTGGACAGGTGGGGGCTTGGACGGCAAGGCTCATCCGCGACCTGAAATGCAAGGTGGTAGCGGTGAGCGATGTGAAGGGTGGCGTGTACAACAGCCAGGGCCTGTCCATTGAGCGGCTCCTGGCCCAATTGAAGGAAGCAGGCACCATAGCCAACTCGCCTGAGGGGGAGCCTGTTTCCAACCAGGAGTTGCTGGAGCTCAAGTGCGACGTTCTGGCGCCGTGCGCCGTAGGCGACGTCATCCATGCGGGAAACGCGGACCGCATCAAGGCCCGGATCGTACTTGAGGGCGCTAACCATCCGACGAACTCCGCTGCCGACGAATCGCTTTCCCAGCGGGGAGTCATAGTGCTGCCGGACATCCTGGTCAACGCTGGAGGCGTGGTGGTGTCCTACTTCGAGTGGGCGCAGAACCTCCAGGAGTTCCGCTGGCCAGAGGAGCGGGTGAACCAGGAGCTGGGCGACATTATGAGGCGAGCCACCAAAGAAGTGTGTACTCTGGCCAAAGAATGGCGCGTTACCCTCCGGGAGGCTGCGTTTATACTGGCGACACAGCGAGTATCCAGGGCCATCCAGCTACGTGGCTTTGTCTAGAGGCGCTGGATGGATGCGGGCCGCCATTTCCTGAGCGGGGCACGAGCGAATAATCGGATTCATAGCCTCACTCTACCTTGACGTTTGCAGTCCAGATGCATATATACTCACCATAAGCAGTTATTCAATGATCGTATCTTTTAGGATGTACACAAGAGGAGGCCACCTTTGGAGCAGCACAGGGAAGCAATACGGAAGCTAGAGGAAAGCCTTAACAGCGTAAGGTTGTTGACCAACGGGGTAACAAACCTCCAGGAGCTGGAGAAAGGGATGGATCCCCTATGGGAAAGAGTGCGCACCATTGAGCACCAACTGGAGCCGTTCCTGGTACTCCAGCGCGAGCTTGAAAACCTGTGGGCCACTGTCCAAGGTTTGGAGGAGAAGCTGGCGCCCATGGAAGAGCTCCAGCGCGAGTTGAGGGCCGTCCGCGAGGAGATGTGGAACACTACGCGAAAGGCCTTGCAGTAAGAGTGGTTGCCCGGCCTCTGCGGTAAGCGGCCTACCGCTCATGGACCTACACGCTGGTGTTGTGTGCCTGGGACGCTCCACTAGCGATGGGCACGAAGGTGAGCGTGGCTATTGTGAGGCCGATAGGAGTGCATTAAGCACCTCCCTCAACTTGTCAGCGGTCATGGGCCCTATGAACCTTTTTGCTACGAGGCCGTCGCGGCTGATGAAGTACTTCTCCGGGATTCCCGCGACGCCGTAGTCAATGGCGATGGTCCCTTTGGCGTCCAGGCCGCTGGGGTAAGTGATGCCGTACTTGCTAACGTAGGCTCTGGCTTCCTCGTCACTGTCCCATACGGCAACTCCGACGAACTCCACCCCCTTTTCCTGAAACTCTCGGTATACCTGGGCCAGCGCCGGGGCCTCCTCCCGGCACGGTGGACACCAGGACGCCCAGAAGTCCACCATCACCACTTTGCCACGAAGGCCGGCCATGGTGACCGTAGTCCCATCGAACAGCAGCAGGCTAATCTCTCTGGCAGGCTCTTGTTTAGCGGGCACCTCTCCCAGGGAGGAGTTGATTCCGATGCCCCCCGGCTTCCCGCCAGAGCGGACCATGCCCCAGGCGAGCAGCCCTATGAGACCTGCCACCAGGAGTAGGGTGGCCAGCACCAGGAGGCGCCCAAGGGGGGAGGCTGATCGCATGGCTATGGTTTTCCTTTCTTTGATAGACCGCCAGTGATGGCGTGGAAACTGAACTGGGCGGCGGACGCAGTCGCTAGTCAAGGCGTTGGCCTGTTGTTCGAATGGATGCTAGAAGAAAAAGTCAGCGTAGATCACCCAGTAGTAGAGAATGTAGGTTCCGGCCCCCAGCAGGAACATAGCGCTGGCACGGTGGATGTATGGAGCAGCGCCCCGAAGCCACCTGGCCACTGCACCCTGGAACAGGGCTACACCCACTGTTACGGCCATCAGGACGGCTCCCATACCCAGAGCGTATCCGACGAACTGGCCAACAGAAGCGACGAATCCTCGAGTGACCAGGGCGCTGCCCACCACCACCAGGAAGACTGGAAGAGTGCAACTCAGGGATCCCACGGCATACCCTAACCCGAAAAGAAAAACGTTCCAGAGGTTACGCTTGGGTGTGACCATTGCGCGACTGGCTGCTGTGATGCCCATGCTCTTATTGGTAAGGAGGAGCCATCCTCCAAGAGCGACCATGCCTATGCCTATGGCGACTCCAAAGTACGGGAAGCCACTGGCCAGCCACATTCCCCCAGAAGCCACGACGGTCCCTACCGTTGCGAAAAGAAGCACGAAACCCAGGGTCGCCACGCCGCCCAGGAGCAGCGCGCGGAGGACCCGCGAGGCGACTGGAGAGTCGTAGAAGCCGGTCTCCTGAGTGCCCAGGTGGTATGAAACGTAGGAGGGAAGCAGGAAGAAGCCGCAGGGGTTGACGCTGGCCACCATGCCGGCGGCAAAGGCGTACCCGACTGGAAGGATTCTGGCCACGCTGGCCATACCGGCCTCTGCGCCGTTGCGGATGGTGATCAGCAAGAAAAGAAAGGCTACCACCAGCACCGCAGGAATGACGAAGGACGCCAGCAGGGCAAACCTGTTGCCCTGTCTGTTATTGCCAGCGGGCCCGGTATCGAAGCTGCTTGAAGTTCTCAAAGCCAAGGCGTTCCACAACAAGGATGTAAAAATTGTATGGCCTTGGCGAGGCGGATAGCAACTCCGTGTACTCTACGGTCACGTTTACTCCATAGTGGCAATCAACGCTCACCGCGAGTGGGGCGCTGGCGAATTGTTTTTGATTTGGGTTGAATGTTTGAAGCTGGGCCATATCTATGCGAAGAAATTTTTTCTGGGAAACAAATCCGATCATCGTAAGGGGCCTGGTATTAACTAGGCTTGCCTTTAGTCCGCTCATCCTGAGCTTGTCGAAGGAAATGAGCGGACTAAAGCTCCCACAGCTGCCAACGAAACAGAAGTAGCGCTTTGTTATTGGCCGAGCCATGCCTTTAGCATAGGCGCTGCGCCGTGGTATGGAGAAGGGGCGGATGGCAGGTGGGAAGGGCGTAACAAACCGGGGACTTAAATCCACGGTTTCCAGCGCAGCGAAACCCACGATTGAACCATATCCGAGCCAGAAGGTGTGTGAAACCCACCCTACGGTTCTACCCCTACCTCAATCCTCCCCCGTAACGGGGGAGGAAGCCCGTAAGGACGGGTGCACGGCAGGCGGTTGCGGCATTTGTTTGATGCGTTGAAGGGTTTAGCCTCACCTTGGAATCCGGTTCGATTTTGGACAGAAACAAATCCCAGGCAAGTAAGTTCTTTATTCGTTTAGTGCGGCGGAAGGGGTTGGCACAGAGGATATGATAGGCGGCGGGGGACGGGGTGGGACAGGGGAGGATGACAGAGAAGGAGAGGCTGGTTGCAGCACCGGTCGGCGGAGGGTGTCAGAAAGGCACACGCCTTAGATGCTTCGTCATCGGAATGATGTTAATGGCATAGGAGTGCAACCACCTCCTCAGCATGACAGGGAAGACGGGCGCAGCGCGCTGCGCCACTACGATTATGCCCCGCTTTCTTCCATTTGGCCTTTCCAGTGCTTCATGATAGGATTGGGCCGCCATGGACAAACTTGACTGGCCAGCTATCGGCGCTTTATTAGCCATCCCTGTCGCAATCGTTGCGGTGGGCACAATTGCCTGGTGGCTGTGGACGTTGCTCCGACGGAAGCCTGAGAACCCAACCCAAGGTTCGCCTCCACCCCAGCCTCCAAGCGGCCCCTCAGCCATGGTGACCGCGTCGCCTACAATTACCGTCTCGCCGCATATTGAAGTGAAAGTCAGCGGCCAAGAGCCTGCCACGCCCGCTGAACCCAAACCGCCTCCCACTACGCAGGCACAGGACTCCCTTCCCTCCATTGGCAGCGGCCTGCCTTATGGCAACCCCCACTTCGGGGGCCGCAATCTTGAGAGAGCTCAAGTCATTGACCACCTCCTTCACGACCGTTCCGTCCTCCTGCACGGCGAGCCTGGCATTGGCAAGACCGAGCTTGCGATCCAGTCCCTGCGTTCCCCAGAAATCCAGCGCTTCTTCAAAGACCGCCTCTACTGGTTTGAAACAACTCCTGATTCCCTGCCTTCCCTGTGCGATGAAGTAGCCCGACGCATCAATGCCCAGGCCGTTACCGGTATCGCTGACCTCGACCAGAAAATCCAGACCCTCAGAGCCAACCTTGGCGACCCGCCGCCTCTTCTTGCTTTCAACAACGCCGACGGCCTTGCCGCCGCAGCCGTCGCCGACTTTTGCAGCCATGTGCTACCTGTACCTCTCCTAGTCACCAGCCGCGATGCCGTGCCAGGCTTGCAGCGTCCAGAATTGCATCCGTTGAGAAACGAGGATGCCCTGAAACTCTTAACGGATTACTCTCGCCAGCCAGCTGCCGAGGAGAGTGCGAAGGTGCAGGACATCCTTACCTTTCTTGACGGCAACCCCCAGGCCATAATCCTCACGGCGGGCGTCTTCCTGGACATGAGCGCGGCTGACCTCCTGAAGGCCCTGCGCAGCCGTCCTTTCGATGTGGTCGGCCCTGTCCGCGCCGCCTTTGACGTATCCTCCGAGCGTCTCTCCGAGCCACAGCAGCGCCTCTTTGCGGCCCTGGGCGTCTTTGCAGGGCCGGATTTCTCCGGCGATGCCGTCCAAGCCCTCTTTGAACAGGACACCACTCTGGACATGGCCCGACTCTGCGGCGTCTCTCTTGTCCGTCGAGACCAGGCCACAGGCCGCTACAGCCTCCATCCACTGCTGAAACAGTATGCCAGGGACAAGGTAGCCGGGCAGGAGAGGTACACGCTCCAGCTCCGCCTTGCTGCCTTCTACGCCTGGTTTACCAGCCGCCACCAGGGGTCTGACCAACATGACCTTGATGCCATGTTCCAGGAGTTCCTCAACATCCGTGGCTGTGTGGAGTGGTGTATAGGGAGTAAAGAGAAGAGGGCCACCCCATCATTTGTGGCTATAGTCAACAGCATGGCCCAGTTCATGTACGTTCGTGGCCACTGGACAGAGATCATCAAATGGGGTGCCACTGCGGTGGACGCCGCAAGGACGTCGGGGGATGACAAGCTCCTCGCCATGGTCATGCACAATGTTGGCAACGTTTTGCAATTCCAGGGCCGCATTGAAGAGGCCCGCGAGTTCTACCAGCAGAGCCTGGAGATCAAGCAGCGCCTGGGGGACCAGCAGGGCATCGCCAGCACCCTTCACCAGTTGGGCATGCTGGCCCATCACCAGGGCCGTCTGGAGGAAGCCCGCGATCTGTACCAGCAGAGCCTGGAGGTTGCGAAGCGCCTGGGGGATCAGCAGGGCATCGCTAGCATCCTGCACCAGTCGGGGAGGCTGGCCCAGGACCAGGGCCACATTGAGGAAGCCCGCGACCTCTACCAGCAGGCCAAGGCATCCTTTGAGCGCCTGGGGGACCAGCAGGGCATCGCCCGAACCCTCCACAACCTGGGAGCGTTGGCCCAGGGCCAGGGCCGTCTGGAGGAAGCCCGCGACCTGTACCAGCAGAGCCTGGAGATCAAGCAGCGCCTGGGGGACCAGCAGGGCATTGCTCAGACCTTCCACCAGTTGGGCATGCTGGCCCATCACCAGGGCCGTCTGGAGGAGGCCCGCGACCTCTACCAGCAGGCCAAGGCATCCTTTGAGCGCCTGGGGGACCAGCAGGGCATTGCCATCACCCTCCACAACCTGGGAGCGTTGGCCCAGGGCCAGGGCCGTCTGGAGGAAGCCCGCGACCTGTACCAGCAGAGCCTGGAGATTGAAAAGCGCCTGGGGAACCAGCTGGGCATCGCCCAAACCCTCGGCCAGTTGGGCAGGTTGGATGAAGATGCAGGCAGACTACCTGAGGCCCAGCAGCAGTTCGCACAGGCTCTCACCATCTTTGAACGCCTTGGCTCTCCAGATGCCGCAATCGCCCGCCGTTCCCTCCAGCGGGTCGAGGAAAAGCTCAAGGCCAAGGCATCCTGAGCAACGCCCCGCCCCAGATTGCCACGTCCCTATAAATCGGGACTCGCAATGACGGCGCTCTCAAACGGGCTTGGGGTGGGCAGAATCGTGGGTCGCTCATGTCCTTCGACAAGCTCAGGATGAGCGGTAGAAAACAGTGTTGAGCGGCATACGAAGGCTACTACTCACCTGAAGCAACCAGAACGTTGTATTGCTTGATATTGCAGAGGAGACGTTTGAGGCTTAGGATTAGGAAAGCAAACTGAATCTCACACATCCAGGAGGGAAGAAATGGCAAGGCAGGACCCATTTGGAGCGCGCAGCACCTTCAGGACTCAGCAGGGGACCATAGGGTACTACAGGCTGGGCCGTCTGGAGGAAACGGGGGCTGCCAAGTTGGACCGCCTGCCATTCTCCATACGCATCCTGCTGGAGAGCGTGCTGCGCAGCCACGACGGCAAGGTCATTACCGAAGACGATGTGCTTACCGTGGCCAAGTGGAACCCCAAAGAGTTGCCTCATAAAGAGGTGCCTTTCATGCCTGCCCGCGTCCTTCTGCAGGACTTCACCGGCATTCCAGTCATCGTTGACCTGGCCAGCATGAGGTCGGCCATCAAACGCATGGGAGGCGATCCCAAGCGCATCAATCCTGTAGTCCCAGTGGACCTGGTCATAGACCACTCGGTACAGGTGGACTACTTTGGAAGCCAGTACGCCTTCGCCAGGAACGTGGAGACGGAGTACCAGCGGAACTTCGAGCGTTACGGCCTGTTGAAGTGGGCGCAGAAGTCGTTCCAGAACACCCGCGTGGTGCCTCCAGGGACAGGCATTGTCCACCAGGTCAACCTGGAGTACCTGGCCAGCGTGGTGGCCACTCGCAAGGATGGCAGAAGCACAGTAGCTATGCCGGATACCGTGGTGGGCACGGACTCCCACACCACCATGGTCAACGGCCTGGGCGTCCTGGGCTGGGGTGTGGGTGGAATCGAGGCTGAGGCCGTGATGGTGGGGCAGCCGTACTACCTGCTCTTGCCAGAGGTGGTGGGGTTCAAGCTCACCGGCGAGTTGCCCAGCGGGGCTACCGCCACCGACCTGGTCCTCACCGTAACCCAGATGCTGCGGAGCAGGGGAGTGGTGGACAAGATTGTAGAGTTCTACGGCGAAGGGCTGTCCAGGCTGTCTCTGCCGGACAGGGCTACCATATCTAATATGTGTCCGGAGTACGGGGCCACCGCAGCCCTCTTTCCAGTGGACAAGGTGACGCTGGACTATCTTACGGCAACAGGCCGCGACCCTGCGGCAGTGCGGCTGGTGGAGAAGTACACCAAAGCGCAGGGACTCTTCAACTCCCCGGAAACTCCAGAGCCGGAGTACACGTTTACGCTGGGGTTGGATATGAGCACCGTGGAGTCCTGCCTGGCGGGCCCAAGCCGGCCACAGGACCGGGTGCCGCTGGGACAGATGAAGAAGACGTTCCACGTTTCGCTGGAGAAGATCCTCAACAAGCCTGCGCCTGCCTCGGTGGCCAAGAGTGTTGTCGTGAACCTGAACGGCGCAAAGGTAGAGATGGGGCACGGCGCTGTGGTCATTGCCGCCATAACCAGTTGCACCAATACCTCCAACCCCTCAGTGATGATTGGGGCGGGCCTGCTGGCCAAGAACGCCGTCGAGCGTGGGTTGGACCGGAAGCCGTGGGTGAAGACCAGCCTGGCGCCCGGCTCCCAGATAGTGGACGACTATCTAGAAGCAGCGGGGCTGGTCCCTTACCTGGAAGCGCTGGGCTACCACATAGTCGGCCATGGGTGCACCACGTGCATCGGCAACAGCGGGCCGCTGCCCGAGCCTGTGGCCGCCGCCATCACCGAGGGTGACCTGGTGGCTGCGGCGGTGCTCAGCGGCAATCGTAACTTCGAGGCCAGGGTGCATGCCCAGGTGAAAGCCAACTATCTGGCTTCACCCATGCTGGTGGTGGCCTATGCGTTGGCAGGCACCGTGGACATGGACCTGGTGAACGATCCTCTGGGGTATGACCCCAACAACCAACCGGTGTACCTGAAGGACATCTGGCCGACGCGAAAGCAGATTCAGGAGGCTGTGGGGAAGGCCGTACAGCCAGAGATGTTCCGGAACAGGTACGGCAAGGTGTTTGAAGGGGACGAAAGGTGGAACAGCCTGCCGGTGCCCAGAGGAGACCTGTACGCCTGGGACACCAAGTCCACGTATATCCAGGAGTTGCCCATATTCCACAACATGCCAAAAGAGCCGACGCCGCTCCAGGACATCCGCGGCGCTCGCGTCCTGGCTGTGCTGGGCGATTCGATTACCACAGACCACATCTCGCCTGCGGGTGCTATTTCTGCCAAAGGCCCGGCTGGACAGTACCTCGTAAGCAAAGGCGTCCAGCCCGCTGACTTCAACACATATGGCGCTCGGAGAGGCAACCACGACGTACTGATGCGTGGCACCTTTGCCAACTTGCGGCTGCGCAATCAGATGGTCCCGAACACCGAGGGTGGCTGGGCTATGCATCTGCCGGACCGCAAAGAGGCGAGCATATACGACGTCTCTGCCCGCTACCAGGAGGAGAGAGTGCCTCTACTTGTCCTGGCAGGCAAAGAGTACGGCTCCGGCAGCTCCAGAGACTGGGCCGCCAAGGGCCCGTCCCTCCAGGGCGTCAAGGCCGTCCTGGTCGAGAGCTTTGAGCGCATCCACCGGAGCAACCTGATAGGGATGGGCGTCCTACCGCTACAGTACATGCCTGGGGAGAACGCCAAGACGCTGGGACTTACTGGGTTTGAAACCTACGAGGTCAGGGGCATTGCCGACGGCCTGGAGGTGGGGAAGGTGCTCCAAGTCCGCGCCCGCCGAGCGGATGGCACCCAGTTTGCATTCAAGGCTAAGGCCCGCCTGGATACCCCAATTGAGATCGAGTACTTCCGGCATGGCGGCCTACTCCAGTACGTGATGCGCCAGATTCAGGGGGGTGGCAAGTAGGGTCTGGCGTGCCGAACGAACTCGCGATACGTGAACTACGGCCCGTCTTCTCGCGGCTGGCAGGGCCAGCTGCGAGCTTGTTTAGGACGTTATCCTGGTTGGCCCCCCCTTATCGCGGAAGGCAAAAACCTCTAGAATAGATGTTTACAAAGTTAAGCGAAGAGTCCAGGGTCTTTCAGATCGAAGCAATGGAGCCTGTATCACAATGACGATCTTGTCATTCAACGTATACGCTTTGCTAGCAGCCTGCATGGTTGGATACCTTCTGGGATCCATTCCTGTGGCCGCATGGGTGAGCCGTAGCCGTGGCGTGGACATCTTCTCCGCCGGCACCAGGCTTGCAGGGGCCGCCAACGTGGCCCGCAATGTGGGACGGCGATACGGCTTGGTGGTCTTGTTGGGGGATTTGGCGAAGGGGGTACTGTCCGTTATGGTCGCACGCCAGATGGGGCTGGAAGACGGGATGCTCCTGCCTCCCGCGGTGGCCACGCTGGCGGGTCACTGGCGTTCGGCTTTCACTCACTTCCGTGGCGGCGATGGTCTGGCGCCGCTCCTGGGCGTCACCATAGTAGCGTTGCCGGCGCCGCTGTTTCTTATTGGCACTGGCATGGGCGCGGTGGTCTGGATAATCGCTCGGATCATTGGCCACCAACCCACGCTCTGGGGCGCCGCCGCAGGCTACGGCTACGTGTTGGTCCAGGTCCCTGCTTCCAGCGGCGACTCTGCGCTGCTCCTGGGTGTTGGCCTCATGGCCCTGGTAGTTGTAGCGCACGCAGCGTTGGGCCATCGCCGCCGCGCCTCCTCGTCCGCCTGACGGGCTCATCCACGTTGGGGGCAGTGTGTAGGTGTTTCCTCTTGAGGGCCTACCATTGCCCGTAGCAAAGTGATATAGTCCTCCGCTGTCTGCCCCTAATTTTCACCACGAGGACGACTTTGAGCGGATTAGAGCTCCTGGAACTGCTGGGGATAGGCCTCCTGGCTAGCACATGGGGTGCACTCATCGGCGCCGGCGGCGGATTCATCATCGTTCCTTTTCTACTGTTCTTCAACGATGTGCTCAGCCCTGCCGAGGTAACAGCGGTCTCGCTGATAGCGGTCTTCGTCAACGGCATGTCGGGGGCCATAGCCTATGCACGACAACGCCGCATCGACTACAGGACCGGCCTGGTGTTCATGGTGTCCACGCTGCCTGGATCAGTGGTGGGAGCTTTGCTGGTCAACCACATCAAGCGTGGCCTATTCCAGGTCGTTTTCGGCGTTTTGCTGGCGTTAGTAGCCACCTACATCTTTGCCAGACCCAAGCGTCCATCAACGGCCAGGGTTGGGGCTGGGGGCTCTCCCAGGCGTCTTGAGGACAACAAGGGGACAGTGTACGAATACAGGGTCAATCTCTGGGGTGGTGCGACTGCAACGTTTGCGATAGGTTTCCTGGCCAGCATGTTGGGAGTGGGAGGCGGGATCTTTGGCGTGCCTGTTTTTGTCTATCTGCTGGGCATTCCCATATATATAGCAACCGCCACTTCCCAGTTCATTCTGATAGGCACGTCCGGCATAGCCAACTTCACCAACATCCTGCAAGGTGACCTTATGGGCCTGTGGGACGTTGCCCTGGTCCTCACCGTTGGAGCGGTAGTAGGCGGCCAGATAGGAGCGCGAATCTCTCAGCGGGTGAGCAGCGTATGGGTGGCACGCGCCCTGGCTGTGGGCCTGCTGCTGGTGGGGCTGCGGCTCCTCTACAACGGCCTGGGCTCTTTCTGAGCGGAGGCAGCCCCGCCAAAGTTCTACTGACCCAGCACCTGCTCTGCCGCCATCTCTGCCAGGTCTTCGTCGCTGTAGCCCATTTCCAGGAGCACCTCAAATGTGTGCTCTCCCAGCAGCGGCGGGGGCCGATGGAAGCGGTACTCCTCCGCCGTGGCTGATAGCCACAGAGGAGTGCTGACCGTGGTGACAGGGTAGAAGCCGGGCTGCTCGTAGGTGGTGATCATTTTGTTGGCGATGACCTGCGGGTCGTC
>ORJL010175438.1_pt1 | contig 19738 bp, 13 predicted proteins | sample 1779941 | NCBI WGS metagenome assembly ORJL01 (sample SAMEA104232317, study PRJEB22302) | groundwater metagenome | biome: forest; feature: aquifer; material: groundwater | place: USA | collected 2011-08-07 | depth 5.8 m | reverse complement strand
TCCAAGTCGGCCCGCCGCTACCGCGAATGCTTCGGGCTCGGGCCGGAAGCGACCGCCCGCTTTCTCTGCACGATGGGCGGACAGATCGGTTGGGGACGATTCGAATTGTTCCGGTTGGACGAGAAGGCCGGCGAGCTGGAGGTCGAAGTGACCGGATCCCCCTTCGCCGAGGCGTACGGCCAGGCCACCGCGCCGGTCTGCCATTTCATCCGCGGCGTGCTCGCCGGCCTCGCGGAAGTCCTCTTCGGCCCAGGATGCGAGACGAGTGAGTCCGCCTGTGCGGCGGCGGGCGCGCGCGTCTGCCGCTTCTCCGTCCGCCGCCGCGCCGGCGCCGGGTCCGCGTGAGGAGCGCGCCGCCATGACCAAAAACCCCTCGGTCCTGCTGCTCGGCAACGGCGCCATCGCCCGCGGACTGCTGGAGTCCGGTTGCGAGGTCGCCACCGCCTACCCCGGCACGCCCAGCACGGAGATCCTCGAGGAAACCATCGAACAGGCCGCGGCCGCGGGCATCGACATCACCACCGAATGGTCGGTCAACGAGAAGGTCGCCTTCGACATCGCCCTGGCCGCCGCCATGACCGGGAAGCGCTCGGCCACCGCCATGAAGCAGGTCGGCTTGAACGTGGCCAGCGACTCCCTGCTCTCCGCCGCCTACACCGGCGTCGTCGGCGGCTTCCTGGTGGTCAGTTGCGACGATCCCGGTCCGCACTCGTCCCAGACCGAACAGGACTCGCGACTGTTCGCCCTGTTTGCGAAGGTCCCCGTGCTCGACCCGTCGTCGCCGCGCGAGGCGCGCGAAATGACCGCGGCCGCTTTCCCGCTGTCGGAGCGGCACCGCATCCCGGTGCTGCTGCGTCCGACCACGGCCGTCTGCCACGCGCGTCAGCCGATCGAGCTGCGCGCGGCCGAGAAGCTGGCGCGGCCCGCGAAGTTCGTCCGGGACCCGGGACGATGGGCCGCCACGCCCCGCTTCCGACTCCAGCTCCACCGCGAGCTGAACGACAAGATCGAGGCCCTGCGGCGCGAGTTCGAAACCTCTCCCTTCAATGGCGAGGACCCCGGCAAAGGCATGCTCGGCATCCTCGCGGGCGGCATCGCCTGGGCGGTGGCGCGCGACATCCTCGCGGAGGAGGGGTGGCAGGTCCCCTTGCTCAAGATCGGCACGCCCCATCCGCTCCCGCTCGGTCTCGCGATGCGCTTCGTCGCGCGCCACGAGCGCGTGCTGGTCCTCGAGGAGCCCGACTACGCCATCGAGGTGCAGATCCCGGATCGGCGCAAGGTGCACGGGCGCATGACCGGCGACGTCCCCAGAGCCGGCGAGCTGACGCCGGAGGTGATGACGCGCGTGATCCGGCGCTTCCTGCGCGGCGAGACCCACCCGATTGCCGCAGAACCCGCAGCGGCGGAGATGGACGCGCCCGTGGAGTCGGCCCCGGAATGCGCCGTGTGCGATTCGGAGCCGGACGAAGCCCCTCTTCCCGAGCTGCCCCCCGGCCCGGCCCCGACTCTCTGTCCCGGCTGCGGCCATCGCGCGGCCTTCTTCGACCTGCGGCGGGCGTTGCCCAAGGCGATCTACGCGGGCGACATCGGCTGCTACACGCTCGGCATCAACCAGGGGGCGATCGACACCTGCCTCGACATGGGTGCGTCGATCACGCTCGCCAACGGCTTCTGGCACGCGTACCGACGCGACCGGAACGACATTCCGATCGTGGCCGTGATCGGCGATTCCACTTTCTTCCACTCCGGCATCCCGGGACTGCTCAACGCCGTCGCTTCCGGTGCGCGCTTCATCGTGCTGGTGCTCGACAACGGCACCGTGGCGATGACCGGCTTCCAGCCCACCCCGGCCGCCGGCGGCGCCGACATCGAGAAGGTCGCCCGCGCTCTGGGCGTGCGTTTCGTGGAAAGTATCGATCCCTTCTCGACGAAGGACACGATCGCGTTGCTCAAGCGCGCGCACGAGTTCACCCGCAAGCCGGACGGCGGCATCGCGCTCGTGGTTGCGCGCCGACCCTGTGCCCTGATCGTTCCTCCCCCTCCCAGGGGTCGAATCGAGGTCGAGCCTGAAAAGTGCACCGCCTGCGACGTCTGTCTGCGGCAATGCGGTTGCCCGGCCCTGGTGAAGGATGCGGACACCGGCAAGGTCCGCATCGACCGGTTCCGCTGCAACGACTGCGGCAATTGCATCGACGCGTGTCCGCCCCACGCCATCGGCGTCGGCGTACCCGCCGGGAGAACGTCATGACCGTGGCCGCGCGGACCTCGTCGGTGGTGATCTGCGGGTTGGGCGGGCAGGGAGTATTGTTCCTGACCCGCCTGCTCGGCGAGGCTGCGATCGAGGAAGGGCGTGAAGTCCTGACCGCGGAGACCAAGGGCATGGCTCAGCGTGGCGGGGCGGTCTACTCGCACCTCAAGTTCGGCGCGTGCAATAGCCCGATCGTGCGGATGGGCCGGGCCGACCTCGTGCTCGCGCTGGACGCAACCCGTCGCGCCGCGGCCGAGATGTTTCTCGCCCCCGGCGGGACCCTGGTGATCAATGGGCCGGCGGGCGACGGCGACCGCGTCGGCTGCGATGCGGCCAAGGCCGCGGCCGAAATCGGCTTCCCGCGCGGCCTCAACCTGGTGCTGCTCGGCTGCGCGCGCAAACGGGCCCCGGATCGGCTGCCGTCGTCTGCCGCCATCGTCGCGGCCTTGAAGCGCCTCTCCTCGGCGGACGCCTGCGAGCGCAATCGGCACGCGCTGGAGCAGGGAGAACGGCTGGCATGAGAGCCTTCGACTACGTGGAACCGAAGACGCTCGACGAAGCGGTCGCCGCCCTCGCGGAGGGACCGGGCCCCGTGCGCGCGCTTGCGGGCGGCACGGACCTCCTGGTCCGGCTCAAGCGGGATCCGGCGTTCGCCGCTCGCGTCGTGAACTTGAAGCGCATCGTCGCGCTCCGCGGCATCCTCGCGGAAGAGTCGGGCACCTCGATCGGCGCGCTCACGACCATCGCCGAGCTGGCCGCGTCCCCGGAGATCGTGCAACGACATCCTTTGCTGGTGGAGGCGGCCCTGCAGATGGCCTCCCCGCAAGTGCGCCATCTCGCGACACTGGGCGGCAATCTCGCCAACGCCTCGCCGGCCGCCGACATGGCGCCGCCGCTGCTCTGCCTCGACGCCGTGGCCCACGTGACCGGGCCGAGCGGGTCGCGCACGCTCGCGCTGGCCGAATTCTTCCTCGGCCCGGGCAGGAACGCGCTCGCGCCGGGGGAGATCCTCACGCGCATCTTCGTCCCTGCCGTTGCCGGGCGCGGCGTGTATCTTAAATTCTCTCCGCGCGCGGCCATGGACCTTGCCATCGTCGGCGTGGCCTGCTTTGCCGTCGGAAATGAGCGGCGCGTCGCGCTCGGCGCCGTTGCGCCGACGCCCATCCGCGTGCCGGCCGATCCGACCGAGGCGGCCAGGCGGGCGCAACCGATCGACGACTTGCGCGCCTCCGCGGAGTATCGTCGCGCCATGATTTCCGTCCTCGTGCGTCGCGCGCTGGAGAGGGTTGCCTCATGAAGATCCGGATGACCGTGAACCGGACGCCCGTCGCGCTCGAGGTCGAACCGCAGCGAACCCTCCTGGAGGTGCTGCGCGACCGCCTGGACTTGCGCGGCGCGCGGGAAGGCTGCTCCGTGGGCGAGTGCGGGGCCTGCACCGTGCTGATGGACGGCCGGCCGGTGGTTTCGTGCCTGGTGCTCGCCCCGGACGCAAACGGCGCCGACATCACCACGATCGAAGGGCTGGCGCAGGGCGACCGGCTCGACCCGATGCAAGAGGCGTTCATCCGCAACGGGGCGATCCAGTGCGGCTTCTGCACCCCCGGTATGATCATGGCGGCCAAGGGTTCGCCGATCCTCGAGGGCAACCTGTGCCGCTGCACCGGCTACGCCAAGATCCTTCAGGCGGCGCGCGAGGGCAGGCAGGAGCGGGGTTCATGAAGTACGTCGGCCGGCGCATTCCCAAGCTCGATGCGGCCGACAAGGCCACCGGCCGCACCCGATACGTCCAGGATTTGACCGTGCCGGGCATGCTGGAGGGGAAGATCTTTCGCAGCCCGGTGGCTTGCGGGCGCATCGTCTCGCTCGATGTCGAGCGGGCGCGCAAGCTACCCGGAGTGGTCGCCGTGATCACCGCGGCGGACGCGCCGGCGGCCGCGTTCGGTTACGCCCGGGACACCCATGCGCTCAAGGGCGCGCGGGTCCGACGCCTCGGCGACGAGATCGCGGCCGTGGCCGCGGTCGACGCGGATACCGCTCGCGAGGCGCTCGATCTCATCCGCGTGGAGATCGAGCCGGCTCCGGCCAACTTCGACCTCGACCGCGCGCTCGATCCCGCGTGCCCGCGCGTTCACGAGGACCGGCCCAATCTGCTGAGGGTGCACGAGTACGCACACGGCGACGTCGCCCGGGGCTTCGCCGAAGCGGCGGTGGTGGTGGAAGGCGTCTTCCGCCTGCCCGCTCAGGCGCACGGATGCCTCGGGACGACCGCGGTGATCGCGGAATGGGACTACCACGGGCGGTTGGTCTTGCACGACCCGACGCAGATCCCGTTTCTGCTCCAGCGCGACCTCGCCGGCGCGCTCGGGATCCCGCCGGACAAGGTGGAGATCCGCCAGCCGGCGATCGGCGGCGCCTTCGGCTCGCGCCTCGACCTCTACCCGCACCAGGTGATCGCAGCGCTGCTCGCGCAGAAGGCCGGCCGACCCGTGCGCATCCTGTTCGATCGCGAGGAGGATTTCGCGACCGACCCGGTGCGCCCGCGGACCGTGGTGCGTTTTCGCACGGGGGCCGCGCGGGACGGCACGCTGCTGGCGCGCGAGGCCGACGTGCTGGTCGACTGCGGCGCCTACGTTTCCTGGGGCGCGATGACGCCCGTCGTCATGACGCACACCTTCGGATCCTTCTACCGCATCCCGCACGCGAAGTTCCGCTCGCAGGCGGTGTACACCAACACGGCGCCGACGGGGGCCTTCCGCGGCTTCGGCAACCCTGAAATCGTCTTCGCCCTGGAATCGCAGATGGACGAGATCGCCGATCGGCTCGGCATCGACCCGATCGACCTGCGCCTGAAGAACGCCAATCAGCCGGGGGAAACGACGCCGCAAGGCTCGCGGATCACCTCGTGCGGCATGAAGGAGTGCCTGGAGGCGGTCAAGGCGCGCCTGGGCGCTCCCGGCCGTCCGGCGGCGCCCTGGTTGAAACGGGGCGTCGGCGTGGCCGCGGTGTTTCACGTCGGCGGCGGCGCGCGCATCTACCGCTCGGACGGTTGCGGGGCGATGGTCAAGGTGGACGACTTCGGCAAGGTCACCGTGATCGTCGGCGGCACCGACATCGGCCAGGGGATGGAGACGGTGGTCGCGCAGGTGGCGGCCGACACGCTCGGCGTGCCGATCGACCGCGTGGTGGTCACGACCGCTTCGACCGACGTGCGTCCGTGGGACGTGGGCGTGCACGCGTCGCGCACCACGTTCATCGCCGGAAACGCGGTGCGCCTGGCCTGCGAGGACGCGAAACGGCAGATCGAGGAGGCGCGCGTGCAGCTCGGCATGCCCGAGGACACCGCCTACGACCGGATCGTTCGCTCCGCGCACTTTCGCGAGCGCGGCAGCATGGTGCTGGGGCGCGCCTTCTACGACCCGCCGAGCGTGATGATGAACGGCGAGAACAAAGGCAACGTGTCCGCCGCCTACGTCTTCGGGGCGCACGGCGTCGAGGTCGAAGTGGACACCGAAACCGGCAAGGTGAGCGTGGTGCGCTACGTGGCGGCGCACGACGTCGGCAAGGCGATCAACCCGATGTACGTGGAGGGCCAGATCGAGGGGGGCGTCTTGCAGGGCATCGGCTACGCGCTTCTGGAAGACGTGGTGCTGCGCGACGGCGCGATGGCGAACAGGAACTTCCTGGACTACCGGATGCCGGGCCCGCAGGACATGCCGGCGATCGAGCCGGTCATCATCGAGACCGACGACCCGCACGGACCGTTCGGCGCGAAGGGGGTCGGCGAACCGCCGCTGGTCCCGGTCGGCGCGGCGATCGCCAACGCGATCGCGCGTGCCACCGGCGTGCGATTGCGCGAGCTGCCGATGAATTCGGAGCGGGTATGGCGGGCGCTGCAGGGGAGTTGAGCGCGAGGGCCGACATGGACAAGATCAAGCTCATCGTGAGCGACTTCCACATCGGCAGGGGCAGGGTTCTGGAAGACCGGACGCCGAACCCGCTCGAGGACTTCTTCTACGATGAGAAGTTCGCCGAGTTCCTGGATTACCATTCGACGGGGAGCTACCTGGACAGCGACGCGGAGCTGATCCTCAACGGCGACTTCTTGAACATGCTCGAGGTGGATGAGGACGAGGTCTTTCCCGAGGTCCTCACGGAGCGTGTCGCGGTCGAGAAGACCCGCAAGATCCTGGACGGGCATCCCGAGCTGTTTGGCGCCATGGGCGCGTTCATGACGCCGGACCGTCACCACATGGCCTTCGTCGTCGGCAACCACGACGCGGGTCTTCTGTGGCCGGGGGTCCAGGAACTCGTGCGCCGGCGCGTCTCGGCGCGGGTTCGGTTCTACGACGTGGCCTATGTCTTCGACGGCATCCACGTGGAGCACGGCCAGCAGTTCGAAGAACACCGGCGGATGGATCCGGGCGCGATCTTCGTGACCGAGGGGGTCCCGGAGCCGATCCTGAACCTGCCCTGGGGCGCCTACTTCGTGGCCGACTTCCTGAACCAGGTCAAGAAGGAACGTCCTTTCCTGGACAAGATCCATCCGTTCTCGAACTACCTCGTCTGGGCGCTGATCTTCGATTTCCGCTTTGCGGTCAAGACGATCGCGCGCATGGTGGCGTTCTACATCCGCAACCGGTTCCACCGCAGCGCCTACCGGCGGGCGAAGTTCGTACTCACGTCCCGCGCCGTGCGAAGCATCAGCATCACGGCTTCGCTCGATGCGTGCGCGCGGAAGATCCTCGAGTCGACCGGTTGCCACACCGTCGTGTTCGGGCACACGCACCGCGGCCTGCACCGTCGGATGGGGCCTGACAAGGAGTATCTGAATACCGGGACGTGGAACGACGTGACGACCCTGGAAATCGGCCACTTGGGAACGTCGTCGCGGCGGACCTACGTCCTGATCGATTACCCGCAGGAAGAGAGGCCGCGAGCGCACTTGAAAGTGTGGCATGGAAAGTACCGGATCGAGGAGGATGCGATGGGTTAGAACGGGCCGCGCAGGGGCTCGAAGGCCGGGCCCGAGCGCCCGCGCGCAGTCGGTTCAGCGTCCCTCCGGCGCTTCGCCGAACGCGCAGGTCCCGTAGCGATGGAGCACGGCCGCGGTCGAGCGCCACGCGTCGGGCTCCGCGCCCTGCTTGCGGCAGAGCTGACGCAGGAACTCCTCGGGCTGCGGGATCTGCCGCCACACGGTCGGGAGGAAAGTGGATCGACCGCTGCCGACCTCCAGGATCACGCCGTCTTGTCCCGGGCGCAGGACCTCCGGATATCGCTCCGGGTCCTCGACGCGGATGCGTCGGGGTTGCGTCAGGATCGAGATCTCGATCGACAAGTCGGCGATTTCCTCGGGTCGGACCGCGGGAAAGCGCGGGTCTTCCGTCGCGGCGCCGATCGCTGCGTCGCGCACGCCGAGCCAGAGCGGCTTCGGTTCCGTCAGGCCGCCGATGCATCCGCGCAGTACGCCCCGCTTCGTCAACGTGACGAAGACGCAGCGACGCAAGCGCAGGATCGGCCATCGCCCGAGGATCTCGGCCGGCGCCTGGTACCGGGAACCGCGGCTCACGAATTCCTCGATCGTCGTGCGGGCGAGGGCGAGAAGGGTGCGTCGCTCCTCCTCGGTCGGGTCGAACGGCGCGTGAAACGCGATCGCGGCATATCCGACCACGCGGTCCTTGTCGCCTCCGGCGTCGGCGGAGTTGCGATACGCGAGAAAGCTGGGCTCCCAACCGCGCCGATCGGCGAGCGCCGCGAGCGTCTGCAGGACCTGGTCGCCGTCGGTCTCGGCGTCGTCGAGGGCGTTCTCGTCGAGCGCGAGCAGGGACTGGATGCTGTACTCGTCCAGTTTCCGCGCCTCCGCGTCCGGATGGAAATGGGAGAGGTCCACGCTGAAGACGAAAAGGGTGGCGGGATCATCGTAGCGTTCGAGCAGGGCCGCAAGCCGACGCGTCCGAGTCCAGTCCATGCGCCCGACGACGATCGGGATGATCTCGAAGTCGGTCGGCGCGGGTCGCCCGCGCAGGGCGGTCAGAAAGGGAAGCTCCACCTCGATCATGTGCATGGTGTGGGCAGCGGGCACGGAGACGAAGAGGTCGTCCTTGGCCAGTTCGTCGACGACCGGGGAGAGCGGGATCTCGGCCCCCGGGATCGCGTAGTGGGATTCGTCGGGCAGCGAGGCTCCGTCGAAATGGGCATCCCCGTTGTGGTTCGCGGCCAGCAGGAAGACGCGTCGGAACCCCGGATCCACCTCGCGGAACGATGCGGCCGCGACCATGCCGCTGTAGACGTACCCGGCGTGCGGGACGAGCACGGCGCGCACGCCGCGCAGTCCGAGGCGGGGGCCGGACCGCAGCAAGCGGTCGACGGCGCGGGACAACTCCTCGGCCGGCTCCGGGTAGAAGGTGCCGGCGGCGGCCGGCGGGCGCACGCGATGCGGCCCGGCGCGAGGGGTGAGGGGGGGGCGGATAGCGCCGCCGGAGTTCGCACCGGGAGCCTGGCCCGCGTCGTTCCGCGGCTCGTCCGCCGCGGCGTCGGTGAACGCGGGCTCAGCCTCGGCAGTGAACGACGTCTCCAGGGACGCTTCCTTCCCCAGATTCGTGACCCACGCCAGCGCCAGGGCGAAGATCGAGCAGAGCGCCAGCGCGCCCAGGACGCGGGCCAGGGACTTTCGCTCTTGGGCGGGCGAGAGAGGTGACTTCGCGATCATGGCCATACTCCCGGAATCGAGGTTCCGCAGGCGCAACGGCCGTTCTCCAGCGCGATGCGACGGACCCGGAAGCCATCGCGTTCGATCAGCGTACGGCCGCACTGCGGACAGCGCGTGCTCTGGGACAGCCGTCCCGGCACGTTTCCTTCGTAGACGAAGCGTACGCCTTCTTCGAGGGCGATGTCGCGGGCGCGCGCCACCGTCTCGACCGGCGTCGGCGGCAGGCCGGTGAGCCGGTAGGCCGGGTGGAAGCGCAGGAAGTGCAGGGGGACGTCGGCCCCGAGCGTGCGCACGAGCCAGCGGCACATCGCGCGGACGTCGGCCAGGTCGTCCGAATGGTCGGGCACGATCAGGCGGCTGACTTCGAGCCACACCTTCTCCTCGCGCAGGACTTCGAGGCTGCGAAGCACCGGCGCCAGGGTCGACCCGGTGAGTCGCCGGTAGACGTCGTCGCTGAATCCCTTGAGATCCACCGTGGCGGCGTCGAGGACCCGGCACAGCGCGCGCAGCGGGCGTTCGCAGACGTATCCCGCGGAGACCAGCACGTTGCGCAGCCCGCGTTCGCGCGCCTTCTCGGCAGTGTCGCGCACGTACTCGTAGAAGACCAGCGGCTCGGAGTAGGTGTAGGCGATGGAAGTGCATCCGCGGGCGGTCGCCGCGGCGACGACGTCCGCGGGCATGAGGTCGGCGTTTTCGGTCTGCTCCGGCTTGCTCTGCGAAATCTCCCAGTTCTGGCAGTTGAGGCAGCGCAAGTTGCAGCCCGCCGCGGCGAGGGAGAACGCCTGCGTGCCGGGGAGGAAGTGGCAGAACGGCTTCTTCTCGATCGGATCGAGGTGGACCGCGCACGGATTGCCGTAGGCGACCGTGAAGAGCTTGCCGTCCCTGACGACGCGCGTGCGGCAGAAGCCGCGGTCGTTCTCGCGCAGGACGCACTCGTGCGGGCAGAGGACGCAGCGCACCTGGCCGCCCTTCGCCTCGTACCAGTCCGCTTCCCGGGACCATTTCCCCAGGGCGGCGGGGGCGTCGTTGGGGAAGCCGACCCGCAGACCGGCGCGGCCGCTTTCCTCAAGCAGGTCCCGGACCGTGTATGCCCCCAGCGCCAGCCCGCAGGCTCCCATGAGCCCGCGCTTGAGGAGTCGGCGCCGGTCGATCGGGTGATTCCGCATCGGCGGGTCCTTTCCTGGGTGTGCGGCGTTCGAGGTTCGTCAGCAGCTCGGCGCAGGTACCGATCGGGCAGACGGCCTCGCAGAAGGGGCGGCGCCACCGGAAGGCGGCGAGGATCAACCCGGCCGCGACGGCGATCACCGGTACGCTGACGGTGAAGGCGTTCTGATGGAAGAAGGCATACCACTCGGAGAGGTCGCCGCCCTGCAGAACGGCGAAGTAGGCGATGAGGACGAAGGCGAGCACGGCGAGCGAGATCGCGCGACGCGCGTCGGGCAGACGGCGGGCGCCCGGGCAGGCCCGCGCCTGGGCGTCGAACAGGGTCCCGAGCGGGCAGGACCGGACGCACCAGGAACGTCGTTCGAGATTCATGATCAAGGCCGCGGGGACGAGATACGGCCGCATGAACCCGAAGATGCACTTCCTCGGGCAGACATGGCAGAAAAGGTAGGGGACCGTGAACCAGCAGCGGAAGATCGGATAGACGGCGACGAGGGCGAAGCCGAGGAACTGGATCCAGCGGAAGGCCCCGATCTTCGTGCGCCGCAGCAGGGCCTCCGATCCGCGCCGCCATGCGGTGCGGAGCTTCCCTTCCCCGCGGCGGAAGCAATCGAAATCCATCGCCGCGACGATTCCCGCGCCCAAGAGCGCCGCCAGGATCCATGGGTAGCCGGGAGCGAACGAGAGGTCGTACGCGGCGGCGCTCGTCGACTCGGCCGCGATCGCCGCGCCTGCGGCGGCGACGGCGAGCAGCAGCGCCGCGCCGGTCGTGCGGTCGGGTTGCCGATCCGCTCGTGGCGGAGCGAACTCGTGGACGAGGGCGGTCGCGCGCGGACGCAGCCGGGCGGTCGTGATCAGCTTGACGGCGCCGATCAGCGCCGCGGTCGCCGGCACGCCGATCCAGGGGACGCAGAGCGCACCCACCACGATGGCGCCCAGGCAGGCGCCGAGCAGGTCCAGGGCATAGAGGTCGCCCGCGGTCTCCTCGACCGAGCGGAAGAGGACGCGCGCCGCCGGGGCGAACTGGGCTCCGATGCAGAAGCCGACCAGGCCGTTCAGGCCCGGGAGGATCGCGTACGCGCCGAGCGCGCGCGCGAGGCTTCCCTCCGCGCCTTGCAATGCGAGCAGCACGGGCCCCAGGATGAACGCGAGGGCGGCGAGCGCCGCATCCAGCCGGAACAGCAGGCGCGCCGGGTCGCGTTCGCGGCGCGCGGAGAACAGCGCTCCCCCGGCCGCTCCCGCCATGAACGCGGTCAGGATCAGCCCGAGCTGCCGATAGACGTACCCGTAGCAGACCTGGAACCCGATCAGGATCAACACCTGGAGCGCCATCCCCGCGAAACCGCTCGCGCACATCGCCGCCGGCACGGCCCGCCGGGGGAAGCGGGCGAGGAGCGCGCCGATCGCGACCACGAGACCGACGAGAAGCAGCGCGGGCAGGACCGGCCCGCTCCCGGCGCGGCTCATCCAGTACCGCAAGTACGCATGGTAGCCGGAGGGGCGGAAATCCCGGTTCGGCTCCGCCGGCGCCGTGACGATCGCGCGGGTCGCGGCGAGACGGTCGTCGGTGAGTCGATCCGCGAGGAACCCCTCGCGCACATATTGCGTCTCGATGCCGCGCGCGCGCAGCCTTTCCGCGAAGTCGTAGTCGAGGGGACGCGTCGACGCGACGAAGCTCGAGCGTTCCCCGGGCACCACGAGGACGTGGGGAAAGACCGCGGACACGGCGCGGTACACCGACGCGGCGAGCAGGCGCACTTCGGGTCCGGCGTAGTTCTCGGCCCCGCTCAGGCGGAAGCCCAACACCCCGCCGGCGCGCAGGGCGCGCCGCGCCTCGAGGAAGAACTCGAGCGTGTAGTAGCGGTTGACCTGAACGCTCGACGGGTCGGGCAACGCGAGGAGGATGGCGTCGTACGCGTCGGGCGAGGAGCGCACGAGCTCGCGGGCGTCCGCCGCGAGCGCACGCAGACGCCGGTCCGTGCCGATGCCCGCCACGGCGGCTGCGAGGTCGAGCGCAGCCGGGTCCGGCTCGACGCAATCGATCCGCTCCACCGGGTACTTCGCCGCCTCCCGAGGCGTCCCCGCGAGGATGCCGGACACGAGCAGCACGGTGCGCGGGTCGGGGTGCTGGCTCAAGGCGTAGTGGACCGCCTCCTCGGCCTCGAACGGGGCCTGGGTGGATCCGACCGGCGCGCCGTCCGCGTAGACGGTGATCTGCCTACCCTGCCGGGTCGCGGCGAGGCTGCCGTACGGCGTCGACGCGTGGTACAGGAGTTCCTGTCCGGGGAACATCGGCTCCGCCGTGCGCCGCTCCAGGTCGAACCCCGCGAGGGCGACGACGGCGGCGAGCGAAAGCGCGAGCACGGCCGCCTTCGCGCGGCGGAGGCTCGCGACCTCGGCCAGGCGGAACGCGGCGGACAACTGCAGGAAGGCGGCGAACGCCAGCGTGGGGAAGGGCGGCAGGAGGAACACGAGGGCGAAGCTGAACAGGGCGCCGCCGAGCAGGCCGCCGAGGGTGTCGCAGGCGTACACGTCCCCGATCTGCCGCGCGTCCCGCCGCTCGGACGCAGGTCCGGAGTAGGCGGCGAGCAGGAATCCGGACAATAGGCAGAAGGGCAGCAGCAGCAGCAGCGAGGCGAGGAACGCGTCGCCGACGCCGAGCAGGAGGCCGGGCGGGAAGAAGGTCCGGAGGCGGCGCAGCGCGGCGATCTGGACCAGGGGGAGGATGGCGCACGCGGCCTGCGCGAGGACGATCGCGGCGAGCGGGTCGCGGAAGCCTCGCGCGAGCCGCCCGAGCCGGCTGCCGGCGCCCGTGAGCAGCAGCCAGTTCGCGAGCACGATCCCGATGGTCAGCTCGTTGCCCGCGAAAACCCCGAGGAACTCGCGCAGCGTGACCAATTGAACGATGACGGCGCCGGCGCCCAGGCAGGCCGCGCCGAGCAGCACGGCCTCCCGTGTTGCTCGAGGTTCGGCCGGGCGATCCATGAGGGCGCTCCACGCGGATCGACTTCATGCTACATGTGAGCATACCACGATGTGCCCAAGTAGTGAACATGGTTGGGTGAAAGGCCAGGCGCCCTCCGCCCCCACTGTTCTACTATCCGTGAGATTCTCCGCGGCGCAGCAAGATTCTGCGAGCGTCATGCTTGCGAGGAATCACACCTTCTGCCGTTGGACAATCCGTGCAATCCGGACAATCCGTATAATCCGTAGTTCCGTCGGTTGCGGCGGCAGCCGCGCTAGGGGTGCAGGGCGCTTCGTGCGAGAGGGCCCAGCGTGTTTGCGCCGGCACGGGGTCCGGGATCAGCGCGCCTCTGCGGCGATCCATTCCCGGACGATGGCCGGAAGCGCCGCCGGATCGGACGACCATGACCGCGCCCACCGGCGGAGATCCTCCTCCGACGGCGCGGATCCCAGCAGGGTCCGGTGGTGGCGCGCGAGGTGCAGTTCGAAGAACGGCGCCAGCCCCGGAAGCCGCGCGGCGAGGTTCGCCGCGGACTCCTCGGGGGCGCCGGCTTCCGGCCGCTCGCCGACCCAGCGCGCCCGCAGCGTTTGGGCGGCGAGCCGCGGATCGGGGAACCGGCGGGCGAAGGACTCGTCGGCGACGATGGCCCGGCACAGCTCGGCGATTCGGACCTCCCCGTTGGCCAGCCGCGCGGCCTCCCCGACCGCGTCCAGGCGCGTGGGCCGGAACGGCCCCGCGAGGTCGAGATGCGCCAGGTCGCGCTCGACCCACGCTTCCCAGAAAAGCGCATCGCCGAGGATCTCTCGCGCCAGGAGACCGGCGTCCCCGGCCGCCGCGCGTTCCTCCTGGCCGGGCCCCGGATCGCGACCCAGGAACCGCCGGAGCGTCTCGCGCACCTTCTTGGCCCGGGCCGCCTCGGCGCCCGGGCGACGGTCGCCACCCTTCGGGGGAGCGTCGTCGCCTTCGGTGCGGGCACGGATGCGAACCCGGGCCGGGTCGCTCCTCGTCCTGGACACGTCCTCGGCGACCAGCTCGACCAGGTAGGTCCCGGGGCGATCAGGTCGAAACACGGTCTCGCGGGTCGTGAGGGACGCGAGTTCGGCGACGGAGCCGGACGGAGCGACGGCCAGACGCCAGTGAAAGGCGAGGCGCCCGCCTGCGGGATCGCGGCTGCCGCCGGCGTTCAGACGAACGGTGCGTCCGACGCGCACGTCCTGGTCGCCGCCCGCGTCGGCCGTGGCCTCGAGGGCGGTCGGCGCGTCGCCGCGGACGAACCCGAACAGGATCCGGTACGCGTCCGAGTCCTTGCGGAAGTCGTCGCCGCCGCCGTGCTCCACTCCGCCGTCGGTCATGGCCAGCGGCTTGGTCAGAAGCGGGCTCTCCTCGGGCGCGTCGGAATCGACGAACGGGAGCGCCGCCGCGAAGTTCCTCTTGCGCGTCGCCGACGTATGGCCCGACTTGCCGGGCGGCGCGAGGACGAACTTGCCGATCGGGAGTCTCGCGTTGGCGTGGCAGGTCATGCAGCGGGCGTCCAGGAGGGGGAGGACCTTGTCGGCGAAATACGCGGCGTCCGGCCCGGGGCGCACGCCTGGGTTCGGGGGCGCAGGGTCGACCGGAGGCCGCGGCGGCAGCGGCGACTTCATCATGACGTCGAACGGCGATTCGCGGGGCGGCGCCGGACCCCGGGGCTCCGGCGGGACGGCGGGCCCCTCGGGCGACCGCCGGGGCGGCCGATCCGCTTCGGGTCGGGACGAAGATCGGGGCGGGCTCTGCGGAGGTCCCCCGGCGGGAACGGCCACGCGCCCGACGTCCGGCGCGCGGTTGTCCGGACGCAATGGAAATTCGGCTGGCGCGATGGGGGCGGGGTGCGCCGGGGCGGGGGGGAAGTCTTCGGCGGCCGTTGGGCGCCGTCCTCCGCCGTCCGACGAGGCCCTGACGGGTCGCGCAGGAGGAAGGGCACGGAGAGGGCCGCGACGAGAAGGGCGGCGATTGCGGCAGCAGGCCATCCCACCCTCCGGCGGGGCGGAGGCGGGAGCGCCGCGGGCGGCGCTTCCGGATTCGCGCGCGCGGCCGACCGGGGTTCGTGGTACGGCGACCCGCAGCCGGGGCAGGCCCGCGCGACGGGATCCCAGGGCCGCCCGCACGGGCAGTAGAGGCGTGCGCGAGCGTCCTTGGCCGGGTCCGGGAAGGACAGGATCGCCGCGCACCGCGGGCAGGATCCCGCGCGCCGGTAGTGGCGGTAGCAGAGGCTGACCTTCTTCCCGCAGAAGCAACGGAACTTGACGACGGTGTGTCCCGCCACGACGTGCCCGTCCGGAAGGGCGGCGGACGGCGCGGCCTCCTCGGGGCGCGTCGGAAGCGGGTCCATCCGGGATCAGGCCTTCTTGAGGAATCCGAGCGGGGCCGAGGCCGGCTTCCAGTCGGGGAAGAATGCGTCCGTGCGGGCGAATCCGAGGAAGCTCCGCAGGACCTCCGCGAACACGAGGCGGAAGTCGGTGTGCACGGGCAGGTCGCGGCCCTCCCAGAGCGTGGACGCTTCCAGGCCGGTCCACTTCCCGTAGACCTTGCCGCCCTTCACCGGCCCGCCGACGGCGAGCATGATGCCGCCGTGGCCGTGGTCGGAGCCGTTGTTGCCGTTCTCCTTCACGGTCCGGCCGAACTCGGACATCGTGAGGACGAGAACCTTCCGCATCCGTTCGGCGCCCAGGTCCCGGACGAATGCGGCGATCGACTCCGACACCTGCGCCAGCATGCGGGCCATCTGCCCGTCGGTGGACCCGGCGTTGGCGTGCTGATCCCAGCCGTTGTAGTCCACGGCTGCGACCTCGAGGCCGCAGTTCGCCTTGATGACCTGGGCGATGCCTTGGAACTGGCGGCCGAGAGGTCCCTGCGGATACTCGACCTCCGCGTGCGTCCCTTCGGCGGTCGCGAGGATTTTCTGGAGGAAGCGCAGCTTGCGAATCGTGTTGTTGCCGGCCGCCAGGATCTTGGAGTCCTTGTCCGCCTCACGCCGCGCGTCCATGCCCGGCCCGGGGTTCGCTCCGCCGCAGTACACCTCCTCGAACGCGTCCATCGCGCCCATCGCCCGTTCCTCGGGGACGGCCAGGACGGGGAAGGCGCCGCGGAGGGAGCGGGGGAGGAGCGGTTGCGCGGCGAGCGCGCGGAGCTCGACCTCCTTCTTTTTCCCCTCGCTGGTCGCCGAGAGGTAGCGGTTGAGCCAGCCTTCGGTGATCGAGCGCACGCCTGGGGCCGCGTATTCCATGAAGTCCTGGGCGTCGAAGTGGCTGCGCGTGGGATGCGACGAGCCGACGCTCACGATCGGCGCGAAGAGGCCCTTCTCGTACAGAGCGTGCAGCGACTTCATGGCCGGGTGGAGCCCGAAGCCCGGGGCGATCGGAAGGCACCCATCCTCCTGGTCCGGCCGGCCGACCGAGATCGTGGGGCGGAGATCGTAGAAGAGGGGATCCGCGTAGGGGATGACCATTCCCAGCGGATCGGCCCCGCCGCGCAGGTACAGGACGACCAGCGTTGGCGTCTCGGCGTCCGCCCCGGCGTCCGGCCCGGCGCAGGCAGGCGCCGGACCCAGCGCGCCGGACGCCCAGGTCCCGAGGATCGCCCCGCCCGTGGTCTTCAGGAAGTCGCGACGGTCGATTCGCCTCATGGTCACTGCTCCTGAAACGTCGGCGAGCCGAGCAGGGCGCCGAGCAGCGAGACCGCCGTCTCCCGCGGCTTCCCGCCCGCAGCCAGCAGGGTGCCGCACCGGCTTTCCGTGGCGGCGTCGATCCCGCCGGGGAGGATGGTGTGGATGAGCGTCTCCTGCATCTCCTGCGGCGTGCTCTGGAGGATCGGCAGGTAGTAGTCGCGCGGGAGGGTGATGCCCCGCATCTGCCCGGCGGCGAGCCGGAGCGCGAACTGCCAGCGGTACACCAGCACCCCGGGGTCGAGCCACGCCTCCGCCTGGTCGTAGTATCCGGTGGGGTCCGTGCATTGGTAGATGGGCTGTCCCATCGCTTGGAGCATCTGCAGGGTATCGGTGGTGTCGTCGATGGAGGAGCCGGTGGCGCGCAGGGCGCTGACGGTGAACTCGAAGGGCGTGCGGAACTTCGTCCGGAAGTTCTCGCGGGCGTAGAATTCGTCGCTGAACAGGACCGCGCGTGTGACGGCCCGGAGGTCGCCGCCCGTCTTCAGGTATTCGTCGGCGATCTTCTGCACCAGGGCGTCGCTCGGCCGATCGTTGACGAGATAGCGGCACAGCTTCCAGGCGAGGAAGCGGGCCGTCAACGGGTGGCGCGCGAGGCGCCGGAGGATCTCCTCGCCCTCCTCGACGCCGCCGCCGGCGGGGAGCTTCAGGTTCAAGACGCCGATCGCTTTCGGCTCGTCGTCGTGGACCGCGGCGCGGAACAGGAACTCGACGCCGGCCTCGCCGAACGAGACCGACCAGCCGGTCAGGCTGCGGGCGATCTCGATCACGTCCCGCTGCGAGTAGCCTCCCGGGACGTTCTCGTTGATCACGCCGATCGTGTGCAACTCCATCAGCTCGCGCGCGAAGTTCTCGTTGAGTCCGCGCTGGCGCTCGAGCTTTTGGATGTACTCGGACTTCTTCTTCTTCCCCTTGCTTCGTTCCAGGATCCCCTTCTCGCGCTCGTTGAGCGGCCGCTGGGAGAGGACGTTGTCCAGGTAGACCAACATGGCCGGGTGCTTCGCCGCGGCCAGGAGCATGTCCTCGAACTTGCCGAAGACGTGCTTGCGGACGACCTGCTCCTCGTAATTGCCGGCGAGCAGCTCGCACTGGTCCTTGCGCTGGTCGATGCTGAAATGGTTGCGCCAGAAGTTGGCCATGACCTCGAAGAGCTGGCGTCGGCTCAGGGCGGCGCGCAGCAGGACCGCGTCTTGGATTTCGCGCATGGCCTTGGCGCGCAGGCGGTTGGCCTCCTGCTGGAATGCGAGCTGCTCGCCGGGCGTGAGCTCCGCCCGGTCCTTGGGGCGCTCGGGCCGGTAGGCGTCCACGACCTCCGTGCAACTCATGTGCAGCGACGGGCACAGGCCCCGAACCCGCTGCTCCAACTCGGCGTCGTCGAGCTTCTCCGGATCGAGCTGCTCGATGGCCCAGGCCATCCAGCCCCGGCGAAGCAGGTCGTCGACCCCGCCGGGACGAGGTCCGAAGGCGAGGCGGTTGAGGACGTGGAAGGCGATCTCGCGTTGCGAAAGGGGCTCTGCGGGAGTCTTGGCGCTGGGTTGGTCGTCGCCCCCGGTGGGTGAGGATACGATGAAGGCGAGGGCGAGTACGGCGACCCAGCGGGAGAAGGGCGCGTTCATCGGGCCTCCGGAAGAGGACCGGGCGTCAGGTCCGCGGCGCCTGGTCGGCATCGGACGGACACAGGATCACGTTACGCGTACTCTACGAACCCCGGCGGCGGGAGTCAATGTCGGGATCCACCACAGAGAGCGCGGTCCGCCGAAGGAGGACCAAACTACGGATTTCACGGATTTCACGGATGGACGGCCGATGTGAGTCCGGTGGACATCAGGGACTCACAGCGACACGTGTGGGTCGTGTGATTGAGCCCCGAAATCGTAGTTGTGGCAGGGCCGATATTCTTGCATGACTGGAAGGCAACATCCGGGTCGTCCGTGGAGGCGAGGACGGCCTGGGCCTGCCGGGGTCGGAGAGCACCGCACGCACGTAACGGGCTCCTCAGGAACCTTGGGAGATCCTGACTTCTCCTGCCAGTCGAGGTGGCGGATGGGTGTCCCGCAGCAAAACAAGCCCCGGGTCCATGTGCCGGCGCTCGGGCGCGTGGAAGCGAACACAGGGCGCGCGGCAGGTACCGCCAAACGAAGAAGCGATTCGGCAAGTACGGCCTGACCCTGCACCCGACGAAGACGCGGCGGTTGCGCTTTTATCCCCCTCGGGGGCGGGCGCTCGGGCGTGACGACTCGGAGGGCGGGAAGCCCGGCACGTTCAACTTCCTCGGGTTCACCCACTACTGGGACCGATCGCGGCGGCCGACATCGACGCCTTCTTCGAGCACATGACGCAGCGGTGGGCCCGGAACTCGCTCGCCAAGATGCTGCGCGTGGTTCAAGTACGGCGAGACGCGAGGTTGGGTGCGGTCCGGGCTCGCTACATAACGCATCTTATGTTGGCGACAACACAAGATGCGGTAACGCCGCACGTCCGGACCCGTGGGAGCCTGGGCCGAAGCGCCCAGGCCTATCCGACCCCAGAGCGCAACGCGTTGTTTCGCTACCGACCCAGAGCCGGTTATCATGCGCGCATGAAGATCGCAGCCCTGGAGACCTCCGGCCGGATCGGCGGGGTCGCCCTCGCCGACGGGGACCGCCTGATCTCCGAGAGCTTTTTCGAGCGCGGCATGGTCCACGGGCGCGAGCTCGTCCCCACCCTGCAGCGCCTTCTGCGCGAGGCGGGCTGGGGGGTGAAGGATGTCGAGACGTTCGCGGTGAGCCAGGGACCGGGCTCGTATACCGGCTTGCGGGTCGGGATCGCGACGGCGCGGACGCTGGCATGGGCGACCGGCGCGCGGCTGGTGGGCGTATGCACGCTGGACGCCATGGCGCGCAATCCGGCTCCCGGCGGGGAGTGGATCTGTCCGGTGCTCGACGCGCGTTGGGGGCAGGTCTACGCGGCACTCTA
>ORJL010986572.1_pt1 | contig 19756 bp, 10 predicted proteins | sample 1779941 | NCBI WGS metagenome assembly ORJL01 (sample SAMEA104232317, study PRJEB22302) | groundwater metagenome | biome: forest; feature: aquifer; material: groundwater | place: USA | collected 2011-08-07 | depth 5.8 m | reverse complement strand
CCTCACTTTGTTCGTCGGGCTGGTGGGACTTGAACCCACGATCTCACGCACCCGAAGCGTGCGCATTAGCCAACTATGCTACAGCCCGTTTTCACAATAATACCACTTGGCGATTTGTGAATCAATCTTCCTCCCCTTCTACTGGGACTGTTGCCGTGTGTCATTCTGACTGCAATTTTCATATTTCGCCTATAGTTGTCTCGAAATTTGAAAATTTCGTTCCAAAAGCACATTCAGCAACAGTCCCATCCTCTCTCCCTCACTATAAAATTGAAATATATGGTATTATATAGTTACTTTTTCGGAATTTTTTATGCCCTCAGTGTTACCTACAGCTGTACGAAAAACAAACATGGGTTGTCTCTCTGGATTCATCCTGTTGGGTCTGTTGGTCATTTTGGCCAGTGTCCTGCCAGTTCAAATACTCGCCAGGAGCGAATCAGAGGCAAGTGAGGCGCTCTTGAACGCGATCACCCCATATGATTCGTCGCAATTTTCAATGCCTGTTTTTGAGGGTTTTCTCAATAAACCTTTTATTCCTCTCTTGTTTGTTTTGAACGGAGGAATGTGGAAGGACCAGCAGTTGAGTGGAGGGGATGGACGGTGGCGGTGGCAAGCTCCATTTCCTCTTACCCCTGGCGCTTATCAACTGCGAATCCAAGCGATTGATCCAACCAACCAACAGAATCAACGCGTGGATATTATCGATTTCACGGTACTTTCTCCTCTCCTGGCCAATGTTTTGTTTGATGTTCGACTTGATCTTGATACTGACAACGCGTTGTTTCATTCGGGTGACACTGTCAACTTCCGTCTGAATCTTGTGAATTTTGGGAGCACATCACCAGGGCTTCCCATTCATGGTAAACTTGACTTCCTCCTTCTCGACTCAAGTGGCAGTCTGCTATCAAAGACTGATGAAAAGATCGAAATAACAGAAAAAATACTGATCCTCCAGCGATCCTTCACAATCCCCACTGGACATGAGAACACACTGCTCAAATATGTGGTGACATTTACGTATCCGTTTGAAAGGATTGCTACCGCGTCGACCACGGTACAGGTTGTTACTACTCAAAAATTGATTTTTACACGATTTGATCTTTTTAAGGGTTTGCTCTTCGTGATGGGCGGTTTGACCTTGTTTTTGTTGATGATGAGATATTTCACCCCTCCTTTTGCCACATCTGAACTCAAAAAAATCGCTTATAGGAAAAATCTGCTCACCATGAATCTTGTTCTTCTCATCGGGGTGATGATGTTCCTTGATGGGGTGATGATTGCGAAAGTCGGTCAAAAAGAAGCGAGCGCCGAGAATATTCCTGAAGAAGTGAAGGTGTTGGTGACCGTGCCAGAGGCTTATCGTCATACTGATTCTGAAAAAGATCTCATTGCCTTGTTGCAACTCTATAATTTCACTGGAGCAGAAAAAAAGGATGTCACGATCAAGTATACGATTGCTGACGCGGCTGGAAAGACCGTTATAGAAATGACCGAGACCGCCGCTGTCTTTACTCAAACTTCTTTATCAAAGATATTTGATTTGCAAGGGAATCTCTCTGACGGTAAGTATCACCTTAATGTTCATATTTATGAACTTTCTGGAAAATTTCTCGGCATGGCCACGACCAATTTCGAGCTTTCAAACAATACGCCCTTGTTGAATTTTCAGTATTTGAGCTCGACTGAAGTGATGCTTCTGTATCTCGTGTTTGGTCTATTCTTTTTGTTCGCGATTAATGTTGCTTTGTACTTTATACCTCAGTTTTTATGTCAAAAAACAAAGTTCAACACTACCTTGGTCAAGCGATAGAGCAACATGCCTCGGATTTGTATCTTATTGCCGGGAAAAAACCTGTGTTACGGCTTCAAGGAGTGTTACAAGAAATCGCGAAAGAAGAGATTGATTCTCAAGATCTCCTCCGGCTGCTGAATGAGATCATGCGAGCAGGGGATATGGACGCATTTCACAAGAATCGGGATGTAGATTTTGCCTATGGTTTTGATGGGTTTCGATTTCGTATCAATCTTCACTGGCAACAGGGACAGGCCGCTCTTTCCGCTCGACTCATTCCAAAAGAAATTCCTACTCCGGCACAACTTGATTTTCCTGATATATTTGACCAATTGAGGAGGCTTGATTCTGGCTTGGTTTTGGTTACTGGGCCCTCAGGATCAGGGAAGTCCACCACTCTTGCCGCCATGATACAGAGTATGAATGAAAAGAGTCGACGGCATATAATTACGCTTGAAGATCCAATTGAGTTTGTGTACCCCAATAAACAGAGCATCATAGAACAGCGTGAGGTGGGTTCAGATACTTCCTCTTTTTTTAATGGCCTCAAGTATGGCCTCCGTCAGGACCCTGATGTTATTTTGGTGGGGGAGATGCGTGATCGTGAAACCATGGCAGCGGCTTTGACAGCGGCTGAGACTGGTCATTTGGTGCTCTCCACGCTTCATACTCGTGGTGCGGCTGATACTGTGGCGCGCATTATTGATATTTTTGAACCGTCACGTCAAAATCAGATATTGGCGCAACTTGCTTCAAGTCTTGTTGCGGTGATTACTCAAGAATTGTTACCCGCTCAAAATGGGGGTCGTGTGGCTGTAAGGGAGATTATGCTCATGAATCACGCTATTTCCAACTTGATTCGACAAAATAAGATTGAACAGATTCATTCGGTACTACAGACAGGAAGAAAAGAAGGCATGCAGACAAAAGAGATGCATTTGAAGGAACTCTATGAGAATGAAATTATCACTGTCGAGGTCTATCAGCAAAAGATCAGTCACTCAACTGTTTTTTAAACATTCCTTATGAAACCTGAACGCTGGAAAGAAATTGTTTTTTTGGTAAAAGAACGTTTTGAGGTTATTGAGGAGCGTGGTTTTGATTTCGAAAATATGCCTGGACATGTAGAGACCATCACTTTTCTCTCGCCACTTGGCAAGATGAAGTTAGAGTTTACTCGCAAACCAGTGGTTCTTGATAAGAGAACGATTGGATCTAAACGGATTGGTTCGCAGGCAAAGGTGGAGTATACCTATTCTGATGTTGAGGAAACTTTTCGTCTCAATACCTATCGTTGGAATGATGACCAATCACAGTGGGATGAAATGAAAGCTGAAAATTTTATGGAATGAGTAGGCAGAACACCATGCGAGAAAATTGGGCCACTTCAAAAAAAATTATTGTGATCGTGTGCGGTATTGTCGCGGTAACAGCGATCGGTTTTTTGCTTTGGTGGCGACAGCAGTCGAGTTATGTCTTGGCGCGCGCTCTTCATCATTTTTTCAGCTCCACGAGTGTTCGTGTTAATGACGCTACCTACGCCGTTGTAAGAAATTTAAAATCAACGACGAAACTTCGAAAATCTGTCAAGAAACAAGGAGGAGCTCACTTGTTCGATGAAGGTAAGTTTGTCGCACGTATCAGTGGTTCATTTGAAACTTTTTTTCACAAAACGAAACCAAACGCCAGTTTCAATTTTGATACCACTTTCACCATCAATGATCGGGATTTTCCATTTGCGGGTTCGGCCAGATTCAAGGAAGATTCTTTATATTTTACGGTGTTGAAAATTCCTGATGTGTTCGCGTCTATGTTTGATGATTTTCCACTACGTGATCTCTGGTGGAAGGTGTCGCGTGAACAGCTGAAATCATGGTCTGTCAATGGGTTCAATGGCACGGATATATTTGAGACGGAAGGAAAGAGCAATGAGGAGTTCCGTGCACTGACATGGAGGCAAATTTTTGTTCTGGCGAAAATGGCTGTTCGTGATGAGCTGTTTCAGATTGAAACAGCAGAATTATCCTCGTGTTTAGACGGCGCGGACGCGCTTCACTATAGTGGTCGACTTCATGCCAAGACTGCAAGAAATATATGGCAAGAATACCGTCGTTTTTCCGGACAATCAGACACATCAGCAAAGAACTCCGATGTTTCGCAATATATTGAGATTTTTGGTCAGCTGAAGATTGAGTTGTGGATTCGACAAGGGAGTTATCAATTGTGTGAAGTTGTTATTCATGGACGTTCTACGGATCCTAAAAATAAAGAGTCATTTGATGTCGTTATTGATGTTCCTTTGAGTGATTGGAATCAATCGGTTTCAATTGTCGTACCGCCGAATCCGATTCCCTTCATGCCAGAAAATTGGCCACCACTCATTCTTTCTCCATAACCTTAATCGTGAAGAACATGGTTGTTATTCTCAAACCATCACTGTATCGTACGAGTTCCAGAGAACACAGCTTTCGTGGGTATATTCACTCCCTCGACGTTCGTTTAGTAATGCTTTTAAGCGTTTTTTTTGTTGTTACCGCATGCATTGGTTGGCGTCTTGTTAAGCTCCAGCTCCAAAATCACACCTTTTACACTGCTTTGGCTTCCGGGCAGTACGATCTTTTCAAGGTTTTATTTCCGGCGCGGGGTGAAATTTTCACACAGAACTCCGCGTTAGCGATCGAGAAACGCTACGAAAGTGACACTCTCTACTCTGTGGCTACGAGCCGAAAGTTTTGGCAGTTGTATGCCATACCATCTGAAATCATTGATCCAACAGGCGCGGCTGAACAACTCACTACCATCCTGTTTGATGAGAACAGTGTGATGGAAAATTATACCACGGAAGTACGCGCAACGAAGACACCCATAGAGGTCAGTGAGGATATCAAGAAAAAAAAACAAGAAATGCGGGATCTGTTTTTACAGCGTTTGAGTAAGAAGAATGATCCTTACGAACCAATTCAGAATAAGACTCGAGACGAGTTGCGCGATCAAGTGATGGCCTTAAAGTTACCTGGGATTTATTTCGCGCCAGTAACATTTCGTTATTATCCTGAGGGAAATGTTTTTAGCCACGTTGTAGGTTTTGTTGGGAATAGTGAAGAACAAAAAATGCGAGGTCTCTACGGTGTTGAGTTTTCTTATGAAGATGAGCTCGCCGGACTACCAGGGTATTTGAAGTCTGAAAGAGATGTTGCCGGACGGCTCATTACCATTTCAAGGAGTGATTTTCGTCCGGCAACAAATGGAGCGGATATTGTCTTGACCATTGACTATGCTATTCAAAGTATTGCGTGTCAGAAATTGAATGAGGGGATTACGCGAACAGAAGCCATCGGTGGCAGTGTGGTGATCATCAATCCGAGCACCGGGAGTATACTTGCTATGTGTGGGAGTCCTGATTATAATCCGAATGAATATAATAAGGTGGCTGATATGCAACAGTATAATAACCCCATCACTGTTTCCGCCTACGAGCCAGGATCAATATTCAAACCAATAACTATGGCCGCTGGTATTGATATTGGGAAGATACAACCGGAAACGACGTACAATGATCCTGGAACCGTGGTTGTGGCTGGACATTCTATCAGAAATTTTGATGGGCGATCGCATGGAGTCCAGTCTATGATTGGCGTTTTGGTAGAATCGCTGAATACAGGAGTGATGTTTGTCATTGACCGTATTGGAGGAGACATTTTTCAAGAATATGTTGAGAATTTTGGATTTGGACAGCTCACAGGTATTGAACTCCCAACAGAGCAGGCAGGTGATATCAAATCACTTGCGCAGTCTGGTATTATTTATTCCTACACAGCGTCATTTGGTCAGGGCATCACAGTCACGCCAATACAGATGGTGAGTGCCTATGGGGCGTTAGTGAATGGTGGTGTGCTTATGAAACCGTACCTTGTTGATCGTTTGGTAAAAGTGAATGGTGATGTTGAAGTAACAACGCCACAAGAAGTAGGACAGGTGATCTCAAAACGTACCTCGGATTTGATCTCGGGTATGATGGTTCGAGTCGTTGAGGAGGGACATGCAAAGCAAGCCCAAGTGCCGGGATATCACATTGGTGGAAAAACTGGCACGGCTCAAGTGGCTGAAAAAGGGGATTATGGAGATGAGACTATTCACAGTTTTGTCGGATTTGGTCCGATTTCACAGCCGCGGTTTGTTATTCTTGTTCGTATTGATAAACCAAAAAATGGTACGTATGCTGAAACTACGGCAGTGCCAGTGTTCGGTGAGATTGCAAAGTTTATTTTGAATTATTACCAGGTACCTCCGGAAAGATAAGATGAGCCTTGCCTACGGTAACAAGGAAAATGTCGCGAGTGCTTCTTTAACATCCAGAATGTGATAGCTATCAGTGATAATTCCATAGACATGGGTATCATCATAGGAAATGTATACCTCTCTGTGATTTGTGCCCTCATATGAATAGACAACACCATTTTGTTGCGCGAATACAATCGTCTCTTCACGGATTTTGGTGCCCATCCGTTCTCTCTGTTCGTCAAAATAACTCTTCACATCATAAAAAGAACGATCTTGGAAGCTAATGGTAATGTATTGAATCAATGGATCGGGTTCAGAAGGTGTAATGCTTACTTGTCTTGTAGTGAGCACTTGTGTCGTGTCATTGTCTTCACTTTTTAGAGTGATCAGGTGAGGGGATGACATAAATCTTTCATCCACTATCCATTTTTCAGGAAACACAATTTGGAAGTGGAGTGCATTGTTTTTATACATTTTTCTTCCCTCTTTTTCCGCGTTTATAGAACTTGGAGGAGTATTATCATCACGGATATACCATAGCACCCCAAAAACCACTCCAATTAAAAGAAGTACAAGAATAACCAGTTTTATAGTTTTTTTGTTTATCATAAAAGGCAGATTCATTTCTCATTCACAAGACCTCTTGCGTAGAAATTTTTTCGCAAGAGGTCTTGTATTCATGGAGTCACAGCTAGAGTCCTTTATCTTCACTAATTGTTTTTGAGTTTTCCATTTCCACCTGTGGATCAAAATCAGAGGCGTCTTCAATATCATCTCCTACTTTATAATTTGTGAAGAAGGCGTCACTTACATCGTCAATTTGGGTACTCCATCCAGAGCCATAGAGTGCCTTGGCCACGGCTTCACTGCTGATCCACTTCAGCACACCACTATGGGAGACAGCATAGGTATTTGGAATGCTTCTCATCTTGATCATCCTCACTCCTGGACGATAAGTGACATTTCCACCAATTTGATAACTCGCGAGTATATCCTCGGAAACGGTTTTCACAGTAGAAAAGTCCTTGTACCATGTGTAGTAGACTTTATCATTCGGGAACACATACCGCTTATTATCACCGCCAACGTAGTAGACCGCGTTCAATGTCTGTATCTTGATGAGATCTCCTGGCACAATACCTGTTTCCGTACCAATGAGGCTATACAGAGTAAAGTGATCCACTTGAGCAGTTACGATGTTTTTGTTCAGATTGACTTTACTTCCAGGCACTTTTACCCACGCAAGTTTCTTTTCATCCCAGAAATGGAGTGCTAATGTTTTTTCATCCACCCCCGCGATCTGCGTGTTCTTGTAATTCATGGTAATGGTTACCTTTTTCGCGAATTGCGTCACTTTTGTGGTTCCAGCAAGTGCTGAATAATTGTAGCCCACTGCTCCAATCACTCGAGTTCCTGCTTTTGGAGGTATCAATGTAGTCGTTGGTGTGATAGTAAAGGTGGTTGGAGTTGATACTGTCCCCGCCGGAACCGAGAGTTGTGCCTCTTTCGTTTTGGTTGTAACAGTCGCACTCGTTTCAGAAGTTACGATCGTGTTTACTGCTTCAGTACTTGGTGGAGGGGTCGTTTCCTTTGGTTTGGTACTCTCTGTTTGAGATGTGGTTTTAGTGGACGACTGCGTCTGTGTAGAAGTAGAGCTCGTAGTTGAGTCTTCGCTTGTGATTGTTTGTTGGCTTGTGGTTCGATTGCCTGCTGTAAGAGTGGTCGCATTTACCGCGCTTGAAGCTGTTGATTCGCCTGAACTATTGATCGCGGATATCTTGTAGAAGTAGGCAGTGTTAGCAGATAGACCTGTATCAGTGTATGTGGTGACCGCGCCAACAGTTGGTTCACTTCCCAGACGACTAAATGTTCCGGTAGAAGAACTGCTACGATAAATATCATAGCTGGTCGCGCCGCTGACCGCTGTCCATGTTAGCGTGATTGAGCTAGAACTTGCCACAGTTGCAAGGAGTCCCGTTGGTGTAGTTGGCGCGCCTCCACTTGAGGGTGATACCAGAGCATAGGTGGACAAGTGGGAAATGTTGGCTGTACAGGTGTTGTTCGTATCATCACAAGTTGTGCCTGAATCGGCTATCCACTCGGAGCCATCAAAAGATGCTATGAGAAGATTACTTGCAGAGGTGTTTGCTGTTGATACATCAGCGTCAGTATAGGGGATAGTGATGGTTGCGGCGTCACTTGTTTCACTTGAAGAAAAGGTTTCAATACTTTTTCCCACGTCATTAGTAGAGGTTACTTCATAGGCCACACCACCAATCACATTATTGGCATTCGTACTTGAACCTACGGTTTGATCTATGATAGCGGTTCCAGTACCTGTTTCAGTACCTAGTATGCCCGGTGGAAAGTTCGCAATTACTCCACTGACGGTATCTTTCACAATACCTCCTTGAGATGGAACTATATTTGTTGGTGAGGGTGATTTCTTGGTACATCCAGATACTGCTGTAAGGGCGAAATTCGCAGTTGTGGTACCACTGGTAATAGTTTGCCTAGTAGAGGTAAGACATTCACCTTGAGCTTGTACTGAATAGGTAACACCACTTTTTAAGGCAAGGTCATAGTTATTGTTTGTGGTACTCGCTTGTGCGTTATCAACTTCAGCAAACAGAGTTTTACCGCCAGTTGAAGGGGTTGCCATTACAACCGCCTCGGCGCTGTAGTTACTTCCGTCTAATGTAACACGTCCTACAAGAGTTGCATCACTTGCGTTCATTGTCAAAGCGACTCCTGTGACATTCGCAGTTGTGACAGTCACTGTTTGTTCCGCCGCTAAGACGCAACCTTTCTTAAAGGCGTGTACTTTATATGTTCCTGCTGGGACATTTGATGAAGTAAATACTCCACTAGACGAGGTTTTGGAAACCGTATACGCGCCTTGTGTGGAGTTCACAAAACCAACTTTGACATCTCCCACACATGCGTTACTTGCAGAAGAGACTGTGCCAGCAATGGTAAAGAACGAGGGAGGAGCGATGTTTTTGTGGATTGTACCACCTGATGTGACAGTTACATTTGACTGACAACCAAGTGAACCGGTATTCGGGGTGTTGGCACAGACAGTGTAGGTACCTGCAGGGAGAGTGAGAATATAAACACCTGGTGTCGCGTTGTTTTTTGTCCCATTGCCACGTCCATTACTTTGCTGTGCATTTACCCATGCGGTAGTGACTTGATTACTCGCGCAACCATTACTATCACTTGGTGCGGAACTTGGAGTTGTCAGGGTGCAGACATATACCTTTAAGGTTCCAAGTCCAGCAACCATGAGATTTTTTCCGCTCGTGTCTGATGTCAAAGTTTGATTCGTCAGAGGAGTACAAGGCCCAACTCCAGGAATATGACACTCAATAGTATAACCAGTACCCGATGGAATTTTTATACTATAGGCTCCTGCTTCACCACTAATGGTGCTATTAAAGTAGCTTGAACTATAGATATTGACAAAAGCACTACTCTTTCCTTCACCACTATCTAGGGCACTATCGCCATCACTATCTTGGAATACTGTACCAGAGACCGTGACAAATGTGCCACTGGCAGTGATATTTTGACCAGAAAGTGTGGTATTAACGGCAGAGATGGTTACTGTTGGCCCGGCAACACGTCCGTATTCAGGAGTAAAGGCGGAAAGTTTCCATAATCGTGGTGTGGATCCGCCAGAGACATACAGTGTAAAATTTCCAGAACTATCAGATGGGGAATCAACACACGCGCCTATTTGAGCACCTGTTGAATCGACTTCACAACCTACAACGAATGCATAGGCAATGGAAGATCCACTTGAGGTGAGCACTGTACCGCTAATCGAACTATCACCTTGAGCCATCTTTAATACAAGATCATTGCTTGTCACACTGCTTAAGCTGAGGGAGGCACTTGAAAAACCACTCACATCATTAACTATGAGAATACCCTCACAGGTGACATCAGCCGAGGTATTATTGTCAGCATTGGTGACATCAGCCGAGGTATTATTGTCAGCATTGGTGACATCAGCCGAGGTATTATTGTCAGCATTTGAGGAGTTATTAGCCACAGTACACTGAACTTCTTTACTACATGGCATACCAGGAGAGCAGACTCTGACTCGATAGGTACCTGGGTTCACTTTCAGGGTAAAGTTTCCTGTAGAATTTGTTTGAGCAGGCATTGCCCATGAATTGGTCGAATCCAGAGTAGAAGGGAACGCGCTGACCCACGCATTGTTGATACCAACCCCGCTACCATCTACTGCCTTGCCAAGGATTTGATTGGTAACTGTAGAAAGAGCAAAGCAGAGCTCCGGTGCTCCAGCGCCACCACAACTGTCAGGCACACCACCACTCCCAACAATCACTTGCACGGGACGTGGAGGCATGAACTTAAAATCTGGCATACTATAGCCGGAGCTTGGATCCTTTGACATGGCTGGTCCAACTCCCACCTCCCATGTTCCTGTGGAAAGAGGAAGCTGAACATTGGTACAGGTGCCATTTGAGTCCAGGGTACACTCACGCACTGCAAATCCACCGGTTGCTTCATTCGTGCTCGTGGTGTTGCTAAAAGGCTTAAAAGCAAATACATCTACCCGTTCATTTGCCAAGGTCGAGTTACTCGTAATCTGTACATCGAGAATATGTGAGCTCGCTACAGATTGAGTGGGGAAGTTAATGTTTGTCACACTTGCGGTGGTGATTGGCACATTTTGGTACGAGTTCGTACAGGTCACGGTTCCACTTGAAATAGGCGGTATATTAACACTGTAGTTCCCACTACCAAGATTTGAGAAGGTATAATTTCCACTGCCATCACTTGTGGTACACTCACCACCAAATCCTCCAAAGTAACAAACTTGTATTCCTGACACCCCTGCTTCTGAACCATCTTTGACTTTATTACTATTCGCGTCATTATAGACGGCGCCGGAAATAGACAGTGTGCCTGCTTCCATAATAAAGAACGGCATGGTTGAGGCAGATTCAAGTAACACAGGTGTTGAAGCCGCATTGTAGCTCTTAAAGTCAACGCTATAACCGGAGCTTCCTGGAGGTTTGGGTGAGGTTGAGTTCACTATTCCTTGATACATAAAGTTCGCCATATCACCTGATGCCAGGCCAGTAGATCCTAAAGTTAAGGTAACAATACGCGAAACGCTATCACAGGCAATCGAGGAAAAAGTTGGAGTTCCGCTTGCGGGACCATTGATATCATTGTTCATGGGTTCAGAAGGCATTGTATTGCAAGTAGAAACGAAACTAAATCCTGTTGGATAGGTGAGTTTGATCCTACCACTTGCTGGAATGGCTGAAGTTAAGAATAGCTCCGCTCGATATTTTGTTGTCTTTCCCGCTTGATTTGAGAACGGCATGACCATTTTTGGTTTGGTGCCAGCATTGAAGAAGTTAAAGTTCTCCATACCTCCACCTCCCGGACCCATGTTGCCCTGATTTGTTTGATTGTTTGCTACTGTTCCTTCACACTTATTATTTGTTCCCATGGCATTTCCAGGACTTCCGCCGAGGTCCTGGGCAGAGCTAATGGTCAGACGATACCGTGTTCCAGGAGGCAGAGAAAGACCTGTTATTTTAGCAGTGATGGTATGGGGTTCATACGTAATAGCTTTACCACCGGCAATAGCGCCACCTTGCTGTGTGAGGTTCACCGGATTAAATGTGGTACCACTATCACTTGAGGTTTCAAGAAACCAGTTCGGAGCATGATTAATATGTATGTTGACCGCTCCTGACGCTCCAGTCGCGTTGGCACTAAGATCAAAGAGCATGGCCTCGTTTAGGGTTGCCAAAATCTCGAAATTCGAGGCGTTGCAGGATGAAATACTTGGGGCGGTATTATCATAACCGCTCGCACCTTGACCATTTTTTAGGTCGCTTGTCGCGAACTTTCGGATAATGTCAGATGACAGTTGATTTCCTGCTATATCCTTGACTCCACTTGAGCCACTCACAATGCGGATAAAATAATTTTCCGCGGCTCCACCATTGACTCCAAGCACCTGATTCGGTGAGATGTAGATCGTTCTACCATCACGATCCATGGCAACGGTGGTTCCTGTTAACTCTGGATCAAGTCCATTTTGAAAGCCATCTGTGGTGCTACAGTTTGACACGTTGTTATTCGGACTATTACAGTAGAGTTTAACAGTGCCTGTATTGACAGTAATAGGATCAAGCCCATCGTTAAAAGTTTCCGAGATATTATAGATTACACGATCAACACCTGTGGCATTATCAGAGGGGAAACTCCCTGTTACGCTCGGAGCAGTGGTGTCATTTGCGGTTAAAGTAAAATCAAGACGATAATCCGGTCCAGGCATGGCCTGATTGACGAAACTCATCACACAACCACGTTCGCCTGATCCACCACAACTACCATCAGCAAAATTAGAATTGTTGTCAGCCAGGATACGGGCACGATAAGGACTGCCGACTGTGAGTGAAACACCCGTAAGAGGAATCTTGAACTCATAGCGTGTGGAACTAAATGTCCATCCAGTAGTAGTAGTGAAACGGTTGGTGCTAAATTCCGAACCATTGCGCAATTCAAAAAGTTGAACATTATTGAGATCAAAGAGCTTGCCATCACCACTTGATGTATTCATATTCGTGCTGAATATGAAAAAGAGGGATCCATTAGCAGGAATCATGCCGCCATTCGCTGGAGTTGTACCAGAAATCATGGGTGGAGGGTTGTTACTATTACCACCACCAAAGTTGGCTGTTTTAAATTTGGTAGTATACTGCGAGCCAACAGCATTTCCGGCCAAATCAGTTGCGGCGGTGGTAATTGTAAAGGTATGCCATGTATTTGCGGTCATGCCAGGACCATCACTCATGTGTTCACACACTACTTTGAATTGACTGTTACTCGAATCCACAAAAGCACTATTACAGAAGTTAGAGCCAGTTGGGTTTCCACCAAAACCGGAGTCATTGCTTTGAGCATCATTTGCTTGGAGTCGTACTGAACCACTACCTCCCACTGTCAAGCTACTCGTCAGAAGATTCTCGTTATAACCGGTAAACACAAAGGCATCAACTCCTACTCCAGTGGATCCATTCACAATCCCGTTTTGCGTTGTGATCGGTCCGGTGTTATCGATCTGAAAGACCGTTCCAAAAACCATGGCAGAAGAAGTGACTGTACCAGAGTCAAGGACATAGGGATTGTTTGCGGTACCATTGGCAAGACCAATTGTAAATCCATGTTTATCCACAGCGCCAGAAGCTATATTCAACTTGAGATAAAATTCAGTTGTGCCATTGGTTGCTGTGGGAAGGGTATGACCACCAGGAATCGAAATGGTTGTGAGGCTACCGACAGTTACGGTTGCGTTCCCCAAAGCAGTATCATTTAATTGGTCATCATTGTTTGTATCACGGAACAGTTCTGCAACGCCAAAATCTCCATTAACTGCTGGAGCTGATCCAGTAACCCCCGGTATGGTGGACCCAGTGATCGTAAATTTGAGCTCATTTAATTTCTCTCCCGCACTGCCAGTTAACGCGAAAGTGAGGACAGGCAAGAAGCTTCCTCCAGCGCGAGCACTCGTGGTGCTCCCTACCATGGCACCTGGCGGTGCTTCAGTCACCGCGGCCTGGGCATTTCGCGGTATAAAAAAAGTTAATGGCAAACCCAGTGACCAGAAAAGAGTGGCGCCAATGAGAAAGAGAGTGGCGCCGAATCGCGCGAATACTTTTCCTTTTTTGGAAAGTTTTTTGCCACGATTCCGAGAGAGGTTTTTTTGCATATTGAGACGCGGTTAAAAAATAACAACACCCTGACTTTGACGGTAAAGAACAAAATCAGAGGGCTGATTAATGAATAAAAGAACGTGTAAATTATAAATCATTCTTGTGTGATTTGAATAAAATTATCCACAACTGTTGATTCAACAATAAATTTCAATTGTAATTATACCACAAATGTAATGGTGGGGTTGTGCACAAATAACGCGACAACCATGAACATCCTATTCCAGCTTTTGCAACTGTTGAAGTATGTGATTGAGCTTGGTTTGATTACCAACATTTTGGTAAATTTTTGCTAAAAAAAATAAATCAGGGGCATTGTTGTACTCATATCCAAGGGTAATGGCCTGTTCCATTTCTGTAACGGCGAGATCAAAATTCCCAGCGAGGCCATGTGCTTTTCCAAGATACCAGTGCGATACTCCAACATTGAAATTGAGTGTTACTGCCTGCTGGAAATAGGCAATGGCTTGTGCATAGTCTTGCTTTAATATCATTGACTGTCCCAACTCATAGAGAATAATCGGGCGAGTAGGACTCTGCTCTAAAGCCTGTTTGAGGACAGCTTCTGATTTTTCTAGCAACTGGGCATCTGGAAAAAAATATGAAAAGGCATCATACAGCGTTCCCAGGAAAAATAATAATTGCGCGTCTTTTGGATTTTCAGCAACAGCTGACTCCAGCTCCGTAATGGTCATGGACAGATACTTTTTCAATCGCTCCACCTCCTCTTGGGTAGTCAGTGGCTGATTACTCATAATGTTAATGACATAATCAGCCCACAGAAGACGAAGTTCCGTACGTCCCAGCGGATGCGAAACCATCTGCACTGCCTGATAATACTCTAATGCCCGTGGATCATGATAATGGAGAGCGCCGATGGCTGTTGTTATTTTACGGTGAAAGATCCAAGGAATGATGTTGGAAACATATTGAAGCGAGATAAACAACAGGAGGAGCATGACGGAAAACAGTTTTCTCTGTTTCATGATAATGCCAGCAAGAGACCGTAGAAGATCATTGATGCGTGATGGAGAAATGGATGGATTTTTTACCATTGGTTGTGGTGACAATAACAGAAATTGACACCAACCAAAAAATAAAAAAATCAATAGGAAACTACTAAATGAATCAAACCAAAAACTGTTTTGAACAAAATATACTACTGGAAACGTCACCAGCAAAGCAAGAGTCGCAGGTTGAGTGGACAGGAAAGAATACTGCTTTCGAAAAAGAAAAAATAACGCGACAAAAATTCCTATCCACGCGATCATTCCCACTATCCCTGATGACACCAAAAGATCAAGGAAGATATTGTGCGCTCTATCAAACCATGTCTCTGCCTGGATATTGGAAAAGTGACGTGGATCAAAGTACGCGTTCAGGGCAATGTTGACATTTTCTGGTCCCCAACCAAGGATCGGTCTCTCTTGCCACGCTTTCCATGCTGACTGCCATGTCCAGAGACGTGTTTGTACTGTCACTTCTTGTAATGAGATGTTGGTGAAACGAGACAGAATCGGCGAGGTGTGGAGCAAAGGAGTATATTTCAACAACAATGAGAATACCAGCACACTCAAACAAACGCCGAGTACAATTTTCAAAAGTTTTGTTTTTTTTGAACGGAAATAGGGTATCAATATGACTCCACCCCAACACAACGCACCCACCACAAGAGTCAGAATCGCGCTTCGCGTACCTGAAAGAATCACGCCAAACAAGAGTAAGACACAGGCCATGGCATAAGAGATATGTTTACTCCGCGAGGTGGCGGTACAATAGAGATATCCTGCAAAACAAAGATTGAGTACTAGATAGGTGGCCCATAAACCAGCATTGCCAATAGTACCGAGCGGGCGAAGGAGATTACCTTTGATGAAAAAATTCGTCAAAGATTGCTCGCTGACAAACCAAGCGAGGAGATCATGTGAGAGAGTACTTTGACCTATACCATAGACAACCGAGACAACCGCGGCAATAACAGAGCAGGAAAATAATCGTCTCCACTCTTTTTCGGTTCGGAAAGAATGAGCGAGGAGCATGAAGAAGATTCCATAATGCAGAAAAGTGAACCACCCTCCCATACGCTCACTTGTTCCCCAAAAACTACGCGTAAAGTTTACGCCAGTAAGAGAGGTGATGAAAAGGATGATTATGAAAAAAAAGATGGTTTTTTCAAGGACTGTGGAGCGGCGCGGTGCCTGTGTATCCCATAATCGCACCATGAGATAGCAAAAAAAGAGGGTCTCGATTACGATCCTGAAAAGAAGCACTTTACCGACTTGAAAAGGATAGAGGTGGCTAGGAATGAGGAGAAGCGGGAGAAACAAAATGATGTATAGTCCGATTTTTATGAAACGTGGGAGAAGATCGCATTTTTCTTGCAGTCTCATGGTTGTAAAATTAACTGTGCTTGATCACGTACAGTAGGATCAATGGCAATGGCGGTATCTATCATTTTTCGCGCCATCAAGATATCTCCAAGACGTTTATAGAGCATGGCACTGGAAAGATAGATATTTGGATTGTTCGGTTCCATGCGAACTGCGTCAGTATACAACTGACCTACTTTGGCTAAATCGTTCACACCTATATAAATGGGCACTAAATTGAGCAGATGCGCCACTTTTTGGTAGTTGTATCCCAGGGAAATAGCCTGTTCTACTGATTGTTTTGCCAGCATATATTGCCCATCGTGTCCGTATGCCAACCCTAAATACCAATGTGCTAATGCCAACGCTTGATTGAGTTGTACTGCCTTTTTTAAAATAGTAATTCCATGGTTATACTCGTTTTCGAGCAAATGAATCAGCCCGCGCTCAAACAAAAACATTTGTCGGTTCGGGCTAAGTTCCAGTCCACGTTGGACAGCTGTTTTTGCCAGCTCCAAGGAGTCTCGTGAGGACAGAATATCCCCATGTTGTCTCGCGAAGGTAGCAAGCAAGAAAAAAATTTTAGCGTTGTATGAATACTCCTCACTCGCTCGTATCAGTTCAGAGAGAGTAAAATTCATATTCTCACGAAATAATTTTTTTTCATCAGATGTCCGCGGCTGTTGTGTGCTATATGAAAGTATCACATACTCAAAAAAACGTTGGTAGAGATCGTGTCGATCAAGTGGGGTTGAACGTGTCAGAGCCTGACGATATGAGGCAAAGGCGTTGTCTTTTCCTCCAGCAAAATCGGAAGATACGCGAGTGAGGCTAAGTTGTGCCTGCCATGCAATGATATTGCTCCCAAAAAGAAAGATACCTCCGAGTATGGCAAGAGGTTTGGCACTCATTTTTAACAATTTTAGAAAAAATGATTGAAAACGTGTAACGGTATTTCTGCTTGGATTGATATGAGTTTGTACTACTCTCTCGTTCCACCATGTTATCAAGGCAAAGGTAAGAAATAGCAAAAGACTGCTTGAAAAATCCTCAAACCAAAATGATTGTTGAATAATATAGGCGCATATGAGACCAAGCCCCAAGGCCGCTGGAAGACGAGTCCTGGAATCATAACGATAAAGATGGATGAGCTGTGCAATCATCAGCACGAAAATGGCGATAAAACTTGAGAAGCCAATCAAACCAACAGAAACCGCCACATCCAGCCAAAGATTATGTGAACGATCAAACCATGTTTCAGACGCCTCATTCACAAAATGACTTGGATTGTAGTATTGGTTTAGGGCGGATTCAATATGTTCTGGCCCCCAACCCAAGAGTGGTTTCACCTTCCAAGCCTGCCAAGCTGATTTCCACAGCCATAATCGTGTTGAAACAGTGGTCGCAGAAAGTGAAATGCTCGAAAGACGAGAGAACACGTTATTGTTTCGCACCCACAGATGGTCTCGTGCCGAAAAAATGCTCACCACAAACACAACCATGAGGAGGAGAACAGCAAACAATGATTTTTTAAAATATCCTGGCAATGATGTCGAAAGAGCCAAAAGAGCGAACAAGAGTAATGAGACACTTATTGCAAGATAGGCACTGCGAGTACCAGACAATAGGAGCACGAGAAACATCACTATTGCGCCACCAGCCAAGACGGTACGCCACCACTTTGTTTGGGTCATTGCCATAAGTATACATGACAAAAAAATACCCATAATCATATAGGTAGCAAATGGACCGGCATTGCCAATAGTTCCTTCCGCGCGAGTGAGCAGTACTGCCGTGCTTGATACCACATCCTCGGGCACTTGTTTCCATCGCGTCATCAATGAAAAAAAAGCTGATAAAAAAGCACCGCCTACCCCAAAAGAGAGCAACATCTGCCACTCATCAACACTACGAAAGAGCGCTCTGATCAGAAAGAAAAATACAATTAAGTGAAAGAAGTGTAACCACCCCCCCATCCGTTCTATGGTGCCCCAAAAGCTACGGGTAAAATCAAGACCAGTGAGTGAAGATACGAGGGATAGTGCCAAAAATAGTATCAGTGCTGTTTCAATCTTACCAAAGGCGGGACGATATTCAGGCCGCTTGAGAATGAAAAAAATATACCCCACCACCAGCACCTCAATCATCATTCGGAAAATGATCACCTTACCAAAATGATACGGATAGAGGTGAGAGGGGAAGACAATAAGCGGAAGAAGGAGCGTAAAAGCAATTCCAATTTTCAAAACATGGTGAAACCTCATGGCAATAAAGTTGTAACTTTCAATAGCAAGCGTATCAAATATATATCATAAGCTCAATGTGAGTTTCAGGATTTTTACAATTTTTATAAGTTTGCTAAACTTCACCTGTGATCGGTTAATTGACTGATATGATCCAATATCTCTTTCGTTATCGTCAGGCGCTCCTTATAACAGGGGACGTACTTCTGTACTACATCTCTTTATCTTTGACACTCCTCTTGCGTTATAAGGGCAATCTTACCGATCAAACGCGCGAGGCACACTTTATAACATTCACCTTTCTCATTCCCATCACTCTGCTTCTTTTTTTTATTTACAATCTCTACAAAATCCAGAATAATGAACGAGTCGGAGCCATGATCATGGCTCTCCTCAAAACCCTTCTGCTCAATTTGCTCCTCTTCATAGGAATCTTTTATTTTCTCCCATCATCAATTATTGGCATTACCCCAAAAACAAATCTTTTCATTTTTTCATTCATTTTCGGACTGCTCATGGGTATATGGCGCTATGGCATAAACTCAATACTTACTTCACCAAATATTCACAAGAGGATGCTCATCATAGGCGATACTGACACAGAACAAAAAATGGCTTTTGAGGTAACCAATCACCCGGAGTATGGTTACCGGATTATTGAAATGGTTCCTACGAATGACGCTCATTCTCTTGAAACACACCTCCAAAGCGACAGTATCCAAACCGTCATCCTTGGACCAGCTATTCACACGGCTCCAGAAATTATCTCGCTTCTTTACCGTTTCAATAACCGCGCCGTTGAATATATGCCTATGGGTTCATTTTATGAACAGATTATAAGAAAAGTGCCACCTTTTTCCATGAGCGAGATGTGGTGTTTGCAACATCTTCGTGAACAGAAGATGCTCTATGATATCCTCAAAAGAGGCATTGATCTTGTTATGGCTATTGTTGGTGGGGGAGTCTTTATACTCCTCTTTCTCCCCATCGCGCTTGCCATTATCATTGAAACTGGTACCCCAGTCCTCTACCACCAAAAACGGGTTGGCAAGCACGGAAAGCCTTTCATTCTGTATAAATTTCGCACGATGTTACAAGAAAATGGGATCACCACACAGGTATGGGCAGAGATAAATGATACGCGCGTCACTCGTGTGGGAAAATTTTTGCGTAGAACCAGGCTTGATGAACTGCCACAGCTGATCAATGTTCTTAAAAATGAGATGAGTTTTATTGGGCCGCGTCCTGAACAACTCGAAATTCACGCGGCGCTGGCGCGCGATATTCCATTCT
>ORJL011631074.1_pt1 | contig 19757 bp, 20 predicted proteins | sample 1779941 | NCBI WGS metagenome assembly ORJL01 (sample SAMEA104232317, study PRJEB22302) | groundwater metagenome | biome: forest; feature: aquifer; material: groundwater | place: USA | collected 2011-08-07 | depth 5.8 m | reverse complement strand
GAGACTGAGAGGGTCGAAACTCCCAATCCCTAGCATCCATCGTTTACGGCGTGGACTACTGGGGTATCTAATCCCATTCGCTCCCCACGCTTTCGTTATTTAGCGTCAGGTTCGTACCAGCAAGCTGCCTTCGCCTTTGGTGTTCCTACCGATATTAACGCATTTTACCACTACACCGGTAGTTCCGCTTGCCTCTTCCGACCTCAAGTCCGGCAGTTTATCCGGCAGCCTCATGGTTAAGCCATGAGATTTGACCGAATACTTACCGAACCGCCTATTAACGCTTTACGCCCAATAAATCCGGATAACGCTCGGGGCCTTCGTATTACCGCTGCTGCTGGCCACGTAAAATTCGTTCGTCGCGTGGTCGCCTGAGGCGACTTTACGCGACTTCACTCATCACGTGGCCAAGCCACTTGATGAGCTAACGTTTTTTAGTGTGTGGACTATATCATCATCCATTTTCATGGAGTTTCGCGTGTAGTCTCTGAGGCGCCTCATACATTACTGTACAAGTTGCCTGCTGATTGTCTATAGCCGCGCCAACGTGATTCGTGAGAATTTTACGTTGGACGATTCAGCGGTCGACCATAGATGTTCCAGACCGGTTTGATCTTACGATCTCATCCGGCATCGGCTTTCCTGAAACAAGTTCAGGATCCCGACCATATAGCAAAATTTTCTCTCACCGTATTACTACAGTGACTTCGCACCATTACCAAGCATTACGCTTGGCCTGGCCCGTGACCACCGATAGGTGGTTTTACGGGCGCACGAAGTTAGCAGCCCCTTATTCCTTCGGTACACTCAGAGTTGTTCCCGAAGAAAAGCAGTTTACACCCCGAAGGGATTCTTCCTGCACGCGGCGTCGCTCCCTCAGCCTTTCGGCCATTGGGGAAGATTCTCGACTGCAGCCTTCCGTAGAAGTCTGGGCAGTGTCTCAGTCCCAGTGAGGCGGGTCGATCTCTCAATCCCGCTATCCGTCATAGGCTTGGTAGGCCGTTACCCTACCAACTACCTGATGGACCATAGGCCCCTCCCACAGCGCCCCCCCACCAATCCGATCACAAGACCATATTGTTTATGGTCGGATTGGTGTGGGGGCTTTCTGCTCCGAAAAGTATTCGGAAACCACATCCGGTATTAGCGAATCTTTCGACTCGTTGTTCCGAACTGCGGGGTAGGTTACCAATGTGTTACGCACCCGTTTGCCACTATCACATATATTGCTACACGTGACCGTTCGACTTGCATGCCTAAGACACGCCGCCAGCGTTCATCCTGAGCCAGGATCAAACTCTCAATAAAGACCCACGTACCATTCGCTTACGCTCAGGTACGGGGCGCAATTGAGGTTAGTCGCGGATTACGTTCCCAAAAGAGGGAACAACGCGATAGCTCTATTATTGCTGTGTCATTTTTTTACTTGGTTGACATCCAAGTTCAAAGTTATTTGACGTCGTAGTCGTCATGCCGAAGCATGAACGACGAACCGAATCCGGTCGGATGACCGGACAGATTCTTCTTACCACGTTCTGAGTTGTCAACGTGCTGACAGGTGCACTGCTCACCCCCGAACCACGTTGGGTTCGGGATTCATCCTAAAGGATGAAAAAAACAGTGAGGTTCCGGTTCCTCCTGAAACGATCAGGACGAGCAGGGGCCTCGCTGTTCATACAAATTGTCCGAAAGAGCGACTGAATTGAGGGGTTATAGTAAGCCGATAGTGGTTTCCTTTCTGTCCCGACACCATAGGGCGTCGTGGACGGACCTGTTATCTAGCCGCTGAATAGTAGCAGAATTCGCATTGGTGTCAAGAGACTGCCCGGCGGGGATAAGATGGGGACAGGAATGGGCCGATTTTGGCTAAGGTAAAGGATTATTTTTCTTGTCTACGCATCTCTGCCACCTGACGCCAAGCGCCAGCCCGGTGACTTATTGTATTCCGTTCCTCAACAGTCATTTCTGCGTATGTTTTCTCAATTCCCTCCTGCTGGAAAATTGGGTTCCAACCAAAGGCAGAATCTTTTCGCGGTCTGACGATCTTCCCAGTTCGTTCAACCGAAAAGAAAACAGGATCCTGACCGGGTTGCGATACACCAACTGTGCAACGAATGGTCGCATGATTGTCGCCAAGTTTCACAGTGAGTTCGTAGATGCCTTGTGGGCCAAGCGTCTTCACAAACCACTTTATCATTGTGCCAGGCAATCCGTTTAATCCACGGAGTGATAATGAAACGTCCTCAACCGCGATGATGCCGTCGTGATGTTTCCGCGCCTCTTTAAGTTTCGCGGCGACAATTTCTTTTGGATCGAGTGATTGGATTTCTGGGAGTTTAATATCGAGTTGCTGAATGCCAGGCAACAGCGCTCGAACCTCTTCAGCCTTGTGTTTATTGCCGGTGATGAAGAATATATCCATAACCATCATTACCTGTGAGTATCCTTAGAAGCATTTACTATACCGAATATTTATGAGTAAAAGTAGAACCATATCTCAAAAAGTAGCCCGATTAAAAAGGAAGTAGTAAAAATTATTATCCAAGAACGACGTAAACGGTCGGTGAAACGGTACACAAAACCGAGAATTATAAAAAGGATAAAAATGATTGGTGGGGCAAATACAGCGGCAAAAATAAATTCCATACCAGCATACTCACGGATTTTACCCTCGTGTTCCAACAAGGAATATATTATTACTCCAATACCAGCAAGCGCACCCCAAGCGATAATGGGTGATAGAAGAAGTCGCAACAGCACATATCGGATAATTACACGACCGCGAAGCTTGGATATTTCCGGGACAGTCGGTTGAGTCGCTGAATCCATATATTTAGTGTATAGTTTTTCGCATTTTTTCAGGTGGCACATGATGAAGGGATAGCGTAAAGATGGCGACATCAAATTGGTGATTCTGAAAAGGCAACTTTTCAGCAATTGCCACGCGGTAGGTTATATTAGGTTGCTGATTAGTTTTTTTTGCTAGAATAATAGCGTCGATATCCGGATCAATTGCCTCGAGCGTCCTAACTTTCTTCGCGATAGCTGCTGATCGAGACCCATCGCCACAGCCAATCTCCAAGACGACCTTATTCTTGAGCGATATCACGGATTCAACTTTTTGGAGAAATCCGTCGGTTAGGCGCTACATTTAGTTTATTTCCACGTTCGTTTGTTGTTTTCGTCTTCCTTCTTCCAAAATGACTCCTCGAGGTTGATGCCAAGAATATTGGACAGGTGCAGGAGGTAGATCTGAATATCGGCCAACTCTTCTTCGATGGCATATATCTTTGACTTATCATCGATCTTTATACCGGCGTTCTTGCGCACGGCCCGGGCCAACTCCCCCAACTCCTCGGTCATTAATAGTAGCGTATCTTGCGCAGTTTCGTCGCCAAACCCCCGTTCTTCAGCTTTCTGCTGGTAGTATTTCTGTAACTCACTTAGAGATTTATTTTCCATAGTTATTGCTGCTTACGCCAGCGTGAGCGCCAGGCTGAAATAAGTTTATGATTGCCGCTGAGTAATTCTTTCGGCACTCGTTTCTTTCGGAATACTTCCGGCCGGGTGTATTGCGGATATTCCAGAATGCCAGGTTCGCTGTGCGATTCGTCAACGCTCGATTCGTCTTTACCGAGAACACCCGGGAGCAGCCGTGTGACGCTATCAACAATGACCATAGCCGGCAGTTCACCGCCCGTCAGAACATAATTGCCGATCGATATCTCTTCATCCACGTACTCCATCACCCGTTCATCGACGCCTTCATAACGGGGGCAAATGATGATGATTTGCTTGTAGTTCGTTAGCTCGTTAGCCATTGCTTGGGTGAATGTTTTTCCTTTGGCAGACATCAGGAGTATCCGGCGCCGCTTGTTCTTAGGGAGCGCCTGCAGTGCTTTGTAGATCGGCTCGACTTTCATCACCATCCCGACCCCACCGCCGTAGGGACGGTCGTCGACGGTGCGGTGTTTATCGGTGGTGAAATCGCGGAGATCGTGAAAGTGAAAGGAGACCAATGGCTTATTTCCGGCGAAGCCGGACCCGGCCCTGCCGGGCTTTTGGGCGCGCTTCAAAATGCTCTCGTTGAGATAGGCGTCAAAGATTTTTGGGAAAATTGTGAGCAAATCGAAGCGCATAAATACATCATACCATAACAAACAGCGCGGGTTTCAAACCCGCGCTGTTTGATGGAATGTTACAGCGCATCATGAATTACCCGCCAATTGATACATACAAAAGGGGCTTTACCATATTGGTCGCTCAGGCTCACCTTTATGTAATTATATTGAATGTATTCAACTGTGTTATTAAACCTATCCACGCTTTCAATAATCCTGAAATTGAAACGCGGTTGCCACAACCTGAGGCCAGACCCCTTATTATAAACCTGCCAAAATCTTCCTTTAATGTGTTTCATGAGAATAGATAAAGTTGCCATACCGGATTTTTCAACCAACAAATGCATGTGATCCGGTAAAATACAATACCCATAAAGGATAAATTGGAATTCCTTGCAGGCTGATGTAATAATTGCGCCTAAAATTTTTGCTGTATCTGCGGAATCAAAAATCCGCGCTCGGTATGTTGCGTTCGTTGTCACAAAATAAATATACGGTCCATCGATGGCGCGTTGGGTCATCAAGAAAAATGATGTGCCGAGCCACCAACGGATCCAGTATACCCAGATGGTCACTATTGTCAACCCTGAAAGAAAATAACCAACACACAGCGCAGGTTTCGAAACCCGCGCTGTGTGTTGGTTAAACGTAATCTTTAGATCTTCAAATCGTCGCCCATGCCGTCGGTGGCCATGTTTTCAGCCGGGGCGGCAGGGGCATTGGCTTCCATCGGCGCATCTGTTCGCGGCGCATGCTTGCGGTAGCCCTCAGGCTCGTAGATCTTCAGGTTGACGCGGGCGTGGTTTTTCGCGCCGACGACCCGGAGCAAGGTCCGAAGGGATTTGGCGGTTTGGCCTTGGCGGCCGATGACCTGGCCGAGATCTTCGGGGTTCACTTTCAAGGTGATGAGAACGCCCATTTCATCGACAGTCCGATCAGCCGAGACATCGTCCGGGCGGTCGACCATCGCTTTCACGACGTATTCAACGAAGGCTTGGTCCTGTTCCATAGAATTTCAGTGATTGAATAAATGATCTGCTTAGTGGCCGCGCCCATGACCAATGGGAGCGGACTGAGACGTAGAAATAGGATAGCAAATCCGGTTAGAAGTGCAACATCGGGGTAGCTTGGTAGTCGCCTGGCTCACTAGTTTATTCGTGTGCCGGTAGTAGATATAACAAAATACCCTCGCGATCAGGGCGAGGGGGAGGGTAAGAGTTTTAGGCGGCAGGTTGGTCGGCTAGTGCCGGTTCTGTCACGGGGGCAGCTTTCGGAGTCGGCGTCACTGCATCAGCCACTGGCGTAGCCGCGGGCTGGTCGACTGGAGCTTCAACTTTTTTGGCGACTGCAATGACGCGTTTCGGGCCGGGGACGATTCCCTTTTCGACGAGCAGGTTAAAAACACTGTCGCTCGGTTGCGCGCCGACTGATAACCAGTGTTTTACCCGATCCTCTTTGACAATAATTGTGGCCGGGGTTTGATGCGGGTCGAACGTCCCAAGCTGTTCAAGATAGGTGCCGACCGTGTCTTTTTGGCGGTCAGAAACGATAATCCGGAAAGTCGGGTGATTTTTCTTGCCGATACGAGCGAGGCGGATGACAACCATTGGAATTCGAGTGACAAAAATTAGCAGGAGGAGAGTACCATGGGGGTGGTTCGATGTCAATAAATGACGCACGGACCACCCCGTACCCCTCCTTGTCTAAGGAGGGGGCAGGTGCGTTGTGGTATACTCTATGCTCTATGGCCCGCCAGGAACCGATCGACGAATCGCAAGGGATCATCGTCAAGTTAGTGACCAACTTGGTCCGGTTGGCGGTTCTCAATAACGCTTCAGATATCCATGTCGAACCGGATGCCGACCGCATCCGGGTGCGGTTTCGGATTGACGGTATTTTGCGGGAAGTTGAGTCGCACCCCATTTCCTTACACGAACCCCTGGTCAGTCGGATCAAAGTTATGTCGAACCTCGATCTGGCCGAGCGGCGGAAGCCCCAAGATGGCCGGTTCCAAATGACGGCCGATGAAAAACAGCTTGACGTCCGCGTTTCAATCTTCCCGACCGTCTTCGGTGAGAACGTGACATTGCGGATCTTGAATAAAACGAATATTCTTCTCGGCCTCCCCTCCCTCGGGTTTCAGCCGGATATGCTGGAGCAGTATAACGCCATGATTCACCAGCCGTACGGAATTCTGCTCGTGACCGGACCGAACGGTTCAGGAAAAACGACGACCCTCTATTCGACTCTGAACACGATTAACACCGCTGACAAGGATATTGTGACGCTCGAAGATCCGGTCGAATACCAATTACCCCTCATCCGCCAGACTCAGGTTGATCCGGACATCGGCATGAGTTTTGCGACCGGGTTGCGCTCCCTCCTGCGACAAGACCCGGATATTATTCTGGTCGGTGAAATCCGCGACGCCGAAACAGCGAGTATTGCCGTCCGGGCGGCCCTGACCGGCCACCTTGTCCTGACGACCCTGCACACAAATGATTCGATCGGCGCCGTTGCCCGCTTAACCGATATGAATGTCGAGCCGGTGCTGATCGCTTCGGCGACGGTCGGCATCTTAGCCCAACGCCTTGTCCGCGTCCTCTGCACTACCTGCGCTGAAAGTTATGAAGCTTCGGCGACATTATTAGCCGAACTGAATCTTCCGCCGAACGAACCGGTGACGTTTAAAAAAGGCGTCGGTTGCGAAACCTGCGGGTATACCGGGTACCTTGGCCGGACCGGAATCTATGAACTGCTCGCGCCGGATAAAAAAGTACGGGCGATGATTACCGACCGGGCGAGTTATCAGGAGATCAAAACTTATGTCACGCAGACATTACACATGCGCACTCTGCGCGAGGATGGTTTGCTGAAGGCGAAACAGGGCATCACCAGCGTCGAAGAAGTCCTGCGGGTGACGGCCGGCGAAGCATCCGATTAAGCATTTGACCCGGTACTACAACAATTACCGTCGATACGAAAATAATGAAATATCGCTTTTTAATATTTATTAAAATTACATTTTTCGTAATTGTTGTAGTACCGGGTTGACAACTCTCCGGCGGGGATTTAGGGTAGGGGTATGCAGACGACCCGCGGTTTTATGAAACGGCATCACCGACCGGTCTTATTGTTTCTAGGGGTTCATTGAAGCGCCATTAAGAACGGGGACAACCCCGTTTTTCGATGGCTTGATCTTTCCAACTCGCCACGGCCATGACGGTCGCGCGCACTTCTCTTGGAGGTGTCTATGCCTGCCACGCGCCGGATTGCAATCCTCAACCCATCAAAAGGCTTGTCCGAGTTTATTTACCCGATCGAAGAGGGCGACCGTGATTGCCACTCGCATGCCTCGCACGCGGCGAAGTATGGCGGCGGTGGATTCACCGGCGAACGATGCATGAAGCATCGGGCCGGACCGTACGCTGGCAAACCGGTCTGGTTCAGACTTGGGGATCATGAGGGTCGTCTCGAGGAGACGATTCGGATCGTCAAGTATCTGCAGGTTTGTCCACGGGCTCAACGGATTGAGGCTCGATTCCGCCTCGCCGCACTCAACCCGCAAGATTGCTACTTCAGTCTCGTGTTCGGGAGCGAAGGTCGCGTCGGCGTCTACCCGAAGCATAAGCAAGCCCTGGTTGTTATCGTTAGTGAAGACATGGATCCGTTCGAGAAGCCGTATTTTCCGCCTGAGATCGTCAAGAACGGCATGAATGTCATGGTCATCACTGACCCGGACATCTACCGCGGTCCGCTCACGAGGTTCTCGCGCGCGAAGGTCAGCATTAATTACCTTCGCAGCAATGTCGTGAAGTGCCTCGCCGAGGAAGGTGGCTATGATGACGGACTGATGCTCGACGAATGCGGCTACGTTTCCGAGCTATCGGTGTCCAACCTGATTGTCCTCGAAAAGGACGGATTGGTTACCCCGCATGCCGCGTCGTCGGCGCTCAACGGCATAACCAAGCGATCGATTGGCACGATCGCGCACGAAGTTCATGGGCTGCCGTTGCGCGAACAGGCCATCACCGTTGAGCATCTTAGCGACGCGCGGGCGATTTTCGCCACTGGTACGGCAGTTGGGGTCGTGAAGATCAACCGGATCTTCACTGAAACCGGTCGCCAGATTTATCAGGCCAAGGACGAGGCGGCCAAGCAGCTTGTCGAGGATCTCGGCGCTTTCTACTGGCGCCTGCTGTACGGCGAAGAATCCGGATTCCATCCGGAATGGTTCACACCAGTTCCGGCCGACATTCTGGCCATGCCCGAGCCGCTCGTTCACGAACCTTCATACCCATAGCTCCCTCTCCCATCGGCTACCAAGCGGTGGGATTTTTTCTTGAGGAGCCGGATTCATCAACAACCCACAGCGCGGGTTTGAAACCCGCGCTGTGGGCGTAGGTGTTAACTGTACAGACACTTGATTTTAAATGATTTTTATGCTATACTACGGAACATTGGTGGAACGCGCTCTTGAAGCGCGTTTTGTCGTTACGATAGATCCAAAAAATCCAAAAAAAAATGACCAAAAAAGTTATCATCTCGGCCGCCCTTGTTGCTGTACTCCACGGCGGTTTTGGCGCGGACGTTGAGGCCGCCACGCCGAAGAAAGTCACCTACGTCCCGCGCCGGATTGATGGCGTCTCTGACGTGGCCAATGTCGCCAACCGCTGGCCGGTGGCGGCGATGATCGATAACCATACCGCCGCCCGGCCTCAGGCTGGACTCCAGGAAGCATCGGTGGTCTATGAAGCTCTGGCCGAAGGCGGCATTCCCCGCTTCATGGCGGTCTTTGGGCAGTATGAACCGAAGCTGATCGGCCCGATCCGCTCCATCCGGCCGTACTTCGTTCGCTACGCAGCCGAATATCCGGCCGCGGTGATTCACGCCGGCGGCAGTCCCGACGGGCAAGAGTTACTGAAGAAACTGAAACTCTATAACATTGAAGGAATTAAAGGCCCAACCGCGAAATATTTTTTTCGCCAAGGGATCGGTGTGTCAACCCTCTTCACGCGCGGCGCGTCAGTAAAAACTCTGATGGCCCAGGCCAGCTATTTCAAAAAGAAACCGACCTATGGGCCGTGGAAATTCGGCGATCAGGCACCGTTAAAAAAACGAGGTAAAGGTCTCCATGGCGCCCGGGTCGATCTCGGAGCCGGCCGAAATTACGTCGTTGAATATACCTATGACCGTCCCAGTAACACCTATCTGCGGTTTACCGGCGGCCGAGCCCACACTGATAAACTCACCCGTCGACAGATTCAGGTGAAAAACGTCGTTTTGCTCTTTGTCCCGAAGGAAAAAGTCGTCGATAAGAAAGGTCGGATCGAATTGAAGACCGTCGGGACCGGTAATGCTGTGTTCATGAAAGATGGCAAAGCGATGACGGTTAAGTGGAGCAAAGCAAGTGACCGGGCCCGAACGTTGTTTAAAGATAAATACGGCAAACCCGTCCAATTCAATCGCGGGAATACCTGGATTACGATTGTACCTAAAGGTCGAACGTATCGAGTCTATTAAAACAAAAATATATGATGGGAAAATTTCTAAGCATCGTGGGCGTGGCGGCGGTCTTATTCGGCGCTATTTTCGGCCTGATGGGACGGACCGCTTCAGCTTTTCTCAAATGATATTTTCATACGGACCGCTCTGGCTTAGCCACGGGCATGGTCCACATAGTATTTGATGATGTTGATCGCATCATCTAAAGACGCTCCTTAAGAAAAATCAAAACAAAAATCAACACGGCCCTCGAAAGGCCGTGTTTGCTTTCGCATTGTCCTTATACCGATATCCAAACGAGGTGATTATGCGTTTACCACCCCAAGAATTTTTTGATGAAGAGCCGAACCATTGCTAGCGATAAAAATCCCATCCTTGTCCATTATTGGTTGACCATCAAATCCAGTTATAAGAGCACCCGCCTCGGTTGCCAGCAACTTCCCGGCTGCAAAATCGTAGATTTCAGGATTATTAAAGAGTACAGCTTCAATTTTTCCTGAAGCCAACATACAAAAATCATACGCCGGAGACCAATTTGTCAGAACCCGCTTTGTCTTTTGGTCATCCAATTGTTTATGAACACGGCTTTCGAAGCCCGCGGCATTTGTATATCCACACACAATTGAAATACTCGAATTGGAAATACTGCTTTCGGAGTTTACGTGTAAACGTCGGTCATTAAGAAATGAACCCCCGCCTTTCTCGGCATAGTACAGGTGATCCAAAAATGGCGCATAGACGATCCCGGTGACTATCTCATCATTTTTCATCAAGCCAATCGAAACGGTAAAATTAGGGATACCCAGCACAAAGTTGTTCGTTCCATCGAGTGGGTCGACAACAAGTGTACAATCAGAACCCTTCCATGTTTTCCCTTGTTCCTCGGAGTGGATGTTGTAACTTGGAAAATCTTTAGCGAACATCTTGAGCATCACACTTTCCGATTCGAGATCGGCTTTCGTCCGGAAATCGGCCGTGGCCGATTTTTGCATCGTTTCGAGGCTTTGCCCAAAATAGCCCCTGACAACTTTACCGCCAGCCTTAGCAATAGTAATTAATTTTTTAGTTTGCGTGGTCATAAAAGTAATCCATGTGTTAACCTGTGTCTCCCGATTCTATTACCGATTCCCGTGTTGCTGGATGATCTTCTCCGCCTCATCCATGTGGACGGAGAGGAGTTGCGAGACACCGTCATCGCCCATGGTCACGCCGTAGAGCAGTTTCGCTTTTTCCATCGTCGCCCGGTTGTGGGTGATAGTAATGAATTGTGATTTCTTGGCGAGGTGGTCAAGAATGGCCGCAAACCGCTGGGAGTTGGCCTCATCAAGAGCGGCATCGACTTCATCAAGGGTGACGAAGGGCGAGGGATTGTTGGAAATAATCGCGCAGAGCAAAGCGATCGAGGTCAGGGCCCGTTCACCGCCGGACAGCATGGCGATCCCCTGAAGTTTTTTCCCTGGTGGCGTCGCCTTGATATCGATACCGGTAATAACTTTCTCGCCTTTTGGTGCCGGTGCAACTTCTTCAACTTCATCTTCTTCATCCTTATCATCGATAGCTGCAGATTTCGGCGGGGCTGGAACCTCTTGGATTAAGACTAATTCAGCTTTACCACCACGGAAAAGAGTGCGGAAGTATTGATTGAATTCATCATTGATTTTTCGAAACGCGGCATCGAATTTCTTTTTGATCGTCGCCTCGAGCTCGCCGATCGCGCCTTCAAGGGTGGTGATTGCGCTCCGGAGATCCTCGGCTTGTTTGTTCAAGAATTCCCAACGCTCATTGGTGTCCTGATATTCCTGCGTCGTCTGTTCATCAATGCCCCCAATGAGTTGTAACTGGTGTGACGTATGCCCAATTTCTTCAGCCAAAATAGTGACATCGCCGTCAAGTTTTTCCTTGCCGGACTGCACTTTAGCGGCGGCTTCGGCATTCATCGCCTGGACCATTTCCCGCACCAAGTCGTCGCGGCGTTGTTCGAGACGGGCAAGTTGGATTTGGAGCTCATTGACCTCGTGGGTCGCGTGGTTGAGGTGCTGTTGGGTGTCGCGGAAGGCTTTTTGGAGGGTGAACAATCGATCCTTTTTCGCACTTTCGGTCGAGGTAAAGTCGTTCATTTGCCCCCGGGCTTTCAGGAGGCGTGTATCGGCATCGGCTACCGCCGCGGCGATGCGGCTGGCTTCTTTGGCGAAGGCGCTGTGAGCCTGGTCCGGGTGCTCAACCGCGAGTTTCTCCAGTCTTGACTGGTCTTCAGCCTGTTTCAGTTCAGCCGAAATGCGACCATGCTCTTCCTGCTGCATCGCCGCTCGATGCTCGATCAATTTCACTTCGCCTTCCGACTGGATAACTTTTGTTAACGCCTCTTGGCGCTTCTTCGCCGCCTCGACCGCCTGTTGCTGGAGATCCATCAGGGCCTGCGGGTTGGCCGAGTCATCGCCGCTGGCTAATCGCTTCACCAAACTTTCAAGCTCATCACGGAGGGTTGTGGCTTGAGCTCGGATTGCTTGACGATCAAACTCATCCTGTTCATGAAGTTGTTCGACGAATTCATGGTATTTCTCGAAAAAAGCCGTGACCGCCGCTTGGGCTTGCGGCCAGGTAAAACTCTGTTCCCAGCGGTGCTTGATCGTCGCGATTTGTTTTTCCAAGGCGGCGAAATTTTTATCGACGGCCGCCAAAGCGTCGCGATGCTGACCTTGCGCGGTGGTGACGCGCTTCAGTTCTTGGACGGTCAACTGTTGGTCTTCGGCCAGGCGTTCAAGCGCTGGCCGCAATTGATCGACCCGGCGAGCGTAGACGACTGCTTCGCCGCCGCCTGTAGCGGCGGCGCCCAACTCCAACTTCCCTTTGATCACAGCCTGCTCCTGAAGCAGACGGTTTTTTTCATCCAAGACGGTGTTGTAGGTTTTTTGCAGGCCGATAAAAATTTCCGATGATGATCGTTCGCGCTCGATCGCGTCCAACTCGGTTTGGATTGCGGCTAATTCGGTGGCGATGTCGCTTTGTTTTTTTTCCGCCGTTGTTTGCTTCGTTTGTTCGGTTTGGAGTTCGCCTTGCAACTCCTGCCAACGCAAACCGAAAAACAACAACTGCTTATCGCGGAGCGTCTTTTCAATTTCCTCGCGCCGCTCGAGCCGCTTGACCTGGCGGGTTAACGACCGAAGACGCGGTTCAATTTCCTGCATGATTGCTTCGCCCTGGGCCAGGTTCTCCTTTGTCTGGAAGAGTTTATTGAGAGCCTGGTCTTTCCTCAGTTGGTACTGGCGGACTCCGGCGGCTTCATCGAAAAGGTGTTTCCGGTCTTGCGGGCTGGAGGTCAAAAATGAGTCGATCATTCCCTGGGCGATAACCGAGTACGTCCGCTGACCGAAATTGGCCTGGGCCAGCAGGAGCTGGATGTCCTGGAGGCGGGCGATCTGGCGGTTGATCAGATATTCTCCCTCGCCGTCGCGATACACCCGGCGGGTAATGACAAATTCGGCATAGTCAACTGGGGCGCTATGGTCCTCATTGTTTAAAAACAGGGAAACCTCGGCCACGCCCAACCGCGACTTCTTGTCCGAACCGGCGAAAATAACGTCATCGCTCCGTTTCCCGCGGAGGACTTTGAGCGATTGCTCGCCGAGGACCCAGCGAATCGCGTCGGCGACGTTTGATTTTCCCGATCCATTCGGACCGACGATGGCGGTGATGCCCCGTTGAAAATCTAATTTGGTATTATTGGCGAAGGATTTAAATCCCTGAATTTCGAGGCGGGCGAGATACATGTTCGAGATGCAGGACTAAGCAAAAAACATAACAAAACCGCCCTTAGTATAGCATAAAGTAGCTTAGAGCTTGTAGCTTTTAGCTGGTAGGGGCTCGTGGAGGTTATTAGAACCTATATCGTTATTAGCTCTTCCCCTGATAAAAGAGTGTCTCAATCTGTTTAAGGCCCTCTTTAGGTTCTGTATCGGACACGCTTCGTAGAGGCTCAGCGCTTTCTGGATATTCGAAAAGAATGGTCCACTTCTCGCTTGTATTGAACTTGCAATCAGGGAAAAGCACATGATGGTGCCAAGCTTTTCCCTCGTCGTTTAGTTTTTTAGCTCGGTCAACCATCTCACGAATTTCCTTCGAAGGATTATAACCAATTGGCGTTGCCTCACCGACCATAACTTCTTTTCCGTGAAGCAATTGAACGAGCCTTTTTCCCACTTCACTTGGCTTCGAATCGGTGTGAAATGTGAAGAACTCTTGCCGAGCGGTATCCTCGACCATCAACACAAAATCATCACCTCCATTGAGCTTACAATCCGGGGCAAGGATATGAAAATGCCAATGTTTTCCTTTGGTCGCCAGTCCTTCTGCAATTGAAACTATTTCCTCAAGGGTCTTTTCTTGGGTCTGAATATTCCAAAACTTCATATTGATATTGTATCATAGTTCTAATCCCAACATTGCCCTCCTACTAGAGGGTCAGTAAACATTGATCGATATGTTTGGCAGGGGCTCGTGGAGGTTACTAGAACTAATCTAATTCTTTGTCCCACGTCGAATGCGGCATCCGCCAACCAAGTTTTGCATTCAACTTCTGGGCAGCCAGATTGTATGTATATACCCGTGCCTGAAGTCGCCTAATTCCAAGTTCGCGTGCCTTAGTTTCGACTGCACCCAGAAGTGCTTCAGCCACTCCCTGCCGACGATATTGTGGCAACGTACAAAGATCGTCAACGTACATAATATGAGGGCTCCGAAAGAAACTTGGAATATCCTGTTGATCAGCTTTTACTGCACCAGCCACTTGCCCGTTAATTTCAGCGACCAGGACGAGGCTCTTAGGGCTGGCCAAGGCATCACGAAAATAGCGATCAATGTCCGACCGCTTCATTCGCTCCTCGTCGAGAAGTCCTGGCTCATGGCGAGCATGTTCGATCCAAGAATCGATCCAGAGAGGTTTGATAATCGGTAGGTCATCAAGTCGAGCCGAACGGATGATAATTGTGGAAAATGTAGTCATAATTTTAACAGGGGCGAAAGGGATGGAGCTTCTAAAAGCTACAAGCTAATAGCTATAAGCTACTTACAACTTGCCCTGCAACCGCAAGATAAACAAACCCGTCATCGCAACTCCAGCGACTAATTTTACCAATGTTCCGCCCATAAAGGCGACGATCGTGTAATTTCCTGCCTTATATGAATAGACCTGGTCCCGCCCGCGCATCAGCTCAAAGACGATTGCGCCGACAATCGGGCCGGTCAGGTAGGTATGAAACGGTCCAAAAACTGAACCAATCAGCCCGCCGACAACGGCGCCGAAGACGCCCCATGGGCCGGCTTGCAGTTTCCGGGAGCCGCTCCGACTCAGGGTGTAATCAAGAAAAATCGTGCTCAACGCGATCAGGCTGATCAGGATCATGTAATTCTGGCCGATGGTGGCGAAGTCCTGACTGATGGCGTAGATAAAAATTCCAAACCAGATGGTGATGATCGGCGGGGCAATCGGAAACATAATCGCGACAAAACCGCCGAGGATCAGCAGGCTCGATACGACGGTGATAAATGCATCGAGGGTCATCCCGTTAGTCCCGTTAGAAATGACGAAGGCTTTCTCTTCGAATATATAGTGCCTACGGCGAGCACAGTCGTTTTAAGTGTACAATAAAACCGGTTCATTTCTAACGGGATTATGTCATTGACCAGCCCTTGGCTTTTAATCCGTTGACGGCGGCGTCGACCTGGGCTTCCTGCTTGGAGGCGCCTTGGCCGGCGGCAATCTGTTCGTTCCCGAGGACGACCGCGACTTCAAAATGTTTTTCATGATCCGGGCCCCACTCGCGCAGGACTTTGTAATTCGGGGTGATGCCGAGAACCGCTTGGCTCATTTCCTGGAATTTGCTCTTTGGGTCGACGTAGAGCTGATCGGCGAGGATGGCGTCGAGGCGGCTAATGATCCGTTTCATGATAAATTTCTTGGCCGGGGCGATTCCCCCGTCAAGATACATTGCGCCGATGAGCGATTCGATGGCGTTGGCGTGAATATTTTGCCGGGCTTTTGATTGTTTGTCTTTCGTTTCGCCGCGGCTCATGAACAGCCAGGCATCGAGGTCGAGCTCCTTGGCGACGTCCGAAAGCGTTTTTGCGTTGACCAGGCTCGCCCGCCAGTTGGTTAAATCGCCTTCCGGGTTCGGGTAGGTGTGATACAAGTGTTCACTGACGACGAGTTCCAACACGGCGTCGCCGAGATATTCAAGGCGTTCATTATGGCCGAGCGGAAAGCTCGGGTTTTCATTCAGGTACGAGCGGTGGACCAAGGCCTGGCGGAGGAGATCATTGTCCACGAATGTATATTCGAGGAGAGTCTCAAATGGGACGTAGTCAATCATGGGATGTTAGGCTGTCGGTTGAGCTGGCAGTGTCGGCGGATGGATGCCCTGGGCTTGAAGATCGCGGAAAACGGCGCCGAGAACTCCATTGACGAACTTACCGGATGATTCGCCGCCGAAACCTTTGGCGACTTCAATCGCTTCGTTGATCGCCACTTTCGGCGGAACATCTTTGCTGTATTTCAACTCGAAAACGCCAAGGCGCAAAATATTCCGGTCGACGATGGTGATTTGCTCGAGCGGCCATTCCGGCGCGTAGTGCGTGATGACGTTATCAATGTCCTGCTGGTGGGCCATGACCCCGCGGATGAGCGCTTCAGAAAATCCGTCATCCGAAAAATCAGGAGCGAATTGCTTCTGATTCTCTTTCAACAACCGCACCGGGTCAGGATCTTTCTGACCATTGAAATCCCACTCATACAGAGTCTGCATGGCGATGGTTCGGGCCAGGTGACGATTGGACATACCTTACTGGGTTGGAAAATTACTTGGCTTTTGACTCGTCGGTGGCTTTGGCCGCTTCGGTCTTGGCTGTTTTCTTGGTGCGCCCGGTTTTGAGTTTCAGCTTGACCACTTCACGGCCTTTGTAATAACCGCAATGCGGACAGACTTGGTGCGGACGAATCTTTCGTTTGCAGTGGCTGCAGGTCGTGAGGGTAAAGGTCTTGAGGGCAAAGTGCGAGGCGCGTTCACGTTTGCTCTGTTTAGTTCGGCGTTTAGCGGGAAGTCCCATCGGGTTCAGTGCTTATCAATCAAATAACAATGGGGCTACTCTACCAAAGTCGGCCTGTTTTGGCAAGACCAGCCCCACTTTTTTCGAAAAAAGTGGGGCTGGTCAAGCCCGGTATTACGATTGACTTTGGTGAATCCTGATGGTAAGGTCGGCCCGAGTTTACGAAGGATAAAATACCGAACGAACCTTACAACCGAAGGGGAAGAAAAATGCTCAAACGGTATTCAACGCCCCAGATGAGGGATTGGTGGTCGGATCTAAACAAGTTTCAAACCTGGTTCGTGGTTGAGCAGGCCTGGCTGAAGGCAAAGGAGGAATGCCACCTCGTACCTAAGGGCAGCGCTGAAAAAGTTCGACAAGCAGTAAAGATCGATGTCGATCGGATTGAAGCGCTTGAAGCTGAATTTCATCATGACCTGATTGCTTTCGTAACGCACATCCAGGAGCAACTCGAAGCCGCTGGGTTCCATGATCTCGCCGGGGAGTTTCATAAAGGCCTAACCTCGTATGACACGGAAGATCCGGCCACGATGTTGCTTTTACGTGAAGCATTCCATCACATCCAGATTGCTTGCCGCGGGTTACTCGAGGCGTTGCAGGGGCAAGCATACGAGTACAAAAGCTCTTTCATGATTGCCCGGACGCACGGTCAATACGCCGAGCCAACCACGTTTGGAATTCTGCTCTCCGAAATGGCTGAGGAAGTTCGGCGGGATTTACTGCGGCTTGTTCAGCTGGAGGAGAATGAATTGTCATTTGGCAAGATGTCCGGCGCGACCGGATCGTATGGCGGGATGGACCCCCAGCTAGAAACGTTGGCCTTGGGATACCTCGGACTGAAACCCTCACGGGCAACACAGATTCTGTCCCGCGACCGGCATGCAACTGCACTAGATACTCTGGCGACTGTAGCCGGGACGATCGAACGGATAGCCCAGACATTCTGGGCCATGATGCGCAGTGACTGCGGAGAATTGGAGGAACCGCGAGGATCCAAGCAACGCGGCTCGTCAGCCATGCCGCACAAAAAGAACCCCATCAAGACCGAGCAACTCTTCGGTCTGCCGCGGCTGGTGTATGGCTACGCCATGGTAGCCCACCTGAACCAAGGCGTCTTCGAGGGCCGCGATATTTCGCAGTCGAGTGTTGAGCGCCACATTTTCCCGGACGCTACCAGTCTAGTGGAATACATGCTCCTGACTATGACGAAGCTGGTTAACGGACTGGTCGTCCATTCGGATGTCATGCTTCGCCGGTTGGAACGCGACTCCCTGGGAATCTGGGCCGCCGGTCCGCTCAAGAATGCATTGATTGATGCTGGCGTCAATCCAAACACGGCCTATACCTTTGTCCAGGAGCACAGCTTCAAGGCCCAGGCCGCCGGGGAGCACCTTGAGAAAGTCATCTCAACCGCTGTCCCGCCCGGGCAGACCCATACGGTCGAGGAAATACTCGGCAGATTGAAGCTCCACACGTGCTTCAATTACGAGCTGTATCTGCAGACCGGTTTGGCGGTGTACTTCCCTGATCGATAAGATTTACTCCATCAGAAACATCAGCTCGCGCTAAGTTGCACGAGCTGAATTTTTTACCAGTTCATTTATAAGACGTATGGTGTTCAAAAAAACCAGTTCGAATTCAACTGAGGCTGTGGACAGTTCGGCACAGGATAAAAACCCCCAGTATTTAGGTCATTTGACCAACTAGTGGATTGCCTGTACCATCTCTAGTTGAATGTACCCACCCCAAGTTACTCACTGCCCGCCAAACGGGACTAGACTCCCCGAGTGGGAGTCGTTTTTTTATCGCCGCCGACATCAAAATTCAACAATCAACATCCCGCCCACGGCGGGACGTTTTTTAACAGCTAAATTACGAAAGGAAAACATATGGTAGAGATCACCCGATTAACTCACCAGGTTCTGCGTTCAGCCCGGACCGAACTCGAAGAACGCGGCTACACCGAGGTTGTTGTCCCCCGGGTTGTCCGGGCTTCGGGCGCGTGCGAAAACATCAATACGCTCTTCGAAGTCGCCGTCGACGGCAAACTCCACTGGTTCGGCGACCGTCAAAGCTACTTGGCCCAGACCGGCCAACTATACCTTGAGGCACTGGTGCCGAAACTCAATAAAACTTACTGTCTTGGCTCGTCGTTTCGGGCCGAACCAAGCGTTGATGGTCGTCACCTGACGGAGTTCACCTTACTGGAGATTGAATTCGCCGGAAATTTTGACAATCTGTTGCGGGAAATCGAAGTGGTTATTCTCCGTGTCGCCCGCGACATCGTCGTCCACCCTGACCTGGCCAGCCTCGGACTGAATCCGTTGCGGATCATTGATCTAGCGAGACTCCCCGACCGTTTTCCGGAGCTGACCTACGACCAAGCCATTGATAAACTCCAATCATTCGGCGAGGCGATTGAGTGGGGTGATGACATTTCTTCCGCCCGTGAACAACTACTCGTGAAATCGGTCGGGAATCTACCGCTCTTCATCACCCGGTTCCCCGATCCGATGTGGGACTTCGGTAAACCGATCGAGGTCGAGAAGTTCTTCAACATGCTGCCGGACCCCGAGAATCCCGGCCGCGTGCTCAGTTGTGACCTGATTTTGCCTCACGCCGGCGAATCGGTCGGCGCGGCCGCGCGGGTTCATCTGCCCGACATTCTTGAAGCGCGGCTGCATAATTCACGCATGTTCAAAATGCTGGTCGCGAAGGGCGGCGGTAAAGACGATTTCCAGTGGTACGTCGATCAGGTGAAAAAAGAGAGCGTGCCCCACGCCGGTTGCGGTTTCGGCATGGCCCGCGTTGTTCAGTGGGTTCACGGCACGAACGATATTCGTGAAGCGGTGACGTTCGCATCAAATCGGGCTAACCTGGTTTAGGAATATCGACGAGTTCAGGAATTTAGTGCACCACCCAAGGAGGCTTGGAGGACTTCGTTGGGAGTTTTATAGTTCAGTTTCTTCCGAGGACGGTTGTTTAGTTTTTCCTGGATTTGGTGGAGTTGTGCATTGGTCATGGTAGCAAGAT
>ORJL011008332.1_pt1 | contig 19759 bp, 17 predicted proteins | sample 1779941 | NCBI WGS metagenome assembly ORJL01 (sample SAMEA104232317, study PRJEB22302) | groundwater metagenome | biome: forest; feature: aquifer; material: groundwater | place: USA | collected 2011-08-07 | depth 5.8 m | reverse complement strand
GGGCCCACGGTCGGGGGGTGCAAACAGTCCACGTCCTTGGCAGGCGATATGGTGTGGACGACGGCGCGCGGGTCGATCCGGGGTGGCAGGGGGAGCTGGACCAGGATGCCGTGGATGCGCGGGTCGCGGTTGAGGCGATCGACCACGGCGAGAAGCTCCTGCTGGGAGGTCGCGCCGGGAAGCCGCACGGTGTCGCTGAAGAGGCCCGCCTCGGCGCAGGCGCGGCCCTTGTTGCGGACGTAGATAGCTGAGGCCGGGTCGTCCCCCACCAGCACCGCCGCGAGACCGGGGACGATGCCCTTCGCCGCCAGCCGCTCGGCCCCCTGCTTGACCTCCAGCCGGAGGCTGGCCGCGATGGCGGCGCCGTCGATGATCGTGGTCATGGATCCCCCTTTTCACCGCCGAGGGCGCAGAGAGCGCAGAGGATGTTGAGGTGCTCTTTCATATTCTGGTCCTTTCTGCGGACTCGGCGGTCTCTTCGGTGAGAGGTCGAAGCCAGCGGCAGAGCTCGTCCGCTGCCTCGTCCACGGTGATGGCAGGGTCCAGGTCCAAGCCCCTCTGGCGCAGCTTCTGGAAGAGGGCGGCCAGGACGGGTGGCTCGAGGTGGTGCTGGGCAAGCACCTCGGGGTAGCCGAAGAGCTGGCGCGGCGAGGTCGCCAGGACGATGGCGCCGCCCCGGGCCAGCAGATAGACGCGGTCGACGAAGCCCGGCACGAGGTTGATCTCGTGGGTCGTCACGACCAAGGAGATGTTCCACTCGTGGAGGCGGTTCAGCAGGTCGGCCAGCTCGGCCTTGGCAACGGTGTCGAGCCCCTCGAAGGGCTCGTCGAGGATGAGCAGCTCGGGGCGCGTGGCCAGAGCCCCCGCCAGGGCCACCTTTTTCCTCTCCCCGCCGGAGAGGTAGTGGGGCACCTTGTCCAAGAGGTGCTCGATCTCCAGCTCCCGGGCCACCTCGGCCACCCGCTGGGCCACCTCCTCGCGTGGGACGCCGTAGTTGCTGGGCGAGAATCCGATGTCTTCGCGCACAGTGGGGGCGAAGATTTGCTCATCGGGGTTCTGCAGCAGGGCGCCGATGCGGGGCCGCAGGCGTTCGAAGTCCCGGCTGGGATCCAGACCGAAGACGCGCACCAAGCCCGCGGCGGGGCGGAGAAGGCCCAAGAGGTGGAAAAGGAGGGTGCTCTTGCCGCTGCCGTTGGGCCCCAGGAGGACCGTCCGCTCGCCTCGGTGAACCACAAAGGGGTGGCCGCAGTAGTTCACCTCCGTGCCATCGGCGTAGACGTGACGCACCTCCTCGGCGCGGACGATCTCTTCGCGCGGTGCCAGGGTCATTGCACGGCTGCCTGCACAGTTGGTGCGGTCCGCTCCCTTACGGGACGTGGCGAGGGCTGCCGGGCGGTGTTCAGGGCCGAGAGGATGAGCGCGAGCAGAGTCAGGAGGAGGAGATATCCGTTGAAGGCGCCGGCGGCGGGGATCCACCGAATGGCTGTCGCGGCGGCCAGCAGGGCGGCAGCCAGAGCGATGGGCAGCGGATCCGAAGGACCCCACCGCCGTCCCTCGGAGGTCATCGGCTGGGCGCCTGGCAGTGGAGGGTGGCCGCGCAGGCGGCGGACGTCGTAGAGGCGTTCAGCCAGACTGGTCCCCCGCACTAGGAGCAGGCCCAGCGCCAGGGAGACATTGCGGCCGTTCCGGAGATAGCGGCGCCGGCGAAGGCCACCTCGCAGGCGCAGGGCGGTGAGCAGGTGGTCCATCAGCTCCAGGAGGATGAAGAGGGAGCGATAGGTGAGGAAGAGGGCCTCGGCCACGGCACCGGGGAGGACGCGGCGGGCCGCGGCGAAGAGGCGCGGGGAGGGTGTCGTAACGATGACGGTGACCACGGTGAGGGCCGAGGCCAGGGCCTTGAGGATGATGACGCTTGGCGTGAGGAGGGACCCGTCCCAACGAACGACGGCGAAGAGAAGGGCGAACAAGGCTGGGTAGGCGGCCAGGGCCAGGATGCGCCGGGCCGGGAGCCGCGTGGCGACGATGGCTGCTGCCAGGGCCAGGTAGAGGGCCAGGAGGACGAAGGGGTCGCGGGAAAGGAGGATCCCCGCTAGCAGGAGGGCCGCCGCGACCAGCTTGGCCGTGGTGGAGGCGCGGTGGAGAAAGCTGGTGCGACAAGACGCCCAGTAGTCGACGGCCGCGACGTCCACTTACGTAACTCGCTGCTGGCGTCCCGCGAGGGAAGGGACAGCCGGCTCCGGACAGGCATTGGGCAGCATGTTCACGCCAGCAGGTCCGGGCGCAGCCTTCGGGCAGCGGAGATGATAGTGGTCGTGATAGCTGCCTCTATGATCCACCCCACGAGGCCGAGGGCCAGGACGATGGTAGCGAAGGCGCCCAGGTCGAGGGTCCCCGCGTGGTCCCCATCTGTCCCCTCATGGCCGGCTGGGCCGAACAGCTCCCAGGCCAGGGCGCCCCGGCCCAGAGGGTTCTGGAACGAGAGGGTGCCAGCCTCGACGACGGCGGCCTCGGGCGCCTGGTTGAGGGGGTCGATGCTGGACACACCAACGATGCCGATCATGAAAAGCGTGCTGATGAGGAGCGTGCCGAAGGTGGTGCACGCCGCGACCGGTCCCAGAGCCAGCCGCCGACCCAGGCCATGCCGGAGAAGACGGAACAGGTAGTAGCCGAGGACGACTTCAGTGGCGATGACCAGCGTATTGAGGCCCACCACGGTGATGCCGCCGTGGCCCAGCAGGCCGAGCATGAGATCGACGACGAAGGCAGCGATGAACCCGGCGGCCGGGCCGAGCAGAATGCCGCCCAGGACAGTGAGGTTCAGGTGGTAGCCGATGGGGGCTAGCTCCAGGGTCATGCCGACCAGCATGAGGGCGGCGATGACGCCGATCAGGGGCAGGCGCCTTTGTCGCTCTGGCCGGCCCAAGCTACGGGCGCTGAGGGCGAGGAGCCCCAGGGTGACGGCCCAGCCGAGCAGGATGAGCCAGAGGGGCAGAACGCCATCGGGCATATGCAAGTGAGATATCCTAGTGCTCCTTCGAACAGATTGGGCAAAGCCCGAAGATCTCAACCATGTGGCCCTCGACGCGAAAGCGGTGCTGCTGAGCGACGGACTCAATCAACTCGGCCAGGCCGCAGCCCTCCAGGTCGGTTACGACGCCGCAGCTCGAGCACACGAGGTGATGATGGTGGCGTGTGCGCTCGCCGACGACGTAGCTGTCGCGACCGCCAGCGGAGTGGACCCGCTCGAGGACGCCCACGCGGACGAGGAGGCCGAGCGTCCTGAAGACGGTGGCCCTGCCGACGCCCGGGGAGCGTTGTTCAACGGCGGTGCAGAGGGCAGTCGCCGTGAATCGGTTGGCCTGATTCGCCACGGCCTCGACCACTGCTCTGCGGGCGGGGGTCGCTCCGTGGCCCAAAGCCTCCAGGCGCCTCAGGGTATCGCCAACGTCGAAGGTGGAGTGGTTGATGGCTCAAGCCCCAGTGTGAAGAAATGATACTGCGTCTCAATGATACCAGGTATCGCTGACCTGTCAATCCCCTTTCCGGTGATACAATGCCGCCATATGAGTTCCCGGGTCGCCTCCAGGCCCAGGCAGGTCCAGGCACTGGCTTGGGCCCGCGCCGTGGTGGCTCTGAGCCTGTTGCTGGGGTTCTTGCCGCGGGTTCTGGACCACCACTGGGTCGAGCGCGTGCCGTGGCACGCTCACCTCACGGTCGGCGGAGAGCGGGGCCATCGGCATTCCTTCGAGGCGACCCATGATCACGATGGGTCTGGAGCGTCCAGCGCGGGGGTGAACTTGTCTGGCCAGGTCGTTATCACGTACCACGACGGTGGCACTACCAGTGCGTTGGCGCTCACGCTACCCATCTTGACCGACGGGCCGACCTGGCCGGGATATTCCCTCGAACGGCTCACTTCCACCTCCGGTGGCGCCGGGGCAACTGGCGTCGTGCCGGGCGTGCCTCATCCTCCACCCATCGTCGCCCTTCCGCCGCCGGCCGGGTAGCCCTCAGGCAGGCGAACCCAGGCCGCGGGGCTGCCTTCATCCTGAGAGCAGCCTGTGTACGAGAGGCGAGAGGGCGGCTGCCGAGGGCAGCCCCCGGGAAGAGAGTGATCCAATGCGTAAGCGAGCCATCGCTTTGGTGTCCCTGGCAATGTTGCTAGCTACCCTTTGGCCGGCCTCGACGGCCTTGGCCCATGAGCGCCGCATGGTGGGCAAGTATCAGTTCATCGTGGGCTTCCTGAATGAGCCAGCAGTGCAGGGCATGTTGAACGGCGTGAGCTTGGCGGTCAGCGTGCCAGACGAGCAGGCCCGGCCGGTCGAGGGATTGGCCAACACCTTGAAGGTGCGCGTCGCGTGGGGCGGGCGCGAGCCCCGAGAGCTGGCCTTGCGGGCGCGTTTTGGCGTGCCGGGGGCATACAACGCCGAGCTGATCCCCACGAGGGCGGGTGTCTACATCTTTACCTTTGTCGGCAGTATCGAAGGGCTCGCTGTAAACGAGCGTTTCGAGTCAGGCCCCGGCCGCTTCAACGACGTCGAGGATGTGGGCGCGCTCTATCTGCCCGAGGCGCCGGCCGCGGCCGGCGGCGACGCGGCTGCGGTTCAAGTGGCGCAGGAAGTGGCGCGGGCCGCCCAAGAGGAGGCGCGGCTGGCGCGAGCCGAGGCCTCCGCGGCCGCGAGCCAGTCGCTGCTGGTGGCTTTGGGTGGAGTGGGTGTCGGGGCTATTGCCCTCGTCCTTGCGCTGGTGGGACTGGCGCTCCGGGCGCGAGGCAGTCCGGACGCTGAAGCGTAAGGCCGTTGGCAGGGCTTTGGACCGGGGTTGAAGGGTAGTGCCTTGCCGTGGTGTCGGGGCCACCGGCCGGTCGCCCCGACAGGCGCTGTTCCGGGGGTCCTGCCCATCGCCCTGGTCCATGGGACCAGCGGGAGCCTCGACGAGGTGTTGTTCATTCTCGGGGCAACCCTGGTGGCGGTCATCGTGCTGCGGCTGATCAGCCGTGGTCCCCCTCGTCCGCCGCGAGAGAGACGATGATGCCCGCGGCACGGTGGCACTGGGCCTTGGCCGCTGCCATGGCGGTGCTCGTGGTCTCCGGGACGCCCCCGGCTTCGGCCCACGCTGTTCTCCTGGGCTCCGATCCGCCGGCCGGAGCGCTGCTGTCGCGGGCGCCGGCGGAGGTCCGTCTCTGGTTCTCCGAAGATCTGGCCCCGGCCCTGTCCAGCGTGGTGGTGTACGACCAGGGCCGCAACCGGGTGGACGTGGGGGACGGGCGGGTCCTGGAGGACCGGCTGTCCATGGTGGCGAGCCTCCCGGACCTGCCCGAAGGGATCTATATCATCGTCTGGAAGGCGCTGTCCGACGTGGACGGGCACACGACGGTGGGGACGGTTCCCTTTGGGGTGGGCGTGGCTCCAGCGCCGGATATCGGGCTCGAGGCCGGCACAGAGGCGGCGAGGTCGCCGCTGGGGGCGATGTTGCGCGGTCTCCAGCTCGTGGGGGCGCTGGCGCTGCTGGGCTCGCTCGTCTTTCGCCGGCTTGTGCTGGCGCCGGCCCTGGCCTCGGCCCGCTTGGGCCGGCCTGCTCTGGCTGGCGAGTTGTGGGACGCCGCCGGCCGGGCACTGCGGCTCCCCGTGGTGGGGGCCGGCGTCGCGCTGCTGGCCGGTGGTGCGGGTGTGCTGGTGACGCAGGCGCTGGCCGCGGCGGAGGGAGGGCAGGGGAGCGACGCCGGGCTGCTGTTCGTTCAGACGATCACGACCCGCTGGGGCGCCCTCGGCCTGGCCCGCCTCCTGCTGGCGACGGCGCTGGTCGCGCTCGTGTGGCTGGCCCTGGGCACGCGCGCCGGCCGCAAGGACCGGCGTCAAATGGAGACGCTGGGGATCGCCGCGGGCGCGGCCCTCCTGCTCACCCTCAGTTTGGCGGGCCATAACGCGGCCGGCAAGGGGCCCGTCGAGCAGGCGGGCATGGTGGCCGACTGGCTGCACCTGCTGGCCGCCGCTGCCTGGGTGGGAGGATTGGTCCACCTTGCCCTGGTCCTGCCGCTCGCTGCGCGGCGCTTGGCGAGGCCTCAGCAGGTCCAACTGCTGGGGAGCGTGGTGCCGCGGTTCACGGGACTGGCCGTCCTCTCGGTCTCGGTCCTCATCGCCACCGGGACCTACCAGGCCTGGCTCCTGGTGGGCTCCTGGGCGGCACTCCTGACCCCCGGCTACGGTCTCGTGCTCCTCCTCAAACTGCTCTTGCTGCTCCCGGCGCTGGCCCTCGGAGCGGTGAACAGCCTGCTCATGGGCAGGGCATTTGGCCGGGCGACCTCCCCTAACCCCTCCTTGTTAAGGAGGGGGACGGATCGGGCGCGCCGGGAGGCGGTCGCCTTGGAGCCGGGGTTTCGGGTCGCCGTGTGGCTGGAGCTGCTGACACTAACCGTGATCCTCTTCCTGGCGGGGGGCCTCACGGCCCTGGCGCCCCCTCGTTCCCCCGGACAGGTGACAGGTTTGCTGGTGCGGGCGCAACTGGATGAGCTGCGAGCCGAGCTGGCCGTCGTGCCTGGACTGCCCGGGCTCAACGGCTACGATGTCCAGTTGCGGGACGCCGGAGGCAGACCTGTCTTGGCCGAGCGAGTGGTCCTGCGTCTGGCGTTCCTGGAGGAGGACCTGGGCGTCGCTGAGGCGCCCCTCATGCCCGTGGGCGAGGGGCGTTTTCGGGGCTCGGGGAGCGAGCTGAGCGTCCTGGGTCGATGGCAGGCGGAGATCCTGGTGCGCCGCGCGGGGCGGGGGGATGCGCGCTTGGTCACCATGCTAGCGCCGGGCGTCGCGGGAACGAGCGGGGGCGGCTTGCCGCCTCTGACGCCCATGGTGCTGGCCGGCCTGGGAGCGGTCGTCCTGGGTTGCGCCGCCCTGGCCTGGGGATCGGGGCGGCTCCGCTCCGCGCCCCTCGATCCCCCGTTGGTCCTGGCTGGCCTGGCGCTGCTGCTGGTGGGGGGCGCGATTGCCGCGCGCGGCGTGGCCGAGGGTGGGTCAACCGCCTCGGGCGGCGGGGCCAGCGTGAATCCGTTCCCGCCCACTGAGGCGTCCCTGGCCGCGGGCGCGGCCCTCTATGGGCAGCAGTGCGCCGTCTGCCACGGGCCGGCCGGACGGGGAGATGGGCCCCAGGCGGCTGCTCTGAATCCCCGTCCGGTGGACCTGCGGCAGCACGTGACCGCGCACCCTGACGCCGTGCTCTTCGGATTCATGAGTGACGGAGTGCGCGGCACCGCCATGCCCGCCTATCGCGAGACTGTTGCCGAGGAGGATCGGTGGAATCTACTGAACTTCATCAAGACCTTCGCTGGCCAGCCGTGAGAGGTCCCTCGGGGTCTCTCCTGCGGGGGTTCATTCTGCTGGCCTCTCTCGGTGTTCTGGCCTGCGACGGGGGCGCGGCCCCGCCTCGCGTGACCACGCCTTCTCAGCCGCCTGGCGCACCGGGACTGTTGCCTGTGCAGGCGGCCCCGAGCCTGGGCGGGCGGTGGCTCGTGATCGAAGGCAATACCTTGCGGGTGCTGGAAGCGGGGAAGCCGGAGCCCGGGGGAACGATTCTCCACACGTTCCCCCAAGGCAGCTTCGCTGCCTCGCTGGCGGCGTCGCCAGACGGGAGGATGCTCGCGTACACGCTCTTCTCCCCACCGCGCGATCTGCGTGAGGCCTCGCCAGGCAACGAACTGTACGTGGCGGAGGCCGATGGGCAGAGCCCACGCCGGCTCCTGGCTTCTGGCAGTCCTCAGAGCTCCGTGGCCGATCCCGTCTGGGCAGCGGACGGGAGCGCGCTCTATTTCACTTACCAGGAGAACCGGTTCGAGGGCAACCGCTACCTGGAGACCATCTCGGAGATCCAGCGTGTGAGGTTGGATGGCTCCGGCCGGGAGTCCGTCGTGGCTGGTGCCTTCAGCCCCGCTGTCTCACCCGACGGGGAGAGCCTGGTCTACCTTTCCACGCCGCGAGACGCCTCGGTCGCCGGGGCCGCGGCCCAGCTCTGGGTGCGCCCAATCGCCGGGGGGGCAGCCCGCCAGATGCTCCAGCCCGGTTTCGCTGCGTTGCTTGCCCCCCGCTTCCGGCCCGACGGCCAGGGCGTGGCCTTCGCCGCGGTGGGCGGTCTGGCGCTGCGGTGGCAAGACCTCCCGTGGTTCGTTCGGCTGCCCAGGTGGTTTGGACCGCGCGTGGCAGAGGCTGCCCACGGCGTGCCATGGGATCTCTGGTCTGTGAACGTAGACGGTAGCGGGCTGCGACGTCTGACGGAGGTCGGTGAGGACTCCCCCGTCCCGGCCTGGTCGCCCGATGGACGCTGGATCGCCTTCACAGGCGAGTTCGGCCTTTATCTGGTGGACGCGGAGGGAGGGGAGGTGCGGCGGGTGTCTGATCGGCTCGTAGCGCCGGGTCTGGCCTGGCTGCCGTAGCCAGCGGAAGTCATGCGGACCGCGCTGCGGTCACCAACACCCTTAGTTTGGCGCGGGCCTGGGGGCGACGGTGGCCGCGCAGGCCGCAGTCGGGCGCCGCCCAGAGGAGGTCGGCGCCGAAGCGATCGCAGGCAGCAACTAGCCGGTCACGGACCGCCGCAAGCGGCTCCAGCCCCGTCGTGTGGGTGCTAACGCAGCCCAAGACCACCTTCATGCCCGCTGCCACGAGGTCCGTCCGTCCAATCGGCGGGAAGCCTGCGGGATTGGTTCCCTCCAGCGAGAGCTGGGCCACGTCGCACGCCAGGAGGTGCCGGTAGATGCCGCGCACGTCGCCGCAGACGTGCAGGACGGGCTCCGGAGTGCCGCGAAGGGCCTCCGCCACGAGTCCCAGAGAGAGGGCGAGGTCGGGGGAGAAGCGCAGGGACGGCTCGTCCATCTGCACCACCTCGGCACCAGACCCCACGAAGGCGGCGACCTCGGCGGTCACGATGGCGGCCAGGTCACGGGCGAGGGGTGCAAAGCCCTGGCCGTCGTAGGGTGAGCCGGACTCGGGATGGCAGGCCAGGGCAAGGGTCGTGGGCCCGGTGACCACGGCCTTCACCGGCGCGGGTGGGGCGAGGGATCGGGCAAGGCGATAGTCCTCGAGCAGAAGGGGCTGATCGGGCGGTCGCAGGCGCGGCGAGACCGTGTACGATGTGCCGCTCGCGCTGAGGGAGCGGCGTACGCCCGGCAGGCGGTCGAGGATCAGCCCGAGCATGTCGGCCCGCACCTGGCCGTCAGTCAGGAGGTCGAGGCCAGCCTCTCGCTGGTCGGCGACCGCGCGGCGGATGGCCGCGGCGACGGAGAGGCGACCTCGGGGGGAGCTGCCGACGGCCGTGGTGCGGGGGCTGGTCAAAGCGCGGGAGGGGAACAGGTCTGAAGACCTGTTTCTACGCTGTCTCCTGAGGGCTAATGGCAGGATCTCTAGAGCGGCTGCCGGCCACGGAAGCCGGAATCGAGGTCGTGCCAGTGGGCCACGGCCGGCTCGTCCACGCGCCAGCAGAGGAGGATGATCTCACCGCTCCGGCGACTGGGGAAATCCACGAGGCCCGTGTCCAGGTCTTTCACCTGGCAACCAAGAGCCTGCACATCTTCGAGGGCGCGCTGGAGCGCGTCGGCCTCTTCCCGCAGGCGGGCGTGCTGCTGCTGCACCGCCTCTTCGCTTAGGCCGCCCCCGTTCCCCCGCACCAGGCGTTGCACGCGGCGGACCTCCACCTCCAGGCGGTCGATCTCGGCTTTGCGGGTCTGGATGGCCGCCAGCAGCGGCCGTAGCTGGGGAAGGAGGGCGTTGGCCTCCTGCGGGGTGAAGTAACGATCAAACTGCACGGCGCTTGATTATGGCGCGGTGACGCCCTTCCCTGCCAGTCAATCGGCGCGTGCGCCTGTGCTATACTGCGCGCCAAGCTAATCCGGATGGAAGGATGGGCCTTGCCGCCGCTCGGCGCCCGGAGCGGGGTGCCAGCGGGCCATTCAGCGGCCCTCACACACCTCTTTATGCCCTGTCGATGCTGACCGTTGGCGTTGATATCGTGGAGATTCCCCGCATCGAGCAGGCCCTGCAGCGGTTTGGGGAGCGATTCTTGCGGCGGATCTACACTGATGACGAGGTGCGCTTCTGTCGGGGTCGCGTGCCCGAACTGGCCGCGCGCTTTGCCGCCAAAGAGGCGGTGATGAAAGCCCTGGGCACTGGCGTGCGGGGTGTGGGGTGGAGGGAGATCGAAGTGCTGCCGATGCGGGGGGGCAAGCCGTTGGTTTACCTGCATGACCGTGCCCATCGCCGGGCTGTAGCCTTGGGCATCGGCGAGATTGCCGTGAGCCTGACCCACTCGGCCGGCGTGGCAATCGCGGTCGTGGCGGCGGAGATGGCGGGGCGAGGGTGAAGGGTAGAGGGTGGAGGGTGCAGGGGTGCGGGGGGAGCCCTGTCGGGTGTGAGAAGTGGTGGGGGGCTTCCCCGGAGGCTGGTAGGGCATGAGGCTCGTGAACACGGAGGGGATGCGGCGTCTGGAGGAGACCTGCGTGGCGGCGGGCGGGTCGGTGCCCCTCCTCATGGAACGGGCGGGACGAGCCGTGGCCGAGGCCGTGCGTCGTGGTCTCGGTGGGGTCGTGGCAGGCCGCCGCGTGGTTGCGCTGGTGGGGCCCGGGAACAACGGTGGTGACGGATTGGTAGCCGGACGTTGGCTGCACGACTGGGGCGCTCGATTGTCGGTTGTCCTCTGCGGGACACGGCCGGACCAGGATCCACATCTGCAGGAAATCGTCTCCCGGCGTGTGGCCGTTCAGCGAGCCGATGATCTGACCGAAGCCGCCACCGAGGCACTGCTCGCCGGTGCGGATGTGGCCCTGGATGCCCTATTGGGCACCGGCCGGGCGCGGCCCATCGCTCACCCGATGAACGGCCTGTTGGCTGTCTTGCGACACGAGCAGGAACGGCGGCCTTCGATGAGGGTGCTGGCCGTCGACGTGCCTTCGGGGCTCGATGCCGACACTGGTGCGGTGGACCCGGCGACTCCCTGGTGCGATGTGACCGTGACGCTGGGTTCCCCCAAGGTGGGGCTCGTGTGCTTTCCGGGGGCGGCGCGTGTGGGCCGGTTGGAGCTGGCCGACATCGGCCTTGTCCCCCAGGCTGATGGGGAGCCTGGAGCCGAGCTGCTGGAGCCCCGGTGGGTGGCGCAGCGGCTGCCCCTCCGGCCCGTCGATGGCCACAAGGGAACCTTCGGCCGAGTGCTGGTGGTCGGCGGATCAAGCCACTACCGGGGCGCGCCGGCTCTGGCGGCCCTGGCCGCATTGCGCACAGGGGCTGGGCTGGCCAGTGTGGCCTGTCCGAGCTCGATCTGCTCCTCCGTGGCGTCAGAGGCGGCCGAAGTCACCTTCCTTCCGCTAGCGGAGAGGGACGGTGCCCTGTGCGGCGCGGCAGCGACGGCGGCCGGCCAGGCCCTGGCACGGTACAACGCTGTGGCCCTGGGATGTGGACTCAGCCAGGAGGGCGAGGCGGGGGAGTTCCTGGAGCGGCTGCTGGCCTCGCTGCCTCCTTCCACATCCCTGGTGGTCGATGCGGACGGGCTCAATCTGTTGAGTGGGTGGCCGGATTGGTGGGAGCGGTTGCCTCGTCCGGCCGTGCTGACCCCCCACTCCGGCGAGATGGCCCGCCTGCTTGGCACGAGCCCAGGCCATGTGGAGCGGGACCGCCTGGCGACGGCGGCTGACGCAGCGTCGCGCTGGGGCCATGTGGTCGTCTTGAAGGGCGCCCACACGACGATCGCCGGGCCGGAGGGAGGGCTGTTGGTGAGTCCCTTCAAGAACGCCGCGCTCGCCACTCCCGGCAGCGGCGACGTGCTGGCCGGATGCATCGCCAGCCTGATGGCGCAGGGGCTAGGGCCTCTGGACGCCGCGGCATGCGGTGTCTACCTGCACGGGATGGCTGGGGGGTTGTGGGCTGCCGAGAGGGGCGGGGCCGGACTGCTCGCGAGCGAGCTGGCGGCGCTCCTCCCCCGGGGGCGCGAGCGGATCATCGAAGATGGAGAAGGGAAGGTGAGGCGATAATGGCCCATTCAAGTCAGCCGCCACGTCGCGTGGTGGTCACGGGACTGGGCGCGGTGACCCCGCTGGGGCTCGACATGGAGTCCACCTGGCAAGGTGCCCTGGCGGGGCGGTCGGGCATCGACGGCATACAGAGTTTCGATGTGTCCGGCTTCGAGACTACCATCGGTGGCGAGGTCAGGGGGTTCGACCCGCTCTGTTACATGGAGCGCAAGGAGGCGCGCAGGACAGATCCCTTCATCCAGTACGCCGTGGCGGCCAGCACTCAGGCCCGCGGGGCAGCGCGGTTGGAGATCGAGGGCGAAGCGGCGGAGGAGATCGGCGCGATCATCGGCAGCGGCATCGGGGGCATCGCCTTCCTGTCCGAGCAGCTCAAGGTGCTGCTGGAGCGAGGACCCGGCCGGGTGAGCCCCTTCACGGTGCCGATGATGATCGCCGACATGGCCTCGGGTCAGGTCTCCATCGTCCTCGGCGCCAAGGGCCCCAATTTCTGCACGGTCTCCGCGTGTTCGAGCGGTGCCGATGCCATCGGCGAGTCCAGCGAGATCATTCGCCGCGGGGATGCCAGGGCGATGATCGCCGGCGGCAGTGAAGCCGCCATCACGCCCATCGGCATCGCCGCCTTCAACGCGGCGCGGGCGCTTTCCCGGCGCAACGATGACCCGCAGGGCGCGTCGCGTCCCTTCTCCGCGGACCGAGATGGCTTCGTCATGAGCGACGGTTCGGCCGTGCTCGTGCTGGAGGAGCTGGAATTCGCCCGGCAGCGAGGGGCTCCGATTCTGGCGGAGGTGCTGAGCTACGCGGCGACGGCGGACGCGTATCATATCACTCAGCCGGCCGAGGGTGGGGAAGGTGGGGCTCGGGCCATGCGCCGGGCCCTGGCGAAAGCCGGTCTGGAACCGCGCCAGGTGGACTACATCAACGCCCATGGCACATCGACGCCCACGAACGACAAGCTGGAGACGGCAGCCATCAAGCGGGTGTTCGGAGAGGATGCCTACCGCATCCCGGTCAGCTCTACGAAATCGATGACTGGTCACCTGATTGGCGCCGCCGGGGCTATCGAAGCAGCCCTGTGCGTGCTGGCGCTCCGCGACGGAATGGTGCCACCGACCATCAACCTCAACCAGCCCGACCCCGAGTGCGACCTCGACTACGTGCCGTGGCACGCGCGACCGGCGCCGTTGCAGGTGGTGCTCTCCAACTCCTTCGGCTTTGGGGGACACAACTCCTGCTTGATTCTGGCGCGATACAAGGAGTAGCGAGGTGAGGAGCCGATGACCGAGGCAGTGATGGCGCCCGAGGAGATACCCGACGAGAATGATCGAGCGCTGGCCCTGGTCGGCTACGTGGTCCCGCCGATGGTTCTCCTCGTTTGGCTGACCGAGTCTGGCCGACGGCCATTCGTGCGCTGCCATGGTGCCCACGCTCTGGCGCACTTGGTCGTGTCCCTCCTGGTCTGGGGCGGGCTGGCCGTCCTGGGGTCCCTGGCCTTGCTCGTGACGTATTCGGTCGAGGGCAGGGCCGGGGCCGTCGCGGCACTTCTCCTGTTCGAGCTGGGTCTGACCATCGCCTTCGTGGGGGTCTGGCTGGCCGCGGGACGCCAAGGAGGCCTGGCCGTGCCGCTGCTCACGGCGATCGCCGGAGGGCTGGTGCTGACGCCCTTTCTTGCCGGCGGCGCGGTGGCCCTGGGCGTTCTGTTGCTGCTGGTTGTTGGGGTGGGTGTCTTTGGCCTGGTTGCTCTGTCGCTTGGCCTCCACGCCGTGCGGGGACGGACGGCGGAGATAGCCGTCGTGACACCCCTGCTGCGTCGCCTCGGCTGGTGCTAGGCGGGCTCCGCTTTCCCGACTGGGACACGCGCCTGGTTCGGCCGGCAGGTGATGCCGGAGCCGGCACGCCGCTGGCGCATTTCCCAGCACCCCTGCCGCTCCTGCTGAGCCGGCGCGGCGTCACCAGCCTGGACGAGGCTGAGCTGTTCCTGGGACGGCGCGTCACGGCCGGGGCAGATCCCCTGGGCCTGCCGGGTGTCGCTCCCGCCGCTGGCCGCCTGGCCATGGCGCTGGACAACGGGGAGCGCATCGCCATCTTTGGCGACTACGACGTGGACGGGGTGACGGGAAGCGCCCTCCTGGCCCTTTGCCTGGAGGGGTTGGGCGGTTCCGTCGCGGTGAGACTCCCTCACCGCGCTCAGGAGGGTTACGGGCTGAGTGCCGATGCCGTCAAGGCGGTGGCAGGCGAGGGCGCTAGGCTGTTGGTCACCGTGGATTGCGGCGTTGGGGCCGTCGACGAGATCGAGGTCGCGCGTGCCCTGGGCCTGGACGTCATCGTGGTTGATCACCACGTGCCCTCCGCGCGGCTGCCTCGGGCCCTTCTGGTCCATCCGGATTTGCCGGAGCAGGGATGGCCCAACCGGCACCCCGCGGCCGTGGGGGTTTGCTGGCTCCTGGCCCAGGCCGTCGAGCTTCTGCTGGGGCGGAGCGGCATTGCGCGGCCCGAGGCGCTGGCGCTCGTAGCCCTGGGCACCGTGGCCGACGTGGCGCCTCTTCTGGGAGAGAACCGGAGCATGGTGCGAGAGGGGCTGGCCGGGTTCCCGTCCCGGCGGCGGGGCCAGCCCGGGCCGGTCCCGCCGCCGGGACCCGGCCTGGCCGCCCTGGCGGCCCAGGCGGGCCTCGGGTCACGCACCGTGGACGCCGAGGCCATCGCGTTCGCTCTGGCCCCACGGCTCAACGCCGCGGGGCGGCTGGACGACGCCGGCCTGGCGCTACGCCTCCTCTGCACGGATGACGCGGGCGAGGCCCTGGCGCTCGCTGAGCGGCTGCAGGAGCTGAATCGTGAACGGCAGCGCCTCACCCAGGGGGCGATCGAGCACGCGCGGGAGGCTCTGGTCGGGGGCGATCGGGAGGGCGTGGCCGTGGTCTGGGGACCGGAATACCCGCTGGGCGTCGCCGGTTTGGTCGCGGCCCGACTGGTGGAGGAGCGGGGTTGCCCTGCTATCGTGGCCAACTGTAGCGAGGGATTGGCGCGGGGCAGTGTCCGGAGCGTGGCTGGGTTTCACGTGGCTAATGCTCTCCAATCCTGCCAGGATCTGCTCGTGCGCGGTGGGGGCCATGCCATGGCCGGGGGGTTCACAACCCAGGTGGAACGGATGGCGGCCCTGGCCGATCGACTGGCGAGTCTGGCCACTGCGGCACTTCCCAGGGGGGGACAAGCTGCTATGCTATTGGTTGAGGCCGAGGTGCCGCTGCCCGCGCTCAAAGGGCCTCTGCTGCCGCTGCTGTTGGCACTGGAGCCCCATGGAGAGGGCAATCCGCGACCGAATCTGCTGGCGCGGGACGTTGGGTTCGAGCGAGTCGAGTCCTTGGGCGATGGCCAGCACCTGCGAATGTGGCTGCGCCAGGGCGGCGCGAGCTGGCCGGCCGTGGCGTTTCGGATGGGCGGCTGGCGTGAGCGGATCGTTGATGGGGGTGATGTGGTGTTCGGCCTGAGGCGCGCCGGCTGGGGCGGTCGGGCGGCGGGTCTGCTGGAGCTGGAGGTCGTGGACCTGAGACCGAATGCAGCAATATGAAAAGGGCGTAGCGACAGGTCTTCAGACCTGTCCGTCTCCGGTGATCGGGGGCGACGGGGGAACAGGGCTGAAGCCCTGTTTCTACGTGCCGGACCATTACGTGCCGGGAACGAGGCAACGAGAAGGGTGTTGAGGTTTCTTGGCGGTTGATCTTGCGGTAGACTTGTGCGGGGTGCGGCTCAAGAACCCGGTGCTGATGGCGTCGGGCATCCTGGGTGTGGGGCGGGATCTTCTGCTGCGCATCGCCCGGGGAGGGGCGGGTGGCGTGCTCCCCAAGTCGTGTTGCCTGGAGCCCCGCGCCGGCCATCCCAACCCGACCGTGCTCGATTACGGGTGGGGGGTCGCGAACGCCGTAGGTCTCTCCAATCCGGGAGTGGAAGCCGAGATCGAGGAGCTGCGAGGCATCCGCGAGGAGCTCGCTCCCACCAGGACTGCCCTTATCGCCAGTATGTTCGAGGCGACGGTCGAGGGTTTCGGCGAGGTAGCCTTCCGCCTGCAGGAGCTGGAACCAGACCTGATCGAGGTGAACATCTCTTGTCCCAACACCGAGTCGGACCTGGGGCGGATGTTCGCCTCCGAGCCCCATTCAGCGGCGGCGGTCGTGCGGGAGATCAAGCGCCGTGTGTCCGTGCCCATCATCATGAAGCTCTCGCCCAACGTGACCGATATCGCCGAGATTGCCCGGGCCTGTGAGGCCGAGGGGGCCGATGCCCTGGCCTGCTGCAACACCGTAGGCCCGGGGATGTTCATCGACCTCGAGACCGGCAGGACGATCCTGGCCAACCAGGTGGGAGGGCTGTCGGGGCCGGCGTTCAAGCCGATCACCGTGGCGAAGGTCTACGAGGTGTCCCGGGCGGTCCAGATTCCGGTGGTCGCAGTCGGCGGTGTGATGACGGGCGCCGATGTCATCGAGATGGTGATGGCGGGCGCCCGCTGCGTGGGGATCGGCACGGCCGCTTACTATCGCGGGCCCGAGGTCTACGGGCTGGTGGTCGCCGAGACAGCGGCATGGCTGGAGGAACGTGGGCACGGCAGCCTCGCGGAGATCCAAGGGCTGGCTCACCGGGAGCCGATCCTGAGAGGGTGAAGGGGGAAGTGGGAAGGGTGAAGGGGGCCTGGGCTTGCCAGTGCACCGGGAGGAAGAGCGTTGGCTGAGTCGGGCATTGGACATGCCGAGTGGCAGGCGAGCGTAGGCGGATTGTGGCAGCGATCGGCGCCCGCCACCATGCCGAGGGCAGTGCGCGTCCGCGAGGTCGTCCAGGAGAACTATCGGACCAGGACATACGTCCTAGATTGCGAGCTGGAGGCGCGCCCGGGCCAGTACATCATGCTCTGGCTGCCGCGTCTCGACGAGAAGCCCATCTCGCTGGTGAGCGGCAGTCCCCTGACCATCACTGTGGCGGACGTGGGTCCCTTCACCCATGCTCTGAGCCAGCTTGGCCCCGGAGACCGGCTGCACTACCGCGGGCCCTACGGCAAGCCCTTCGAGGCGACGGGGCAGCGCCTCTTGCTGGTAGGTGGGGGCTACGGGGTGGGACCGATGCACTTCCTGGCCCGCGAGGCTTTGTCTCTGGGTTTGGCGTGCGAGGTGGTGATCGGGGCGAGAAACGGGGACGATGTCCTCTTTGTGGAGCGGTTTCAGGCGCTGGGGGTCGCACCGGTGGTGACCACCGACGACGGGTCTCAGGGGATGCGAGGGATGGCGACGGATGGCGCGCGCCGCATCCTGGACGGCCCGGGGGCCGACGCCCTCTACGCCTGTGGCCCCGAGAAGATGATGCGCGCGCTGGGCGAGCTGGCCGAGGCCAGGGGGTTGCCTTGCTCTCTGAGCGTCGAGCGGTATATGAAGTGTGGAGGGCTCAGCCTCTGCGGCGCTTGCGAGGTGAACGGCGTGCTGGTGTGCGCCGAGGGACCGGTGCTGGACTGGCAGCTCTTGAAGAGCCTGCCCGACTTCGGTCGCCTGCACCGCGGCCGCACCGCCGCTCGGCAGCCCTGGTGAAAAGGATGGCACCCCCGCCTGAAGGCGGGGGCATGAGGACGACCGGATGCCCCAACCTTCAGGTTGGGTTGGTGGAGCGTAGGCTGTGACGACACGAGTCCTCTCTGACCGGCTGGCCCTCTTCCCGGCGGGCAGCAGCGTGTCGGCCGAGAACCATCTCGTGGTTGGCGGCTGCGACGCGGCCGAACTGGCCCGGGAGTTCGGCACGCCCCTCTATCTGTTCGACGAGCAAACCTTGCGTGGCCAATGTCGTTCCTTTCTGCACGAGTTCGGCAGCCGCTATCCCCATACGCGGGTGCTCTACGCGGCCAAGGCCTTCCTCAACCTGGCGCTGGCCCGCCTCGTCCACCAGGAGGGTCTGGGGATGGACGTGGTATCGGGCGGCGAGCTGGCCATCGCGGCCGCGGCGGAGTTCCCGATGGAGCGGGTCTACTTCCACGGCAACAACAAGACCCCCGAAGAGCTGAGCTACGCCCTGGAGATGCACGTCGGGCGTGTGGTGATCGACAACTTCCACGAGATTGCCTTGCTGGAGCGCCTGGCGAGCCAGGCGGGGCAGGAGATGGCCGTACTGTTGCGCGTGGGGCCGGGGGTGGATGCGCACACCCACACCTACACGACGACGGGGATCCTGGATACGAAGTTCGGCCTGCCCATCGCCACGGGCCAGGCTGAGGAGGCGGTGCGCCAGGTCATGGCGGCGTCCCACCTGCGGCTGGTCGGCCTGCACATGCACCTGGGTTCGCCCATCTTCGAGCTGGAGCCCTACCGGTTGGGGTTGGGGGCAGTCCTGCCCTTCGTCGCACAGATGGCGGAGCGCTACGACCTGAAGCTGCAGGAGCTTAGCCCGGGCGGAGGCTTCGCGGTGCAGTATCTGCTCGACCGGCCGGCGCCGCCCATCGCCGACTATGCCAGCGCCATGGTGGGCGAGCTGCGGCGGCAGCTCGAGGCCTCGGGACTGGGAGAGCCGCTGCTGGTGCTGGAGCCAGGGCGAGCCATCGTCGGTCGCGCCGGCGTGGCCCTGTACAGCGTTGGCTCGCGGAAGACGGTGCCCGGCGTGCGGGAGTACGTGTCGGTCGACGGCGGGATGGGCGACAACATCCGTCCTGCCCTGTACGAGGCCGGCTACGAGGCCCTGCTAGCCAACCAAGTGGAGAGCGACATCACAGAGAGGGTGACTCTCGCCGGGAAATATTGTGAGTCCGGAGACGTCCTCGTGCGTGACGTCGATCTACCACCGCTTCAGCCCGGCGATGTCGTGGCTATCCCGGCGGCGGGCGCCTACTGCCTGGCGATGGCCAGCAACTACAACGCCTCGCTGCGCCCGGCTGTTATCCTGGTGGGCGAGGGGGGCGCCAGGCTGATCCGCCGGCGAGAGACGTTCGAGGATCTCCTGCGCTGCGATGTGCCCCTCCCCTGAGGCGTGGCTGGCCGAATGGCCCCTGGTGGGCAATGCGGGGCCCATCTCGCTCCTGCGCCGCTCTCTCCTGGCCGGTCGTCTGGCTCAGGCGTATCTCCTCGTTGGGCCGCCCCGCGTGGGGAAGTTCAGCCTCGCTCTCCTGCTCGCCCAGTCGCTTCTCTGCCGTGAGACGCCGCGGCCCTGCCTCGACTGCACCGTGTGCCGCCGAATCCAGCGCTGCTCCCACCCGGACGTGGCGCTGTTGGGCGTGGCACGAGAGGAGAAGGAGCGCGAGCGCGAGATCGGCGTAGACGAAGTGCGAGCGATGCAGCACCTGGCGAGCCTGGCTCCGGTCGAAGGGACACACAAGGTGGTCGTGGTGGACGGACCCGAGCGCATGACCCGGTCGGCGGCCAACGCCCTGCTGAAGACGTTGGAGGAGCCGCCGAGCAACGTCGTCATGCTGCTCCTGGCTGCGGACGAGACGGGGCTGCTGGCCACGGTCGCCTCACGCTGCCAGCGCATCGAGATGCGCCGCTGCGGCCGAGCCGAGATCATGGCACTGCTGGGGCGTGTCGCCCATCTCACGGCCGAGAAGCAGGGCGAGGTCCTGGCGCTGGCCGAGGGACGACCGGGTTGGGCGGTGGAAGCGGCGGTCGAGGGGAGGCTCGTCGAGGAGTTCCACCGGGGCGTCGATCGGTTGCTGCATCTCCTGGGCTCAGACGTCCCCGATCGTCTGCGGGCGTCCGAGACCCTGGCTCGCGAGGACCAGGAGAGCCACGAGCGCGGGGGGGCCGGATTCGC
>ORJL010433510.1_pt1 | contig 19762 bp, 16 predicted proteins | sample 1779941 | NCBI WGS metagenome assembly ORJL01 (sample SAMEA104232317, study PRJEB22302) | groundwater metagenome | biome: forest; feature: aquifer; material: groundwater | place: USA | collected 2011-08-07 | depth 5.8 m | reverse complement strand
TTATTAGCAGAAGAAATTGCGAAACAAGCTTGGAGAATGTCTAAGGCTGAAGAAACTGTAGGACTATATCTAGAAGAAGCATCATGGCCATCGACTGCAGGATATATTATTGATCTTAAAAGAAAACCAACAGGGTTCACTGTAAGATCAATAACTCCGCATCGCAGCGATAACTTTCAACATACTATTTATTTTTCTAACATTGCAAAGCAGGTAACCGCAGAGACTCCTCCTAAAGCATCTTCGGCGCTTAATGCTGAAGACGATATGGGCGGTATTGATTTCCGTAAGATTCCCATAATCACTCAACCCATGGGTAATTTTATTGGGATGAACTTTAATCTACCCAAATTAAATAATGCCGCGGCAATGGATATTGGTAAAGAACTACAACAGATTCATAACCTGCTCGAGGCGCGAAATATGCCGCATCCTAACCGCTTCAAAGAAGTGGTAGCGGCTTCCTATCAAAATGGCCAATTGCGGCAATATACATCTGACATATCCGCGTGCTTGCTTGCATTTTGCCAATTAACCGAAGAAGAGGCGATAGAAACTCCTAAAGAAATCAAAGAGGTTATTTTAATCTTGGATTCCGCAGGACAAATAAATTAAAAAAGATCTAACGGTAGATTCTTCGGTCGCCCCGACAGAATTGTCGGGGCTTCCTCAGAATGACAGATGCACCGCGGGTTGATAAAATATCAATCCGCGGTTTTTTATTGGTTGTCCATAAGTATTCTTTATGTTAAAATTACGTGATGAAAAAGATTATTTTTCTTTCCTTAGTATTATTTTTCAATTTTAGCCTAAACAGCTACGCCGCTGAAAATAAAACTATTCCGCATCCCGCGAGCTTCTGGCAAACAATTAAAGGTAATATTATTCAATGCCTATTATGCCCGCGAAAATGCGTATTGGACGTAAATCAACGCGGAGTCTGCACAGTGCGCATAAACAAAGATGGTAAGCTCTATAGCTTAGGCTATGGTAATCCGGTGGCCGTACATATTGACCCTATCGAAAAGAAACCTTTTTTTCATGTTGCCCCCGGTGAACCAATATTCTCTCTAGCGGTCGCCGGATGTAACATGCGCTGTATTTTTTGTCAAAATTGGCAAATCTCCCAATCCCGCCCCGATGAAACCGAAAATTATCAAATGACTCCGGAGAATGTGGTTGATTCCACGATTAAAAATAAATGCCGCTTTATCGCCTATACCTATACCGAACCGATTGTATTTTATGAATATATGCTCGATATCGCAAAATTAGCTAAAACAAAGGGCCTGAAGAATACCATGCATAGCTGCGGTTATATAAATCCTGAACCGCTTAAAGAATTATTAAAATATATGGACGCGGTAAATATCGACTTAAAAGGTTTTTCCGAAGAATTCTATAAAAAAATCGGCCTCTTGGCCCAACTACAACCGGTCCTCGATACGCTTAAAACAATTAAACAAGAAGGTGTGTGGCTAGAAATAACCAACTTAATCATTCCTGAATTTAATGATGACCCCAAGAAAATACGTCAGATGTGTGTTTGGATTAAAGAAAACCTCGGCGACGAAGTACCGTTACATTTTAGCCGCTTTACCCCACAGTTTAAGCTTATGAATTTACCGCCCACGCCGATTGAAAAATTAGAAGAGGCCTATAATATCGCCAAAGAAGTCGGCTTAAAATATGTTTATATCGGTAATGCCCCCGGACATAAATACGAAAATACCTATTGCCCTAACTGCGGCAAACTATTAGTAAAAAGAACCGGCTATGAAACCAGTGAAATCAATATTAAAGAAGGTAAATGCGAATTTTGCGGGTATAAAATAGCTGGGCGATGGGAACGTTAAATCTAATTATCATCATGGCAGGATTTACTGCCATGGCCAGCCAAATTGTTTTACTGCGTGAATTCCTCATTGTTTTTTATGGAAATGAAATCTCGATTGCCTTTATCCTAGCCAGCTGGCTTTTATGGGGGGCATTTGGCAGTTGGTTTTTAGGGCAGTTCACTGATAAAATAAAATTTAAAATTGGCCTTTTTTCTAGCTGTCAATTTTTATTGGCGATATTTTTACCTTTAAGCATACTCGCTATCCGGGCAATAAAAACTACCCTCGACCTTAATCCCGGAGAATTAATTGGTTTTTTTGCGATTGCCGTATCCAGCCTAATTATCCTTGCCCCGATCTGCACGCTTCTAGGTTTAATTTTCGCCCTAAGCTGCCGCATTTATGAAAATAAAACCACTATATTAGCCGCACGAACAGGCATAATCTATATTCTAGAAGCTAGTGGAGCAATACTCGGCGGCCTATTCATTAGCTTAATTCTCATCCGCATTTTAAGCTCTTTTCATATTATGATCGTGCTTAGCCTGCTAAATATTTTATGCGCCATATTATTACTAAGAAAAGTGTCCGTACCAAGATTGCTTCGCCCCGCCTGCGGCGGGGCTCGCAATGACACAATGGTTTTTATTCTAAGTATTTTGTTTATTGGCATAATTTATTTTTGGTCAACCGGCTGTTGGAATAAAATTAATACCCATTCACTTCGAGCGCAGTGGTCTGGTTACAATCTTTTAACCTCTAAAAATTCATTATATGGCAATATTGCCGTAACCCAAAAAGGAAATCAGGTTTCGCTTTTTAATAACGGATTACGCCTTTACAGCATCCCCGATGAAGCCGCTTCCGAAGAAGCCGTACATTTTAATCTCTTGGAACATCCTAATCCTAACGCCATACTTTTAATCGGAGGAGGCAGCGGCGGACTGATAAAAGAAATTCTTAAATATCCCGTTAAAAAAGTTGATTATTTAGAACTCGATCCAGAAATTATCAAAATAAGCCAGCAATATAGCCCCAGTGACGAACTAAAAGATACAAAAGTAAATGTAATTAACATCGAGGGTAGGCGGTTTATTAAAAATACGCCGCATAAATACGATTGTGTCATCATTCACCTTGGTGATCCTTATACCGCGGTAATGAACCGCTATTATACGGTCGAATTTTTCAAAGAGGTAAAAACCATCTTAAACCCAAAAGGCATTTTATCATTTTCTTTAAGCTCCTCGGAAAGCTACATTAATCCAGAATTAAAAGTTTTCTTAAGCTCAATTTACTCTAGCCTAAAAAAAGTTTTCCCCGACGTGAAAATAATCCCCGGAGATACGGCGTATTTCTTAGCCTGTACGGATAAAAATATCCTAACTTATGATTATAAAATACTTGAGCAGAGAATAAAAGAACGGGACCTTGAGATTAAATACGTGCGCGAATATTACCTTTCTTCACGGCTCTCTCCGGAAAAAATAGATTTTACCGCGGGCGCCTTACAAAATACGAAAAACGTACGGCTAAATTACGATTTCCAACCCATTTCCTATTACTACAACCTCATCCTCTGGGCATCGCGCTTCAAAGATTCATTACTTAAAAAAATACTTATCCGAGTCGACCCGGTAAAAATTTGGTGGGTATTCGCCTTTTTCTGCGTTGCAATCTTTATCTTCGCGCGAAAATCAAGAAATAACGGAAAAATACTTTTAGCTGTTTTCTGCACCGGCTTCTCCGCAATGATGCTGCAAATCATCATTTTGCTTTCCTTCCAAATTATCCACGGCTATATCTTTGCCAAAATCGGCCTGATTTTAAATGCTTTTATGCTTGGGCTAGTCTTAGGCAGCCTATGGATAGTTAAGATTATTTCAAAAATAAAAAATAGCCTGCGATTATTTATCTTCTTACAACTGGTTATCGGAGTTTATTCACTTATTTTGCCCCTAATTTTACCTTTAAATACGGATATCTTTTTTCTTTTATTATCCATTATAGCCGGTTTTATGACAGGAGCCCAATTCCCCTTAGCCAATAAAATCTATCTCGGCACAAAAGAAGAAATCGGTCGAGTCTCGGGCTTAACTTATGGGATAGACCTATTAGGCGGATGCTGCGCGGCGCTTTTAGCCGGGATATTGCTTATCCCGATACTAGGGATAAGCGCAACCTGCCTTTTAATCGCCTTATTTAATTTGCTGATCTTTTTTATCTTGACAGCGTAAAGTTTTGTTAGTATTATGGTTATGCAATTAAAAAGGGAGGGAAAATGACCAAGAAAGATATTATTTTAAAGATATCAGACGACACAAACCTCAAGCAAATTGACGTTAAGAAAGTCGTACAGAAAACTTTTGATTATATTGTTGAGGCGCTAGTAAGGGGCGAGAAGATCGAGCTGCGCAACTTTGGCGTCTTTAAAATAAAACAGCGAAAAAGCCGTACCGGAAGAAATCCGCGCACTGGAGAATCCGTTCCTGTTCCCCCGAGGAAAGTTGTAGTATTTAAGCCGGGCCTGGAAATGAAGCATGAAGTAAAATAAATATCTCACCTTTTTAAAAAACCAAAAAATGTTTAAAAGAGTTGCCGGGACTAAAGATATTTTACCCGGGGAAGTTTATAGCTGGCAGCAAATCGAAAAAATAGGCCGCAGTGTATTTTCCACATACAATTATCAGGAAATCCGCACGCCCGTCATAGAAGAATTGTCTTTATTTAACCGCTCTTTAGGCGAATCCGCAGAAATCGTTCAGAAGCAAATGTTTGTGATTAAAACTATAAGCGACGAGTATGTTTTGCGTCCGGAAGGCACAGCTGCGATTGTACGCGCCTATATTGAAAATAATTTAGATAAAACTGCCGGATTCTCCAAGTTCTTTTATATCGGTCCAATGTTTAGATTTGAGCGACCGCAAAAGGGTAGGCTTCGTCAATTTCATCATTTGGGCTGTGAAGTAATTGGTTCAGCTGATCCGGGCGTTGACATAGAGGTGATTTCTTTGGCAGATAATTTACTTACGAGCCTGTCGGTTGAAGGGTATAAAATTAAATTAAATAGTTTAGGTTGTTCTAAAGATAAAATAGAGTTAGCTGAAAGTTTACGCAATAAATTGAAAGCTAAATTAACTCAACTTTGCGAAGATTGCAATAATAGATTTAAAACAAATGTTTTAAGGATTCTAGATTGTAAGAATGACGTCTGTAAAGAAGTGGTAAGCGGTTTAGATATAAATGATGCGCATATTTGCCCAGAGTGCAAAGATCATTTTAATAAAGTACGAAGCGGGCTTGATGCATTAAATGTGAAATATGAATTTACCCCTACTTTGGTCCGCGGCTTGGACTATTACACAAAAACAGTTTTTGAGATTACGCATGAAGGTTTAGGCAGCCAGGATGCGATTGGCGCCGGTGGCAGATATGATAATTTAGTTAAAGAGCTGGGCGGTCCGGATTTAGGCGCCATGGGGTTTGCTTTTGGAATAGAAAGATTATTACTAGCCACAAATCAAAAATCAGAAATAGTAAGTAAAAATTTAACCTTTATTATAACTTTGGGTGAAACAGCGAAAACCGAAGGGATAAAAATCTTAAGTAGCTTAAGAAATGAAGGAATTACTTGTGATACAGACTATGAAAGCAAGTCCTTAAAAGGCGCGATGCGCCGGGCTAATGATTTGGGGGCAACAAAAGTTTTGATAATTGGTGATAACGAGCTAAAGAATAGCGCCGTAACGTTAAAAAATATGAAGTCAGGGGAACAAGAGCAGGTTAAATTCGAAGATTTAGTTGCAAAATTACGTGTTATAGCGTAAGTCATTCTGAACCCCGCCAGAGCGGGGTGAAGAATCTGTTTTTAGTAGATAGATTCTTCGTCGCCCTTCGGGCTCCTCAGAATGACTGATAATAAGGAAAAAACTGAAATGTTAAGAACACATACTTGTGGTGAATTAAATATTAATGATGTAGGTAAAACCGTAACCTTGTGCGGTTGGGTAGCAGTCCGGCGCGACCATGGTAAACTGATTTTTGCCGATATGCGCGACCGCTATGGGCTTACGCAGATTGTTTTTATTCCTAAAGAATCAGGAGAGGCTCACAAATCAGCCCAAGATATCAGAAGCGAATTTGTAATTAAGGTTGTGGGGATTGTTAATCCGCGCCCGAAAGGTACGATAAATCCTAAGCTACCTACCGGTGAAGTTGAGGTTTTAGTTAAAGAGTTAGAAGTTTTAAATCCCAGTCTTACCCCGCCATTTGAAATTATTGATGATGCCGTGATTACCGAAGAGATGCGGCTTAAATATAGGTATTTGGATTTGCGCCGGAAAAATATGCTCGATGGTTTTGTTATGCGCTCCAATATTTATAAAATAATCCGCAATTACATGGATAAAAATAATTTTATTGAATGTGAGACGCCAATATTAACCAAATCTACCCCTGAAGGCGCGCGTGATTATTTAGTTCCTTCGCGTGTAAATCAGGGTCAATTCTTTGCTCTGCCGCAGTCTCCGCAGTTATTTAAGCAGATTCTAATGGTTTCTGGTTTCGAAAAATATTATCAAATCGCTAAGTGTTTCCGCGATGAGGATTTACGCGCAGACCGTCAGCCGGAATTTACCCAGCTGGATATTGAAATGTCGTTTGTCGAAGAAGAAGATATTTTTTCGCTTACGGAAAATTTGATGCAGTTAATTTTCAAGGAACTTAAAGGAATTGATTTAAAGACCCCGTTTCCGCGCATTATTTACTCTGAAGCAATGAAGAAGTACGGATGCGATAAGCCGGATCTGCGCCCAGAACTTGGGGTCGAATTTGCGTTTTGCTGGGTAGTAGATTTTCCGCTTTTCAAATTTAATGATGAAGAGAAGCGCTGGGAAAGCGAACACCATCCTTTTACTTCTCCGCATAAAGATGATTTGGAACTACTCGATAAATCTCCGGATAAGATTAGATCGCGTTCATATGATTTGGTTTTAAACGGAATGGAAATGGGTTCAGGATCAATTAGGATCCATAGCCAAGAATTACAAAAGAAAATTTTCAGTTTAATCGGTATTAGCGATGAGCAGGCTCGGATACGTTTTGGATTTTTGCTCGAGGCTTTTCAATTCGGTGCGCCGCCGCACGGCGGAGTGGCTTTTGGGCTAGATCGAATCTTGGCGATTCTAATGGCCAAGGAAAGTATCCGCGACGTAATTCTTTTCCCAAAGAATTCTTCCAGCTATTGCCCCTTAACCAGCGCGCCTTCGGATGTAGATGAAAAACAATTAAAAGAATTAGGCTTAACCATTAAAAACACCCCGCACAGATAGGAATTGCGCGGGTCAAGCCCTTTTTGGGCAGAGGAGGAAGAAATGTTTAGAAGTAAATTTTTACTTTTCACTGCTGTATGTTCTATAGCAACAACTGTTTTTCTTTCCGGCTGCGTAGTAAGGACCTATACCCTAACTAAAGATAGAGTCGATCAAGATACCTCTGCAGGTAACCGCGGATATATTAAAGGCCAGGCACCAGCAGGCGAAAGTATTACCAAAAGACCAACTCGCGATACTCAGGTTGTCGAAATTGAATTACGCTCTCCGGTAAGATTCGAAAGAATACCGCGCCAAACCACAACCGAAGTTACTACTTCTAGAACCGAAGATAAGAACGTCTACGGTAATCGTGGTTACATTACGGAAAGCGTAACCCCGGAAGTAGCCGAACCTTCAGTATCGTTTGAAAAATACACAGTCCAAAAAAATGATACTTTACAAAAAATCTCTCAGAAATTTTTTAATACTACTAAAAAATGGTACAAAATTTATGAAGCAAACAAAGACACAATGAGCACTCCCAATAAACTTTATCCGGGAAAAACTATTAATATCCCGATGGACCTTAAAAAACATGAAACCATGAGCGAACCTACCGAGAATCTTAAATAAAGATTTCTCATCTTAAATACTAATGGATAAAGTTATCAAATTAGAAAACCATCAAGAAGCGCAAATCCTTTTTGGCTCGCAAGACCAGAATATTAAAGAAATAGAAAAGTCTTTGCGAGTCAAAATTACTGTTCGTGGCGAACACCTCAAAGTTAGCGGAGCAATAAATGCGATTAAAAAAGCCGCAACCGTAATCGAAACTATGCTTAACCAAATCCGTTCGGGCCAGGAAGAGCTTAATGGAACCGACCTGCATTGCCTAATCAAAGGCACGACAAGTACTGCGAAAAAAGTTCCGCTTAATTTAAATACCGGAATTACCCGCTTATCCACCGGCCGGCAAATCGGCCCTAAAACTCAAGGCCAGCGCGAATACGTTGAAGCAATTAATAAAAATGACATTGTCTTTGGCTTGGGGCCAGCAGGCACCGGTAAAACTTATCTGGCGATGGTTTGCGCTGTCGAAGCCCTAAAAAAACAAGAAGTGCGCCGCATAATTCTCACCCGCCCGGCAATTGAAGCCGGTGAGTCTTTAGGCTATCTTCCTGGAGATATGTACGAAAAAATATCGCCGTATTTACGCCCATTATATGATGCGCTTTACGATATGATGGAGGCGGAGAAAATTGAGAAATATTTAGAAACCGGTATTATTGAAGTGGCGCCACTGGCTTATATGCGCGGACGCACTCTAAATGATGCTTTTATAATCTTAGATGAAGCGCAGAATTGCACCGCAGAACAGATGAAAATGTTTCTTACTCGGCTGGGATTTGATTCTAAAGCGGTAATTACCGGAGACATGACCCAAAGCGATCTTCCGGATTCTAAACCTATCGGCCTATTACAGGCACAAGAGGTTTTAACAAGTATCGTCGGGATAAAATTTATTTACTTTAGCGGCTCCGACGTCGTGCGGCACGCGTTAGTACAAAATATTATTGAAGCATATGATAAAGCGAATCGGAATAAATAAAATAAAAGTAGAACTCTCTAAATTTCAATACCAAATATTAACGGTATTAAAATTTATTTTCGGATTATTTTTAGCCCTACTATTTGCTTATATCCTAGGCATCAATTTAGTGATTCCGATCTTCTTAGCTATACTCGTGCTTTATCTGAAGGTTAAAAAAATAAATGTTCCAAATTATAGATTCCTATATATATTTTTCCTCTTTATAATTAACTTTACCTTAAGCTATATAATTTTCCAACAAGGATGGCCGTTTTTCTATATACCGTTCTCGCTTGTCCCGATGCTGTTTACCATATTATTTGGCGAACTGGAGTTATCTTTACTTTTGGTATTCGCTTCAAGTTTTACAATTGCTTGCCTGGCCAGAAATAATCTGTACTTAGGCCTATTATTATTCGCAAACGGAATTCTATCCTGCTTATTAGTTATCAATGCCCGTAAACGCATGGTAATTATACGCGCCGGATTAATTATTGGCCTAATCCAGGCATTAACCCTGTTTTCCATCGAACGTTTTGTGCTTGGCGACCCCTTAAAATATTTAATTCTTCTGATCAATGGAATTGTCTGTAGTATTATCGCCATCGGCATACTGCCCCTATTTGAATATCTTTTTAAAACCGTAACTAATATCAGTCTCTTGGAACTCGCGGATTTTAACCATCCACTTTTGCAACGCATGACCATCGAAGCCCCAGGGACATATCATCACAGCCTTATTGTAGGTAATCTTTCGGATGCCGCAGCCAGAGCAATCGGGGCAAACGCCTTATTGGCGAGAATTGGGGCCTATTATCACGATGTGGGAAAAATCGAAAAAGCAGAGTATTTTAGCGAAAACCAAAATATAAAAATTAGTAAACACGACACACTTTCTCCTGACATGAGTAAATTAGTTATTATGAACCATGTTAAGGAGGGGGAAGAAATAGCTAAAAAATATAAACTTAATCCGCGGCTAATTGACTTCATTCTCCAGCATCACGGCAATAGCCTGGTATATTTCTTTTATCGCCGGGCCCTAGAGAATCTCGATGAAAATCAAGAAATAGAAGAAGAGGGTTTTCGCTACCCTGGGCCTAAGCCTAATTCTAAAGAAACCGCGATTGTCCTCTTGGCGGATTCCGTCGAGGCGGCAACCCGCGCATTAAGAGACCCTGCGCCACCTAAAATAGAAGAAGCGGTGCATAAAATCATCAATAACCGTTTTATCGACGGACAACTTGATGAATGTGATCTAACCTTAAAAGATATCGAAAAAATCTCTTCCGTATTCATTAGGATGCTTACCGCTATATACCATAGCCGTATAAGCTACCCCGAGCTAAAAAGTTCACCCCGTTACAAACATCAAAGTAATAATGAAAAAACGACTAGTTTGTAACGGGGTAAAAATAATCATAAAAAATCTGCAAACCAAGCTTCCCATCAATCCGATAAAGATAAGAAAAACGGTTCTTAAAACTCTAGCTGTTGAGAGGATTAAGAAATCCGGCGAAATTACTATCTGTTTTATGAATGATAAAAAAATTAAAGAAATTAACGCACAGCATCTGAAGAAAAAAAATGCCACTGATGTCATCGCCTTTAACCTAGGATCGAAAGATAACCTTTTAGCGGATATCGCGGTTTCCACAGATACGGCGATCGCTCAAGCCAAGATTTTCCAAACCTCTTGCCTATATGAACTTTACCTATATGTGGTGCACGGCGTTTTACATATTTTAGGTTACGATGATAAAACAACGAAACAAAAACAAATAATGCAAGATAAATCAATCGAGATTCTTCACGCCTTGCGTATAAACTAAGGATACCCAAATATGCCGATCAACAAAACCGAAGCCCTAGTAATATCCAAACGCGATTTCCGCGAAACCTCTTTCATCGTCAATTTCTACACTAAAGAATTCGGAAAAATCTCCGGGTTAATGAAGGGGATCAGAACCGAACCGACTAAATTTGCCAGCACCGTCGAGCCATTCTCTTATAACGAGATTATCTTCTACCAAAAAAGATCCTCTTCACTGCACTTAGTCAGCGCCTGTGATTCCATAAATAATTTTAATATTATCCGTAAAGACGTTACTCGTATAGGTTTGGCTTGCATGATGATGGAATTAATCGACGCGGTTATGCAGCCGGAAGATCCCCATACTGATATTTTTAATTTAGTTTTAGACTGCCTACAGGAATTAGAAGTAAATAATAATCCGGAGAAGATTATGGCGATATTTAAAATAAAACTTTTAATTCTCTCTGGTTTTAAGCCGCACTTTGATTCTTGCGTTTCTTGCAGCACGCGGATTTTAGGGGCAGGAAAATTTAGCCTTTTACGCGGAGGCCTGCTTTGTGAACGCTGTTACGGTAAAGACATGTCTGCGCGAGCCATTTTCCGAGGAACCATCGCCTCTATCCTGCACATTGAGCGTAACGATTTCAAAAGTAACCTTAATTTAGGGCTTAATCCGCAGATTAAGCGCGAGCTGGATATGATCCTTAATTCATTTATAAATTTCCATCTGGAAAAAGAATTAAAATCACAGCGGGTTATAAATAAAATAGAAAATTTCGCACCGCTAGCAACACATTAAGGAGAAGCCATGAAAATAGTAATTGTCGGCCCAGGAGCGATGGGGTGCTTATTTGCGGCTTTTCTTTCGAAATCTAAAGAAGAAATCTGGCTGTTTGATAAATGCGAAGAGCGCGCGGCAAAGATTAATAAAGGCGATATTTCTGTTGAAGGCGTTTCTGGAAATTGGAAGATTAAAACTAAAGCAACGGTTAATGTTAAAGATATCGGACAGGCAGATTTAATTATAATTTGCGTTAAATCCTATGACACAAAAGAAGCAGTCACTAAAGTAAAATCTCTAATCCATGATAGTACGCAAATATTGACCTTACAGAATGGCATTGGTAACATTGAAATTATCAGTGAAATCGTTGGCAGCGATAAAGTTATTGGGGGCGTAACCAACCTCGGGGCGACCTTACTTGATGTAGGTAGTGTGCGCCATGCCGGAAAAGGTGAAACGATTATCGGAAGGCTCGATGGAACGATCCCAGTTCAGCTGCGCTGGATCCGCGAGTTATTTAATAAAGTAGGCCTCGAAACTAAAATATCGCGCGATATCAAAGGATTACTCTGGTCAAAATTGATTGTTAATGTGGGGATTAACGCGCTTACCGCGATTACTCGCTTAGCCAACGGCAAATTAGTTGAATTTGAGGGTTCACGGCGAATTTTAAGAGAAGCCGCGGCCGAAGCAACCAAAGTCGCGAAAAGAAAACGCATTAAGTTAATTTATGATGACCCTTTGGCCAAAGTCGAAGCAGTCTGTGAGGCAACCGCCGGTAATATTTCTTCCATGTTACAAGATGTTTTAAAGAAAAAACGCACGGAAATAGATTTTATTAACGGAGTAATTGTACGCCAAGGCCAAGAGCTGGGGATCGCGACTCCGGTAAATTCACTACTGGTCGATTTAGTAAAAACCATCGAACATGCGTAAATACTTACTTATCTTGTTTGTAATTGTTTGGGCGATTGTGCTGCTGCCAAAACTATACAGAGGAACCTGCCCATTATTTTCAAAATCTAAACCTATAGCTGTAAAATATATTCAAACCCCTAAACCGGAACAAATAGATGCTGCTGATTCCCTGCCAGAAGCGTTTAAATTACTTAAAAACCGGGAAGATTCCCAGGCGCTAGATATTTTTGATAAAATCTTACTTAAGGATCCTTCGAATCAAGATGCTCTCTGGGGCAAAGCGGAAGTTTTAAGACGCAGTCGTAAATACCCAGAATCCGAAAAAATATTAAAGCAAACCTTAGCCGTTGATCCTAATTATGCCCCATCATTAATCAGCCTGGCTTATATAAGATACAAAGATGATAATTTAAACGAAGCCAAAAGAATAATAGATAAGGCTTTAGAAAATACTTGTGATGACCATGAAGATGCCGGATTAGCTTATATGATGTTAGGCGCCATCAATAGCCGCCGGGCTTCTAAAAGCTGGGGGCTAGGTAAAATTATCTATGGCACACAAATAAAAAGATACTTCCTACAAGCTGTGCAATTGGCTCCCAATTTACCAGAGACTCATCTAGGCTTAGGTGCATTTTATATTAACGCCCCGCACTTTATTGGCGGTGATTTAGATAAGGGTATTAAGGAACTGTTCATTGCCTTAAAATTAGCACCTAAATTCGCGACGGTTAGCGCGCGCCTTGCCCAAGTCTATAAACGACTAGGCGATGAAAAAAATTACCGCTTTTATCTCGAACGCGCCGAAACCCTGGACCCAGACAATGAAGTAGTAAAAGAAATTAAAGGGAAATAAGTGAACAATAAAGCGATTGCTGATATTTTCCGCGAGATAGCTAACATTTTAGAAATTAAAGGCGCGAATGTCTTCCGTATTCGCGCCTATCAAAAAGCCGCGCAAAATATTGAAGGTTTAAGTGAAGATCTCGCATCTATAGCCCAGAAAGATCGCCTGCTGGAAATCCCCGGTATTGGCAAAGAGCTCTCCGAGCACATCCAAGAATTCCTGCAAAACGGAAAAGTCAAAATTTACGAAGATTTAAAAAAGAGTCTGCCTGTTGGCCTCTTAGATTTATTAAACATCCCTTCAGTAGGCCCCAAAACCGTAAAGCTGCTCTACGAAAGAATTAAAGTAAAAAATATTTCCGACCTAGAAAAAGCAATTAAAACAAATAAACTAATTGGCTTACCCGGGATAAAAGAAAAAACGATTGATAATATTAAGAAGGGAATAGGCATACTAAGCAGAAGCAGGGGGCGTTTACCCTTATCGTTTGCCAGGAGCCTCGCGGATGAATTTATCGATAAACTTAAAAAATTACCTGAAGTAGAGAAGATTTCTCCTGCCGGGAGCCTGCGGCGGCAAAAAGAGTCTATAGGCGACATCGATATTCTAATCGCTTCGCATCAACCCGCGGCGATAATGAATGCTTTTGTAAAATTACCCTTAGTAAAAGATATTTCAGTTCAAGGCCCGACTAAAGCCTCCGTGCGTACAAAAAACGACACGCAAGTAGACTGCCGCGTAGTCGAGAATAAATCTTATGGCGCGGCGCTAGTTTATTTTACCGGCTCGAAAAATTTTAATATTAAGTTACGTAAGCTAGCAATTAAAGCCGGGTTTAAAGTAAACGAATACGGCATCTATAAAAACGATAAATTTTTATGCGGCAGAACCGAAGAAGAAGTATTTAAAAAATTAGGAATGAGTTATGTGGAGCCCGAACTACGCGAAGATAACGGCGAGATAGAACTGGCGCTAAAAAATAAATTGCCTAAATTAATTGAACTAAAAGATATAAAAGGTGATTTACACGCGCATTCAAATTGGTCGGACGCCGACAATACAATTGAAGAAATGGCTCTCTCCGCTCAAGCTCTCGGGCTTTCCTATATCGCCATAACTGATCACTCTCAAAGCTTAAAAGTAGCTAACGGCGTAAGCGTTAAAGATTTATTAAAGAAAAAAAAGGAAATCGACGCGGTAAATAAAAAACTAAAAAATTTTACCGTCTTATACGGCACAGAAGTAGACATAGATTCTAGCGGCAGGATCGATTATAAAGATGAAATTTTAAAAAGCTTTGATATTGTAGTTGGGGCAATACATACTGGCTTTAAACAATCCAAAGAGCAGTTAACCAAGCGCATCGTGCGCGCCTGTCAAAATAAATATGTAAATATTATTTCGCATCCCACAGGCCGGCTTTGGGGCTCCCGCGATGCCTACGAACTAGATTTTGAACAGATTCTAAAAGTTTGCCATGATACAAATACGGCGCTGGAAATCAACGCCTATCCTGACCGCTTAGACTTAAATGATTTAAACGCCCGCCGCGCCAAAGAAAAAAACGTAAAAATAGCCATTAATACCGACTCGCACCAAATAAATCAACTTACGAATATGCGTTTCGGGATCGCGGTCGCCCGCCGCGCCTGGCTCACAAAAAACGACGTTCTTAACACATTAACGCTAGAGCAACTCTTAAAAGTAATACGAAAATAGTGGTAGAATTCGATGACAAAAACAATCAATAAAAAAACTCTCCGGAACGTATTTGAGCTTTTTTTAATCAGCTTTCTTTGCCTATTCCTAGAATTAGCGATTATTCGCTGGACGCCTGGCACTGTATCCGCAATGTCTTATTTTACAAACCTAGTATTAATCGCTAGTTTCTTAGGATTGGGGCTAGGCTGCGCCATAGCTAAAAAAGAAATTAATTTAATTTACCTTCCAGCCTTATTCGTCTTTTTTATATCCGTGGCAATGTTTTTTAAAACTACTGGCGTTTCAGCTTGGATAAATATTACCGATCTTATTTTTCTACCCGGAAACGTAAAAGCATGGCCTATGTATTTAGCCATCCCTATAATGTTTTTCTTAATTTTTACTATCTTTATTCCGATCGGAGTTATCCTCGGACGTTGTCTTGATTACTTTAGGCCATTAATAAGCTATTCGATAAATATTGCGGCCAGCATTATCGGTATCGGCACTTTTACATTATTATCCTTTGGTTTTATCCCGCCACATATATGGTTTTTAATCGGATTTATTGGTTTATTCTGGTTTTTAAAAAAACATGCCCTGTATACGGCTTTATCTTTTACTTCCTGCATACTGCTCATATCCTTGCTTAGCGCAGGACAAACTTGGTCTCCTTATTATAAAATAGAAGCATCGAAACAATCAGAAGAAGAATTCTTTCGGCTCACGGTAAATAATGATTACCAACAACAAGCCCTTGACCTTTCTCTAGAAAAAGCTGCTTCTAGCAGAGGAGTTAAGCACTGGAAAGACATCTACAACCTACCGTATCTATTTACCCAACCAAAAAAGATTTTAATCGTAGGATCTGGCTTGGGCAATGATGTGCTGCTTGCCACATATAACTCGATACCAAAGATCGACGCCGTCGAGATAGACCCTGGAATAATTAGTTTTGGCCGATTAAGGCCGGATAATCCATACGGCAATAAAAACACACAAATTTTTATTGACGATGCCAGATCTTTTATGAATAAAAGCAAAGAAAAATATGACTTGATTGTTTATGGTTTTCTTGATTCTCATGCTTTATTCGCCAATATGGCAAGCGTGCGTTTAGATAATTTTGTTTATACCCTGGAGGGGATAAGGCAAGCTAAAAGCCTTTTAACAAAAGAAGGCTCCATCGCGTTGTCTTTTTTTGTCGGTAAACCCTGGGTCGGAAATAAAATTTACTACATGCTAAAAAAAGTATTTCACCAGAAACCGTTAGTTTACCGCAGCAAGATAATCCCGACAGAGCAAATATTTTTTATTTCTTTAGATACTAGCAAGATGCTAACAAAAGATATCCCAGATTTCACAGAAATATCTACAGAATACGAATCTGCGCAAAAATTACCGCTGCCAAGCGATGATTGGCCTTATTTTTATCTCCAAGATAAAAGTATCCCCTTTCTTTATTTAGCGATTTTAGCCATCATCTTTTTTATTTGTGTAGCCGGAGCATTGCTATATCTGCCTAAAAATAAAAATATTTTACCTAGCTTTTGCTTTTTCTTTCTTGGCGCGGCATTTATGCTTATTGAAACAAAGGGCATTGTACAACTTTCCTTAATCTTCGGCACAACCTGGCTCGTCAACTCTATAGTTATTACAGGAATCCTAATCATGATTCTCCTGGCTAATCTTTGTATCTTTAAGCTTAACCCTAAAAAACTTGAGCCTTTTTACATTTTATTGGCCATCTCGCTTTTATTAAATTGGTTTTTTGGGCCTAAGGATATTACTATCGCCAATCAGTTTTTCAAAATTTTAGGCTCTGTATTTCTTGTTACCATACCTGTATTTTTCGCCGCGATTATTTTTGCTGTATTATTCAAAGATACAAAAGATATGCACCTAACGTTCGGGATGAATCTTCTCGGAGCAGTACTCGGAGGATTCTTAGAATATCTATCGTTAGTTATCGGCTTAAACAACCTTGCGTTAATCGCATTATTTCTTTATTTTCTGTCTTTTTTAACTTATCGCGCAACGAGGATCGAATGCTTATAAATGATATAATTGCCTTAAAAAATAAACGCAAAATTACCATGCTTACGGCCTATGATTATTCTCTAGCATCGCTTGTAGACAAAGCTGGCATCGATATGATCCTCGTCGGTGATTCATTGGCTAATGTAGTGTTAGGATTAGATTCTACAACCCAAGTCGGAATGAATGAGATGCTAATTTTTGCTAAGGCGGTAACACGCGCGGTAAAAAGATCTTTAGTAATCGGTGATATGCCCTTTGAATCATATCAATCGCATCCGGAAGAAGCAGTGAAAAACGCGAAAAGATACATCGAAGAGGCCAATTGTAACGCCATAAAACTAGAATGGTTTGATAAATGTTTAGAGGTCACAACAGAAATTATTAAATCGGGTATCCCAGTAATGGGGCATATCGGCTTAACTCCGCAGACCGCGGAGAAAATAGGCGGCTTTAAAGTACAGGGTAAAACGGCCGAGGCTGCCAAACGCTTGATTGAACAGGCTCTAGCACTTGAAAATAGCGGTTGTTTTGCGCTAGTCCTGGAATGCGTCCCGGATAAAATCGCCGAAGCAATTACTAAAAAGCTAAAAATTCCCACCATCGGTATTGGCGCCGGTGTAAATTGCGACGGACAAGTTTTAGTGCTTCATGATGCTCTAGGGCTATTTGAACGCTATACTCCAAAATTCGTTAAAAAATATATTGACCTTTCATCTTTAATACTCAAGGCCTTAGAAGAATATAAGACTGAAGTTGGAGAAGGAAAGTTTCCCGGCCCAGAACACTCTTTCAGCATTAAGCCAGAAGAGCTAGAAAAGTTAGGACTATGAAAGAACATACAAAACAAAATATAATTAAAATTTTATTTTTAGTGATTGCGATTTTATTTGTCGTAAAGTTTGCGGGCTTGAAATTATTAAAGGTTTATATTGAGTCAGGCGTCGGAACTTGCGCAAAAATTCCCATATTATGTATGGGGCCGTCTGAAGAAATCATTGATCCGCCGATCGACGATACCTACAAAAACGAGCTGATTGTCCGCACTTTATCTAAAATGAAGGTCAGCTTGCCGGAAAAATTTGCCGTGACTCAAGAATTAACTAAGTTGCCTTATTATAAAAAATTTAAGAAAAAGGATAAAGGCGCTATTGCTTATTGTTTATATAACGCTCCCGGATTTTTACCTAACCTATTCTCGAATGTAGCTAAACCGAGAATCAATAATAATTATGATTTTTTTCAGCATATTGTGTATGCTAACATTAACCAGATGAATAATCTTACCGACGCATTTTTTGTAATCCTAAAAGGCATCTTTACGCCGAACCTCGAGAATCAGCTAAATGTAAAAATGATTAAGTTTACCATGGGGGATAGAAAAGGCTTTTTAAATTATAATTTAAACCATACCGAAAATTATTTCGATTGCAATGTCTTTGATCCTGACGGCAGCTACTTTAAGCTCTATATAAAAGATAGAATTGGAGTTTTAGATTTAACTAAAGTATTTACGATTATATCGACAGTCAAAAAGAACTAAATTTTATGCGTGCGCTACACACATCATGGAAATTCCTTGATTTATTAAGCAAATTGTGCTAAAAATACCAGTCTATGCCTACAGAACTAATGGATAAAGTAGTTTCACTTTGTAAGCGCCGTGGATTCATCTTTCAATCCTCTGATATTTACGGTGGGCTTTCTAATACTTGGGACTATGGGCCCTATGGCGTGGAGCTAAAGAATAATATTAAGCGCGCCTGGTGGAGATCGATAGTCTATGAGCGCAATGATATTTACGGTATGGATGCGGCAATCCTTATGCATCCAGCGGTTTGGAAGGCTTCAGGGCATGTGGAGAATTTTTTTGATTTAAAAAGCGATTGTAAATCTTGCAAAAAGCGTTTTAAATCTGAAGACCTGAAAGGCTCGAAAATTTGCCCGGAATGTGGCGGCGAACTCACCGAAGGCCGTCCGTTTAATTTAATGTTTAAAACACACCAAGGCCCGATTGAAGAGGCGTCTAATGAAATTTATATGCGCCCGGAAACCGCGCAGGGGATGTTTGTTAATTTCTTAAATATCCTTGATTCACGCCATCCAAAGCTCCCCTTTGGCATGGCGCAAATTGGTAAATCTTTCCGCAATGAAATCACTCCTGGCAATTTTATTTTTCGCACCCGCGAATTTGAACAAATGGAAGTGGAATATTTTGTCCGGCCAGAAGAAGCAAATCAAAAATTAGAAGAATGGATCGAATATCGTTTTAATTGGTATCTTAATTTAGGCATACAGCAAGACAACTTACGCAAAAGACAACACGGCAAAGATGAGCTCGCACATTATGCTTTAGCCTGTACTGATATCGAATATCAATTCCCCTTTGGATGGTCGGAGTTAGAAGGTATTGCCAATAGAACTGATTTTGATTTAAAGCAGCATTCTGAAGGCTCTGGCAAAGAGCTTAAATTTTTTGATGATCAAACCAAAGAAAAATTTTATCCTTATATTATTGAACCATCAGGCGGAGTTGATCGAAGTGTTTTAGCATTTTTAGCCAATGCTTACCATGAAGAAAAAGTTAAAGAAGAAACGCGCGTGGTTCTAAAACTGCATAAAGATTTAGCGCCCACAAAAGTGGCAGTGCTGCCGCTTTTAAGAAACCGTCCAGAGATTGTTGAGTTAGCTAAAAAGATATCGGCAGATTTGAAGAAATCTTTTGTTACGGTTTATGATGATACTGGAGCAATTGGTAAGCTTTATCGCCGGCAAGATGAAGTTGGGACGCTTTATTGTATTACTGTGGATGTACAAACGCTCGAAGATAAACAAGTAACCGTGCGCGATAGAGATACGATGTTGCAGGATAGAATCAGTGTCGATAAGTTAAAAGAATATTTAGTTCACAAACTTTT
>ORJL010338305.1_pt1 | contig 19771 bp, 20 predicted proteins | sample 1779941 | NCBI WGS metagenome assembly ORJL01 (sample SAMEA104232317, study PRJEB22302) | groundwater metagenome | biome: forest; feature: aquifer; material: groundwater | place: USA | collected 2011-08-07 | depth 5.8 m | reverse complement strand
CTCCCCGCCGGGCGGCTGGGTCAGCGCGGGGTCGCGGGTGGGGCGCCCGCCGTCCATTAGGATGCCGCGGTCATGAGCCGCATTCCCGATCTTGATGCGCTGGCCCGAGAGGCCATCGCCGCCGCCTCTTCCGCAGGCGATCTCGACGCCCTTGAGGGTGCTCGGGTGCGGTACCTGGGCCGCAAGAGCCCGCTCACCGAGTTGTTGGGCTCGATTGGTTCACTGGATCCCTCCGAGCGTGGTCGGGTGGGCAAGGAGGGCAACGCCGCCCGCCGGGCCATCGAGGCCGCCCTTGACGAGCGCCGTCAGGCCCTCGAGGCAAATGCAATGGGCGCCGTGCTGCAGGCCGACACCGCCGATGTGACCCTTCCGGGTGATATCCACCCGCTGGGCGCACTTCATCTCATCACCCAGGTACGTCTGGAGGTGGAGGAGATCTTCCTCGGCATGGGATACGCCGTGGCAGACGGCCCCGAGGTGGAGACCGGCTACAACAACTTCACCGCGCTCAACACACCCGACGGCCACCCGGCGCGCTCGGAGAGCGACACCTTCTTCATCGATGGCGCCGACGACGTGCTGCTTCGCACCCAGACGTCGCCGGTACAGATCCGCACGATGCAGTCCGGGCCACCACCGGTGTACGTCATCGCGCCGGGCACCGTGTATCGCCGCGACGACGTCGACGCCACGCACAGCCCCATGTTCCATCAGGTGGAGGGGCTCGCCGTGGACGAGGGGCTGTCGTTCGCGCACCTCAAGGGCACCATCACGCACTTCCTGCGCGAACTCCTGGGCGATCGCGACGTGCGGGTGATCCCGCACTTCTTCCCGTTCACCGAGCCCTCGGTGGATGTGAGCGTGACCTGGACCGACCGCCGTGGGCGCACCGACTGGCTGGAGGTCGCAGGTGCCGGAATGGTCGACCCCAACGTGTTCCGCAACGTGGGGTACGACCCTGAGCGGTGGACCGGCTTCGCGTTCGGATTCGGTTTGGATCGCATCGCGATGATCCGCCACTCCATTTCGGATATCCGCCTGTTGTACGAGGGAGACCTGCGCTTCCTGGAGCAGTTCGCATGAAGCTGCCCCTCTCGTGGCTACGCGAGTACGTGGACACCACCCTGACGGACGAGGATCTCGCCGCCCGGTTGACCGCCACGGGCACCGCCGTGGAGCGCGTGGAGACCCGCGGCATTCCGGCGACCCAGGGCAACCGTGAGGCCTTCCGCGTGGGCAAGGTGCTCACCGCCGATCAGCACCCGGATGCCGACCGCCTGTGGGTGCTGTCGGTGGACACCGGCGACGAGACCCCGCGCCAGATCGTGTGCGGTGCGGCCAATGTGGCCGCCGGCCAGACCGTGGCCGTGGCACTGCCGGGAGCCGTGATGCCGGGGGGACAGACGCTGGGCACGGCCACGTTGCGGGGCGTGGAGAGCCTGGGCATGGTGCTGTCGGAAAGCGAACTGGAACTGGCCGAGACGTCCGAGGGCATCATGGTGCTGCCGGACGATCTGGCGGCGGGCACGCCGATTCTCGATGTGCTGCCCGGGTCCGACACCATCCTCGAACTGGAGCTCACACCCAACCGCGGTGACTGCCAGGGCATCTACGGCATCGCCCGCGAGGTGCACGCCATCACGGGTGACGCCCTGATGGACCTGGACGTGACCCTGCCGCCCGAGGACGGCCCGGGTCAGGTGGGCGACCACGTCTCCCTGACGGTGGAGGCCGCGGATCTGTGCCCGCGCTACATGGCCCGGGTGCTGGTCGACGTGGTGGTGGGTCCCTCGCCCGCATGGCTGACGGCCCGCCTGCAGTCGGCTGGCATGCGCAGCATCAACAACGTCGTGGACGTGACCAACTACGTCATGTTGCTCACGGCCCAGCCGCTTCACGCCTTCGATCTCGACCGCCTTGCCGGCCCGTCCATCGTGGTGCGTCGGGCAGGTGACGGCGAGAGGATCACCACGCTCGATGGCCAGGAGCGCAGGCTGTCGAGCGGCGACCTCGTGATCGCCGATGCCGACAGGCCCGCGGTGATCGCCGGCATCTTCGGTGCCGAGTTCGCCGAGGTGCATGAGGGCACCACCCGCGTGCTGCTCGAGGCCGCCACCTTCGATGGTCCGGCGATCATCCGCAGCTCCCTGAGCCTGGGCCTTCGCACGGAGTCGAGCGCACGGTTTGAGAAGGGTCAGCCCCGCGAGCTTCCGCCCGTGGCCATGGCCATTGCCTGCCGTCTGCTGCACGAGCTGGCCGACGCCACGCTGGTGCCGGGCGTTCTGGACGCCCACGAGCGGGCCGCGGCGCCCGATCCCATCACGCTGCGCCACTCACGGGTGATGCACATTCTGGGCGTGGACATTCCCTCCGCCGACAGCGCGGGCATCCTTGAGCGCCTGGGCTGCACGGTGACGCCGGGCCCGGATGCCCACGTCGTGCACGTGCCCTGGCATCGAACCGGCGACCTGACCCGTGAGATCGATCTCATCGAGGAGGTCGGGCGCGTCTATGGGTTTGACCGCATCCCCACCGAACTTCCGCGGGTGAGGGCGCGCGCGCGCCTGTCGCCCGAGCAGTCGGTGGTTCGTCGTCTGGCGCGTCAGGCGGCTGACCTCGGTCTGTCCGAGGCCATCACCTACCGCTTCGTGAGCGATGTCGACGCCGACCGCCTGAACCTGCCCGCCGACGACGCGCGGCGCCACCTGGTGCGCCTGTCGAACCCGCTGTCGGACGAGATGGCGGTGATGCGTCGCTCGCTCATCCCGGGCCTGCTGCGTGCGGTGGAGCGCAATCAGCACCACCAGCGCACGGATGGTGGCATCTTCGAGATCGGCCGCACGTACATTCCCGCCGCTGATGGCCTGGCCGATGAGCCCGAGGAGATCACCGCGGTGCTGTTCGGCGCACCCGGCGCCCGGGGATGGCGGCAGGCGCCGAGCGACGTCGACGTGTGGTCGGCCACCGGCCTGGGCATCGCTCTGGCGCGTGGGGCCGGGCTTGTCGCCGCTGCCGCGTCGGGCTCGTCCCAGCCCTACCTGCATCCGGTTCGCCAGGCTCTCATCACCGCCGGTGACGTGGTTCTGGGTTGGGCGGGCGAGGTTCACCCACTGGTTCTGCGCGCCTTCGATGTGAAGGGAGCCGTCGTGGCCGTGTCGCTCAGCGTGTCGGCCTTGGTCGAGGCGCGGCCGTCGCAGCCGCGTCGCTATGTGGACCTGGTCTCGGTTCCCGTCTCCACACGTGACCTGGCGGTGGTGGTGCCCCGCGCCGTGCCCGCGGCCGACGTGCTTGCCGTGGTACGCGAGGCCGGGGGCGATCTGGTGCAGGGCGCGGAGGTGTTCGACCGCTACGAGGGTGATCAGGTGCCCCGGGGCCACGTGAGCCTTGCCGTTCGCGTGAAGATCGCCGAGCCCGGCCGTACGCTCACGGATGATGAGATCGACGCGGTCACCGATGGGGCGGTCTCGGCGCTTGCCAGCCAGCTGGGCGCCCAGCTGAGGTCATGAGCACCGTCCACGTCATCGGGGCGGCGGGGTTCGCGGGCGCGCAGTTGGCGGCGCTGCTCGACGCCCATCCGCACTTCACCCTGGGTCAGGTGACGGCGCGGTCCGACGTCGGCAGGCGCGTCGTTGATGTGGCGCCCGAGTACCGGGTGGACGCCGTGTTGCAGCAGTTCGACCTCGCCGGAGTGGGGCAGGGCGACTTCGCCGCCGTGTGCTACCCGCATGCCGAGGCCGCCGCCGTGGTGTCGGATCTCGTTGACCGCGGTGTGCGCGTGGTGGACGTGTCCGCCGACCACCGCCTGAACGACCCCGCGCAGTACCCCGAGTGGTATGGGTTCACGCACCCCCGGCCGGACCTGCTGGCCGAGGCCGTCTACGGCCTGCCCGAGATCAACCGTGATGCCATTCGCACCGCGCGCGTGGTGGCCAACCCCGGCTGCTACCCCATGGCGTCACTGCTGGCCATGCTGCCCATGCGCGGCCGCCTGACCGACATCGTTGTTGACGCCAAGAGCGGCGCGAGCGGCGCCGGTCGCACGCCCACGCCCGACGTTCACTACTCGTCGGTGGCCGACAGCGTGCGCGCCTACAAGGTGCTGAGCCACCGGCACACGCCGGAGATCGCCCAGCAGATCGGCGCGTCGGTGTTGTTCACCCCACATATGGTGCCGGTGGACCGCGGCCTGCTGGCCTCGTGTTACGCACGCATTGACGGCGACGTGCCGCATGCAGACGACCTTCGCCAGACCTACGTGGACTTCTATGCCGACCACCTATTCGTGGAGGTCGTGGACGAGCCCCCCGGTATGCGCGCCGTGCAGCGCACCAACTTCGCGCAGGTGTGCCCCATGCTCGACCCCGCGTCCGGGCGCCTTGTGGCCTTCGGCGTGATCGACAACCTGATGAAGGGCGCCGCCGGCCAGGCCGTGCAGAACCTGAACCTCATGGCCGGGGTGCCCGAGACCGAGGGTCTGCTCTGAGCGACTGGGCCCCCGTGGAGCGTACGGACTGGATCGGCGCGCCCGCAGGCCTCACGAAGGTGGAGGGGGTCGGGGTGACGGCGCCATCGGGCTTCCGTGCTGCGGGCGTTGCGGCGGGCCTCAAGCCCAATGGCGCGCTGGACCTGGGAATCCTCGTGAGCGACCGCCCGACGGCGTCGGCCCTGGTGGACACCCCGAGCGCTCTGCCCTCGGCGGCCGTGGTGTACACGCGCTCGCTGAACCCGGGTGGGCTGCGCGGCGTGGTGGTGAACAGCGGCTGTGCCAATGCCGCAACGGGTGACCAGGGCGTGACCGATGCCCGGACGATGGGGGATACGGCTGCCGCTGCCGCGGGCCTGCCCATCGGCAGCCTTGCCGTGTGCTCCACCGGCACCATCGGCGACCGCCTGCCCATCGAGGTGGTCACCAACGGCGTGGACTCCGCTGCCTCCGTGCTCGCGGCCGATGGGGGCGCGGCCTTCGGCGAGGCCATCCGCACCACGGACCTGTTCGCCAAGGGCGGCACCTTCCGTCTCGTGTTGCCCTCGGGCGATCAGGTGACCATCGGCGCGGCCGCCAAGGGCGCCGGGATGATCCGCCCCGACATGGCCACGATGCTGGCCTACGTGACCACCGACGCCTGCGTGCTGCCCGACGATCTGTTCCGGGCCACGAAGCACGCGGCCGATCGCGGCTTCAACCGAATCAGCGTGGATGGCCAGATGAGCCCCAGCGACACGCTGCTGGTGATCGCAAACGGCGAGGGCCCGCCACTGGGGGGCGACGAGCTCGCCGCCTTTGCGGACGCCCTGCGAGCCGTGTGCCGCTACCTCGCGATCCTGATGGTGAAGGATGGCGAGGGTGCCGAGCACGCCGTCCGGGTGATCGTGGATGGCGCGCGCGACGACGGCGAGGCCGAGCGCGTGGCACGGGCGGTGGGGGAGAGCGCCCTGGTGCGCACGGCGGTGTACGGGCGCGACGCGAACTGGGGCCGGGTGAGCCAGGCCGTGGGCCAGGCCCTGGCCCAGAGCGGTGGCCACGTGGACCTGTCCCTCGCCTTCGACGGCGTGCACCCCGAGGGCCTGGGCATTGTCGAGGTGATGGCCCGCCCCGAGTACGAGATCCAGGTGGGGCTTGGCCGGGGCAGCGGCTGGGCCGAGCTCTTCGCCAGCGACCTCGGGCACGGTTACGTGTCCGTGAACGCCGACTACCGCACGTAGTTCAGCGTGATGTGCGGCCCCTGGCACCGGGCTGCGCGCGACCCTGCACGGTCGTGACGGAAGCGGTACGCGTACGCGCAATAGCCTGCCTCGGGGAGTGCCTGCATGTGATCCGACAGCTCCCGTCCCCATCGGGTGGGCGCGGTGATCGGAGCGGACGCGCCTGTGCCTGCACCCGACGATGTCGTCGGCACGACCTCCCTCCGCGACCGCGCCAGCGCGACCTGGGTGGAGGCCCAGGTTCGGTTCGGCATGGTTGCCGCCCTCCGCGCCGGTATCAGAACGCCAGCGCGAACGCGTTCTTCACCCTCTGGGCGCTGGTTGCACGAGGGCCTATGCGCGTGGAGACGGGAATCGAATGCCCCAACGTGGAGATGGTGCGGTCAAGAACGGCCCTCACGACGATTCACGATTCGTCATGGATCACCCGAGTGAGACGCGTGAGGATTTCGCACGCCCCTGCGTGGTGCTTCCGCCGCTCAACACCCCGGTGTTCGCGGCGCTCCGATGGCAGAGAAGAAGATGGCCGGGGCGACGTGGCTGGCGGCGATCGAGCCCGTGGGGTCCCTCGCGGTGTCTCTGGACGACAACGGCCTGCAGGATCAGGCGGTCGCGTCGGGCTCATCTGCTGCGGGCCCGTGAAACCCGCTCCGAGCAGGGGGCTCGTGACGCCCGGCTGATACCGTCCCGCGGCGATGAGCGAGACGAACCGCATAGATCTTCCCGAGCGGGCCGAGGTCGAGGCGCGGGTGGGGGTGCTGCTGGAGGCCCTCCCGTATATCCGCGAGTTCGCCGGTGCCACGATCGTGGTCAAGTACGGTGGCGCGGCGATGACGAAGCCCGAGTTGAAGGCGTCGTTCGCCCGCGACATCGCGCTGCTCAAGTTCGTGGGGCTGAACCCCGTGGTGGTGCACGGTGGCGGCCGCGACATCTCGCATTACTCGGATCGCCTTGGCCTTGAGGTCAAGTTCGTCAGCGGACTGCGCGTGACCGACGCTCCCACGATGGAGCTGGTGAAGATGGTCCTCGTGGGCAAGATCAACAAGGAGATCGTGGCCCAGCTGCAGGTGGCGGGTGTCTCCGCCGTGGGCCTGTCGGGCGACGACGGCCACCTGATCCGCGCGCGAAAGGCCGAGCACGAGGATGCCGACCTGGGCTTCGTCGGCGACGTCGAGCACATCGACCCGACGCTTCTCACGCGCTTGGACGACTTCGTGCCGGTCGTGGCGTCCGTGGGCGTCGATGGCGATGGCCAGAGCTACAACATCAATGCCGACACCGTTGCCGGAGCACTCGCCGCGGCCCTGGGTGCCCGGCGCGTGCTGTTCCTCACCGATGTCGAGGGCGTGTATCGCGACTTCGAGGACAAGGGCAGCCTGATCAGCCAGTGCTCCCTCAGCGACGTGGAGGCCATGCTGGCCTCGGGTACCGTGGACTCGGGGATGATCCCCAAGCTCTCCGCCGTGCGCGACGCCCTGAAGGGTGGGGTGGAGGCCGCGCAGATCGTGGACGGTCGCGTGGCGCATTCCGTGCTGATGGAACTCTTCACCGAGGAGGGCCTTGGCACCAAGGTCACTGCCACGTGATCCCCCAGGAGATGGTCGAGCGCGAGCAGCGCGCGCTCATGGCGAACTACGGTCGGTCTCAGGTGCAGTTCGTGCGCGGCGAGGGCGCGTGGCTCTTCGACCCCGAGGGTCGCGGCTACCTGGACTGCATGGCCGGCATCTCGATGACCAACGTGGGGCACTGCCACCCCGACGTGGTGGCGGCCATTCGTGATCAGGTCGGCACGCTCATCAACACGTCGAATCTCTATTACACGGAGCCCATGGTGGCGCTGGCCGAGTGGATCCGCGACACCTCCATGGGCGGCCGGGTGTTCTTCTGCAACTCCGGCGCCGAGGCCGCCGAGGCCGCCTTCAAGCTGGCACGCAAGCGTGGTGGCCCCGAGCGCACCGAGGTGGTCGCGCTCATGGACGGCTTCCACGGCCGCACCTACGGAGCATTGTCCCTGACCGGGCAGCCCGGTAAGCAGGAGGCCTTCAAGCCCCTCGTGCCGGGTGTGACCCACGTGAACAGGAACGACCACGACGCCCTGCGCGCGGCGGTGACCGACCGCGCGTGTGCAATCGCGATCGAACTCGTGCAGGGCGAGTGCGGCGTGTATCCGCTTGACGAGTCGTTCGTGCACCTGGCCCGCGACCTGGCCGACCGGCACGGTGCCCTGCTGATCGTTGACGAGATCCAGACCGGCATGGCGCGCACGGGACCGCTGTACGCGTATCAGGATTACGGCATCGAGCCGGACGTGATGTGCCTGGCCAAGAGCCTGGGTGGCGGGTTCCCCATCGGCGCCATCACGGCCCGGCCGGGAATCGACGACACCTTCCAGCCGGGCGACCATGGGTCCACCTTCGCCGGCAGCCCGTTGGCCTGTGCCGCCGCGCTCGCCGCCTGCAAGGTCCTTGTCGATCCGGCCCTTCAGGACCACGCGCGCCGCGAGGGTGCTCGATTCCTCGCTGGCCTGCAGGCCCTGGTGGACGAGGGCCTGGCCACCGGGGCCCGCGGCCGGGGGCTGATGTGCGCCATCGACCTGCCGGCCGACAACGCCGCCGCCGGCGTGCAGGCCATGCTCGACCGCGGCTTCCTGGTGAACAACACCTCGGCCCGCACCATGCGCTTCCTACCGCCGCTGGTCATCACGGGCGACGAGCTCACCACGGTGTTGGCCGCCCTGCGCGAGGTGCTGTCCACGCTCTGACCTGAAGGGCGCCACCGGCGTGTCCGCATGCGCCACCAGCGCAGGCCGCCACAAGCACCGGGCGCGCGCGAGAATGCCACGCACGCGTGTCGTGGCCAAGGGGAGTTGCGCCATCACGGGCAGGGACGCCACGCGCACCGTCCGCTGCACCATGGCGCTGAGCAGGGGCACCCGGAAGATCACGACCCGGGGGAAGACGAAGAGCACCGCGATCGCTCGGTTGGTGAAGAGCGTGCGCATTCGGCAGCGCCCATCGAGTCGGCGGTTTCCGGGAGGCCGACGGCTCGGAGGGTTGCTGGCTGGGCCGAGCGGATTCCCGCCCGCCGGAGGTTCCGTCGGCCAGCTGGTTCGATCTCCGCCGCTCTCCGCGCCGATGGTCTGCGGGGGTGGACGGCACGGGTTCGACCGTCCGAGGGTGGGCATAAGATCACCTCAACGCGGAGAGGAGGTGGTCCAAATAAACGCAGACCATAGTTGCGCAGGTGGCGGTAGCTAGGGAGCGATTCCCCTGATGAGCAGCTGCAGCCGGGGGGCCTGAGCGATCTTGCTCCCTCGCCACACCACTGCCGTCACCGTCCGAGGGCCCGGGTGCGGACCATTCCGCTCCGGGCCCTCACGCTGTTTTGATGGTGCGTGCGCGCTGCAGCACGGCATCGAGCATGTCCGGCGTGAGCCGACCCGTGAAGGTGTTCTGCTGGCTGGGGTGGTAGGTACCAAGAAGCAGGCGGCCGGCCACGTGGGCCTCGGCCCCGTGTCCGAACCGGGGCTTCGGGCGGGGGCTGCCCAGAACCCGCAGTACGCCGTTCCAGGCGAAGGCCCCCAGCGCAAGGACGACCGTGGCGTTGGGGCACAGCTGAATCTCTCGGGCCAGGAATGGCGTGCAGCGATCGCGTTCATCCGGAGTGGGCCTGTTGTCGGGTGGGGCGCAGCGCACCACGGCCGTCATTCGGCAGCCGATGAGGGAGAGGCCGTCATCGCGCGAGTCGGATGTGGGCTGGCTGGCCAGCCCCGCACGATGCAGGGCCGCCACCAGGAAGTCGGCGCTCCTGTCACCGGTGAACATGCGCCCCGTGCGGTTGGCGCCGTGGGCGGCGGGGGCCAGACCCACGATGATCATCCAGGGGTCGTCATCGCCGAACCCGGGCACGCCCCGAGCCCAGTAGTCGTGTCCCCGAAAGCGGGTGGGAGGTACGGCGGCGACGTCTTTTCGCCATGCCACCAGTCGTGGGCAGATGGTGCAGTCGGCCACCTCCGCGCCGAGTGCCGTGAGGGGGTCAGCGCGAGAGGTGCTCATGCAGGAACTCCACCGTGTCGGCTTGAATGCGCGGGTCGTGCTGCAGCGATTGGTGATGCCCGCCCATCACGATTCGCATGTGCTTGGGCTGATGGGCGCCCCCGTGGAGTCGGAACGTGCCGCCCCAGGGCACGATCTCATCGCCCCTGGCATGCCAGAATCCCCGGGCCACGCCGTCATCGCGCCACGTCGCGGCCTCCAACGGCATGGACAGCGGCCAGTCGTGCTGCAGCAGGCGAGCAAGGGACTCGGGGGCCGCGGGGCAGATGGCCACCACGGCGCGCACGCCGGAGTGGGACGCGGCGTTCAGCGCGAGGAACCCGCCCATGGACGACCCGCGCACGCCCAGTACACCCGCGCCACGCCGCGACAGATCGTCCAGCGATGCCATGAGATCCCCGGGCATTCCCGCGTCGGGCTCGCCCCCGGTGTCGCCGTGGCCGCGCAGATCCGGTATCAGCGCCCACATATCGGCGGCCGCCAGGCGCTGGGCGTAGTCGAGGTGGTTCTCCTTGCGGCTGCCGGCGCCGTGCACCACCACCACACCGGGCGCGCCGGGTGCGCCTGCGATCAGCAGCGCGTGCACCGCCCGCCCGTCGCGCGAGGGCAGGGTGATGGTCGTGGCGGGATGGGGCATATCCGGGACCAGCGTACCGGGGTGCGGCCCCATGCCCGGGGGGAGCTCTTTGCTACCGTCCCCCGGCCTATGCAGCCACTTTCACAGGTCCTTCCGCCGTCCGCCACGACCACCCCGGAGGGCCACCTCGCCATCGGCGGATGCGACCTCGTCGCGCTTGCCGAGGAACACGGCACCCCCCTCGTGGTCTACGACGCCGGGTTCCTGCGCGAGACTATGAGTCGGTATCTGGCGGCATTCCGCACCCACGACCCGCAGGCGGAGGTCATCTACGCCAGCAAGGCGTTCTGGGCCCAGGCGTTGCTGCGCATGGCGCATTCAGAGGGCCTGCGCGTGGACGTGGCATCGGGCGGGGAGCTGTTCATGGCGCTGCACGCGGGTTTCCCCGCCGAGAAGATCGTGATGCACGGCAACGCCAAGGACGCCAGGGAACTTGGCGAGGCGCTCGACGCCGGTGTGGGCCTGATCGTGGTGGACAGCCTCGACGAGATCGCCCTGCTCGATCGCCTTGCCGGTGAGCGCGCGGCGTCTCCTCAGGTTCTCGTGCGCGTGACCCCGGGGGTGAAGCCCTCGACCCACTCGTACATCTCCACCGGGCAACTGGACAGCAAGTTCGGTTTCTCGCTGGAGGGCGGGGTCGCCGCCCAGGCCGTGGGCGCGGTGCGGGCGTCGGACAACATTCGCCTGGCCGGGCTGCACTGCCACATCGGATCGCAGATCTTCGAGATCGCGGCCTACCGGGTTGCCGCCGGCCTGCTGGCCAGGTTCGCGGCCGAATGCGGTGGGGACGACCTGGGAATCGTCGACATGGGTGGCGGCCTGGGCATCGCCTACACGCGTGACGACGAGCCCCCCTCTGTGGAGGAGTACGCGGACACCGTGATGGGCGCCGTGTTCTCGGAGTGGGAGATCGCCGGGCTCGCCCGCCCGCGCGTGATGGTGGAGCCGGGACGCAGCATCGTGGGCCGTGCCGGACTCACGATCTACCGGGTCACGGGCACCAAGGACGTGCCGGGCGTGCGCCGCTACGCCGCCGTGGATGGCGGCATGAGCGACCTGATGCGCCCCATGCTCTACGACGCCGTGTATGAGGCCATCCTGCCCGAGCGCCCCGAGGCAGAGGCCACCGAGAGCCTGCGCCTGGTGGGCAAGCACTGCGAGAGCGGCGACGTGCTGATCCAGGAGGCCGACCTGCCGGCGTTGGAGGCCGACGATCTGATCTGCCTGCCCGCCACCGGGGCATACGGCGTGGCGATGGCCAGCAACTACAACGGCGTGACCCGCCCGGCGGTGGTCTTCGTGGAGAACGGCCAATCCCGTGTGGTGGTGCGCCGCGAGGCCTACGCCGATCTGGTGCGGAGGGACGCATGAGCGACGTCGTGCGCATCGGCTTTCTGGGCTGCGGCACCGTTGGCCAGGGGGTGGTGCGCATTCTCGCCGAGACCGGAGACACCATCGAGCGCGCCACCGGGCGCCGCTTCGAGATCGGGCCGGTGCTGGTGCGCGATACCTCGGTGTCCCGCCCGGGAGTGGACCCCTCGTCGCTGGTGACCGACCCCGAGGCCGTGCTGGGCGACCCCGACGTGAGCATCATCGTCGAGGTGATGGGTGGGGTGGACCCTCCTCGCGAGTGGCTGCTGCGCGCGCTGCGCGGCGGTACCTCGGTGGTGACGGCCAATAAGCAGCTCCTGTCGCGCCATGGCCCCGAGTTGCTGGCGGCCGCCGAGGAGGGCGGAAGCGAGATTCGCTTCGAGGCATCGGTGTGCGCGGCGATCCCCGTGATCAAGGTGCTGCGCGAGTCGCTGCTGGCCGCCGAGATCGGTGCCGTCACCGGCATCGTGAACGGCACCACGAACTACATCCTCACCGAGATGCGCCGCAGCGGGCTGGGATACCCCGAGGCCCTGAAGCAGGCGCAGGACCTTGGCTATGCCGAGGCCGACCCCACCGAGGACGTGGGCGGTGGGGATGCTGCGGCCAAGATGGCCATCTTGGCCTCCATCGCCTTTCACACCCGCGTACTGATCGATGATGTGCCGTTCGAGGGCATCGACCGCCTGCAGGGCGAGGACGTGGACATCGCTCACCAGCTGGGCTTCGTGATGAAGCTGCTCGGTGTGGCACGCCTGAACCACGGGGCGGTTGCCGTGCGCGTGCATCCGGCTCTGGTTCCTTCGGACCACCCGCTGGCCTCGGTGAGCGGATCCGAGAATGCGGTGCTGCTGGAGTCGTCCACCGTCCGGCAGATCATGCTGGTGGGGCCGGGCGCCGGCGGGATCGAGACGGCATCGGCCGTGGTGGCCGACCTGGTGTCGATCGTTGGCACCCAGAAGGGCTCGTTCCTGCACAATGCGCTGGCCGATGCCAAACGACCGCTGGCAGCGGAGGGCAGCCTGGAGTCGGCCTTCTACCTCAGGCTTGAGGTTGTCGACCAGCCCGGGGTACTGGCCCGCGTGGCATCGGTGCTGGGGGAGTGCGGCGTATCGATCCTCACGGTGCTACAGCGCGGTGAGGGAGAGGGCGCGCGTCTGGTGATGATCCTGCACCCGGGTCTGGAGTCACGCGTGACCACGGCCATCGGCCAGCTGCGTGACCTGCCGGAGGTGCGTGATGAGCCCGTGCTGATTCATGTGGTGGGCAACGGGGAGGCCTCGTCGTGAGCACCACCGGGCTTCGCGGCCAGCCCCTGATCGAGCGGTACCGGGAGTTCCTTCCGGTGACCGACGCCACCCCGGTGGTGAGCCTGGGCGAGGGAGCGACCCCCCTGGTTCCCCTGCCCCGGTTGTCGGCCTTCCTTGGTCTGGACGTTCACGTGAAGCTGGAGGGGCTCAACCCCACGGGCTCGTTCAAGGATCGCGGAATGACGCTGGCCATCTCGAAGGCCGTGGAGGATGGCGCCACCGCGGTGATCTGCGCGAGTACCGGAAACACCTCGGCGTCGGCCGCCGCCTACGCCGCCCGCGCGGGTCTGACGGCCGCGGTCATCATCCCGGGGGGCAAGATCGCGCTGGGCAAGCTTGCCCAGGCGCTCATCCATGGCGCCAAGGTGCTGGCCATCGACGGCAACTTCGACGATGCGCTGCGTGTGGTGCGCCAGTTGAGCGACAACCACCCCATCGCGCTCGTCAACTCGCTCAACCCGCTTCGGCTGGAGGGCCAGAAGACCGGCGCCTTCGAGCTGTGCGATGCCCTGGGCGACGCCCCCGATGTGCTGTGCATCCCGGTGGGCAACGCGGGCAACGTGTCGGCTTACTGGATGGGCTTCCAGGCATATCGGGACGCCGGCAGGTCGCAGTCGCTGCCACGGCTCATGGGCTTCCAGGCCGCGGGTGCCGCGCCGCTGGTGAGCGGCGAGATCGTGACCAACCCCGAGACCATCGCCACGGCGATCCGGATCGGTAACCCGGTGCGTGGAGAGCAGGCCATGGAGGCCATGACGACCTCGGGCGGCCGTGTGGACAGCGTCACCGACGAGGAGATCCTGTCGGCCTACCGCATGCTGGCGGCCACTGAGGGCGTGTTCTGCGAACCGTCGTCCGCGGCCAGCGTGGCGGGCCTGATCAAGGCGCATGCCGCCAGCCGGTTCCAGGCCGGCGAGCGCGTGGTGTGCGTGCTCACCGGCAACGGCTTGAAGGATCCCGACACGGCCATCGCCCAGAGCGGCCAGGTCATCAATCTGCCCGCGGGCTACGCCGCCGCCGAGGAGGCCCTGTATGGCGCCTGAGGCCGAGGTCCTCAGCATCATCGCCCCCGCAACATCGGCCAACCTGGGTCCGGGCTTCGACGTGCTGGCGTTGGCGCTCGACCTGTCCAACGAGGTCCTGATCACCCGTCGTCCCGGCCCCCTTCAGGTTCAAGTGGAGGGTGAGGGCGCGGGCGAGGTGCCCGCCGACGCATCGAACCTGCTCTGCGTCGCCCTGTCCGAGGGGATTGGTGACCTGGACGGCCTAATGATTGAGTGTCGTAACCGCATTCCGTTCGGCCGCGGCCTCGGGTCATCCGCCGCTGCGGTGTGCGCCGGCCTCGTGGCCGCGAATGCCCTCGGCGACCTGCGCTGGACGCCATCGGACATGCTGGCCCGTGCGATCGCCTTCGAGGGCCACGGCGATAACGCGGCCGCCTGTCTGGAAGGCGGCATCACGGCGCTTGTGCCGGGCCCACGGGCCCTGCGTGTGGCACCGCCGGACGGCTTGGCTCTGGTTGTCGTGGTGCCGCCGGGACGGGTGTCGACGGATGAGGCCCGCAGCGCCATGCCCGCACGGGTACCCGTGGCCGATGCCGCCTACACCATCGGGGCCAGCGCGGGCCTGTTGCTCACCCTTGAGCGTGGCTACGTGGACGAGATTCCCGAGTTCCTCACGGATCGCCTGCACGAGCCCTACCGCGCCGCACTGTGCCCCGGCATCGATGCCCTGAGGGCTCTCTCCATGCCCGGCCTGCTGGGCGTGACCATCTCCGGTTCCGGTCCCAGCATGCTCATGTGGGTGACGCCCCGTGCGGCGACCGATGTGGCCGCTGCCGCACGCCAGGCCCTTGACGCCCAGGGGGTTCAGGCCGAGGTGCGCGTGGAGCGAATCGCCCCCTCGGGAATCCGTGCCCGCTGGAAGGGCACGGAGGACGCCCGCCTGTCCCGAACCCCGGGCTGATCCGCGGCCGCCCGTGTCGCACGGGTGTCTCAGGCCCCCGGGGCACCCTGCTGCAGGTACTGGAGGAGCGCCTGATCGGTCATGGCCTCCACCGGCGCGTTGTCGTCGGTGAACACGTCGCCACCCGGTGCGACGGGGCGAAGCAATGAGCCCAGGCGATGAGCCACTCCCGCCAGAGGGCCTGACGTCGCAGCCAGCACCCGGGTGGCCCGCGCGGCTGCTGCGGGGTTGCGGAATCCCAACAGCACGCTGTTGAACACCTCGAAGCGGGCCGCCATGACCACCGGGAACACGCTGCGCATGGTCGATTCCATGCGGTTGACGACCTCGTCCTCTCCCGGAGGGGTTCCCACGTTGATGGCCGCCACGCCATCCGTGGTGAGGCGGTCGCGCAGTAGGGGGAAGAACTCCTGCGTCGCGAGATGGAAGGGGATGTATGGCTGGCGATAGGCGTCGACCACGATGGCGCTGAACGGCCCGCGGCCGCCCGCAAGCCAGAACCGGGCATCGGCCTCGTGCACTGTCAGCTTCGGTGCGTGCATGTCGAGGTAACGACGCCCGGCCTCGGTCACCACGGGGTCGATCTCCACGCCGTCCACGGGCGCCCTGGGCCACAGGATTCCGTAGGCCCGCGCCGTGGTGCCGCCGGCGTTGCCCAGGATGGCCACGCGGCCCGTGGGGTGCCCGGTGAGAAGCGGGAGGGTGGCGAAGGCATCCCAGTAGCCACCGGTGAGGGCCCCGCCGTCCGCGGGTAGCACCGAGTGCAGCGCCCAGCCCTCGTTGAGGCGCAGGATGCGCTCGCCGTCGGGGCGCTCGGACACCTGCACGTACTGGTAGGCCGACTCGGCCTCGAACAGCACCCGCTCGCCGGGCGCGTCCTTGATGCCGGTCACGGGCAGGGTCAGCGCGGCGAGGATGATGATGGGTGCGGCGATGGCGCGCGCTCCGATGAGCGGCACGGCCGCCAGGGCGAGAATGCCCGCCACGAGCATGAGCGTGCGCCGCGTGCCGATGGCGGGGATGAGCACCAGCACGGGCAGGAACGTACCCAGGATGCTTCCCACCGTGGAAATGGCGTACAGGCGGCCGGACACCGAGCCGGCGGTCTCGACGGTGGTGACCGATAGGCGGATGGCCCACGGCGCCACCGTCCCGAGCGCCGTGATGGGGATGGCGAACATGAGCATGGTGCCCACGAACGAGGCCACGAACGCGCCTGCCGACAGGTCGGAGAACGCCGACTGGGCCGCCGAGAAGATCGGCGTGAGCGCCACGGGAAGAATGGCCAGCGACACGGCGGCGATCTCCACCGTGATTCCCAGCGCGCGGGGGGTGGGATGGCGATCGGCCAGCTTGCCGCCGATCCAGTAGCCCAGCGACAGATAGACGAGCGTGAGGCCGATGACGTTGGCCCACACCAGGTTGCTGGCCCCGAACCAGGGTGCCAGCAGGCGTGCGCCGGTGAGCTCGGCGGCCAGGCTGGCCGCCCCTGCCACGAACACCAGCACGGGAAGGCGGAGGCGGGCGAGCACCGCGCCACCCTAGCCACCATCGGCAGTCGCGCGTCGCCCCGTGCCGTGGCATGGGTTGCACCCCTCACCATCTCGGGGTTCCCCTTCGCGGGCGCGGGCGTGCCGGCATCGGCGGGTTGGGCGCAGGGGCGCGTGGCGGTGACGTCCGACATCGGCCCGGTGGTGCAGTTCTCGTCGCGAGCCATCGTGGTGACATGGATGTCGTCGGGGCGCCAGGTGCACTCGGTTCCCGAGAGTGGGCCGTTCACCTGTCGGTGCATGGGTGCGGCGGTAGTGGCGATTTCCGGGGCGATCGTGGGACCACGAGGGCGCACACGTTCCGCGGCGGGCGCCGGGGCCGGGGCCCTGATGGCGCCGTTCGGGGTGCGTGTGATCGGATTCCCGGTGGCGGGCATCGCTGACGAGCGTCCGCAGCGGAATTCCCGCTCTGGGTGGGCACCGGAATGGCTGGTAGCCTCGCGGGGGCGTGCGTGCAGCGCATGGAGAGGGCGCGAGAGCCACAATCGGAGGACATGGCGTGAAGTTGTTCGTCGACACCGCGAAGCTCGAGGACATCGAGACACTGGCCTCCTGGGGCGTTCTCAGTGGCGTGACCACCAACCCCACCCTGCTCAGTCAGGTGGATGGTGATGAGGACTCCATCTACCGCCGCATCTGCGAACTGGTGGACGGGCCCATCTCCGCGGAGGTCGTCGCCGACGCCCGCGGCCCGATGGTGACGGAGGGTCGGCGGCTCGCCGCCATTCACCCCAACATCGTGGTGAAGCTGCCCACGTGCGAAGAGGGCCTGGCCGCCACGCGGGAATTGGCGAAGGACGGCATCCGCGTGAACATGACGCTGTGCTTCACGGCGTCGCAGGCCATGCTGGCCGCCGCCGCGGGGGCGGCGATCGTGTCGCCGTTCGTGGGACGCTTCGACGACATCTCGGAGAACGGCCTCGATCACCTGGGCGACATCGTCGAGTGCCTCCAGAACTCGGATCACTCCACCGAGGTGCTGGCGGCATCGATCCGCAGCCCCGTGCATGTGGTGGAGGCCGCCCGCCTGGGTGCCGACATCGCCACGATCCCACCGAAGGTCTTCTACCAGATGCTGAAGCACCCGCTGACCACCACGGGGATCGAGAAGTTCAACGAGGACCATGCCGCGCGGCTGGCACGGCAGTCGGCATGACCTCGGCGGACGTGACGCCCGATGGCGCGGGGCCGGTACCCGAGTCGCTACAGGGCCATCGGATCGTCCCGGCCACCGACTTCCTGAGGGTCGTCGAGCAGGCCGCGCTGGCGTCGGCCCCCTGGGTGGGGCAGGGCAACAACCACGCCGCCGACGGCGCGGCGGTTGACGCCATGCGCAAGGAGTTCGGCGCCATGCCCATCACCGGCACCGTCATCATCGGCGAGGGCGAGAAGGATGAGGCGCCCGAACTGTATGTGGGCGAGGTGCTGGGCACGGGCGGCATGCCGTGTGAGATCGCCGTGGATCCCCTCGAGGGCACCGACCTGGTGGCGCGCGGCGACGCCGGCGCCATCGCCGTGTGCGTGATCGGGGCACCGGGTGGCGTGATGGCCGCTCCCGACATGTACATGGACAAGCTGTGCGTGGGCGCCACGGCCCGTGGGCGCGTGGACATCACCGCGCCGATCGCCGACACGCTCGACACCGTGGCCCGCTGTTACGACCGCCGCGTCAAGGACCTGACGGTAATCGTGCTCGACCGCCCCCGCCATGAGGGGCTCATCGAGGAGATCCGGCGATGCGGTGCGCGCATCAAGCTGATTCCCGATGGTGACATCGCCGCCAGCCTCTCGGCCGCCGTGCGCGGTACCGGCGACCACCTGTATGTGGGCATCGGTGGCTCCACCGAGGGCGTCATCACCGCGGCGGCGCTGGAGTGTCTGGGCGGCGAGATCCAGGCCCGGATGTGGCCCAAGGACGACTCCCAGCGTGAGCGCCTGAAGGCCTTCGGCCTTGAGGACACCACTCGCGTACTGACCGCCCGCGACCTGGCTCCCGAGCCCCTCTACGTGCTTGCCACCGGGGTGACCGACGGCAACCTGCTGCGTGGCGTGCACTACTTCAGCGACGGCGCCCGCACGCACTCGATCCTGATGGACCTGCGCGACCGCACCGTGCGCTTCGTGGACACCGTGCACATGTTCAGTCGCACGCCGCTGCGGGAGATCTGGCTGTGAGCGACCAGGACCCGCCCGAGTTCCCCTTCAACTTCGCGTTCGGCGAGGACGCGGGGGAGGAGTTCAAGGAGCGCTTGAAGGAGCTGATGCGCGCTCAGCGCGAGGCCTTTGAGGAGATGCAGGTTGAGGGCGGCGGTCAGGTGGCGCCGGTCGACCGCTGGCAGATCGTGACCCTGGCCGTGCAGATGGCTACGGCTGGCCTGTCCACCATGAAGCCGGTGGACACGGTCGACGACGCCGCCGACGCCATGGGCCTGATGTTCGCCCGGGCCATGGCCGCGCTACAGGGGTCGATGCGCCCGCACGACTGAGGGCGGGTGGTGCGGGCCCGGGCGTGATCGCCGGGGCACGACGATGGGCATCGTGACCGGCCGCTGACACAGGCGGCATGAATCGCGCGCCACGCGCGCGAGCTGCACGTGGATGATCGGCCCCATGGGGCCATTGCACATCGGTCGGCGCGCGCGCTTCGAGGGATGGCTGGTCCGGAATGGGGCGGACGTCCTGGCGTCGTGCACCTACGTGGCCGACCGTCCGTGGGCGCGGGCCGTCGGCATGCTGGGAACGCCCGACCCCACATGGGATGACGCCCTGATGCTGATCCCCTGCGCGGCCGTGCACGGAGTGGGGCTCCGGGTCAGGATCGGAGCGGCGTTCATCGATTCCCGTGGGGTGGTGCTTCGGGTGGTCGATCCCCTGCCGCGGCGCGGGGCACGTGTGCGCGGTGCGTATGCGGTGGTGGAGGCGCGGTCGGGAGTGCTGTCGGAGGTGCGTCCCGGAGACCGCCTACAGGTGAGCGGCGGGAGCGTTTTCCCGCTCGATGGGAATTTCGGTGACCAGCAGGGGGGAGCATTTGCGCGCCTGATGCGTTGTCCAGTCACCGGGGGAACTCGCCCCCGACACTGGACCTGGAGAATCACATGACAACGCAGACACCCCGACGCTCGGTTCTGCTGGTGGGGCCACGCCCCGCCTCGGGCGGTCTCGCCGCCGATCTGGAGGCCG
>ORJL011215358.1_pt1 | contig 19772 bp, 20 predicted proteins | sample 1779941 | NCBI WGS metagenome assembly ORJL01 (sample SAMEA104232317, study PRJEB22302) | groundwater metagenome | biome: forest; feature: aquifer; material: groundwater | place: USA | collected 2011-08-07 | depth 5.8 m | reverse complement strand
TCCCCGTAGGGTCCGCTGTGCGGACCTTTCTTCTCTTCCTTCCTCCTCACCAAGTCTCGTAGGGTGGGCACCGCCCACCTCTTCCGCTCCACTGCGCTGGCGAAACGGTGGACGATGCGCACCCTACCGCTCTTATCGGAGCAACGTCGCGCAATTCTTGCTTCCCACCAACACACTTCACGAACCCAACCCATTCAGGCGGAGCGTGCAATGTCCGAGAAAACACTCATGGAAACGACCCCGCTCGACGTGCGCGCGGAATTCGGCGAGCGCAATCGCTTGCGCCGCGCAACCGTCGTTTCCTCTCTCCTCGCGGCCGCAGCGCTCCGCCTCGTCGCGCTCGACCGCTATCCCACGCCCCTGCACCAAGACGAACTCAGCGACATCTACGACGGATATTCGATCGCCACCACCGGCGCCGACCGCGCCGGCGACGCCTGGCCCATCCTTCTCCGCGGAATGGGTCCGGGCGATTACCACCCCGGTCTCTACGCCTACCTCGCGGCCGCGTCGACCTGGTTCGGCGGGTTTTCCGTCTGGTGGGGACGACTCCCCGCCGCGCTCGCGGGCATCGCGACCGTGTGGTTCGTTTACGCGACGGCGCGGCGGCTCCTCGGCGACGCGGGAGGTCGTCTCGCCCTCGCGTTCATCACGTTCTCGCCGATCCACATTCAATACTCCCGACAGGCCCACCAAGGCGCCTGCCTGGTTCCCCTCTTCGTCATCCTCTGCACCTACACGTGCATCCGTGCGTTCGATCGCTTGCGATCCAACAATCGGTCGTCTCCCTGGTTCTCGATCTTCCTATGCGGGTTCACCCTCGGTTTCTCGACCAATTGCTACGCGGGACAACGCCTCACGGCGCTCCTCTTCGTGTTCCTTACTCTCGCAATGATCTTCGGAACTGCGACTGCGAATCGCCGCGGATGGCGGGGTGCGATCGGAGTCGCGACCGCGTTTATCCTGGCCGTGGCCGTAGGCGCCGCGCCTCAACTCTACGCCGTCGCCTCCGAACCCACTCACTTCTTCGCTCGCGGCGAGACCACATTCCTGCGCTTCGCCAACGGACCGCGCTGGTGGTTAGAGACGCTCAGCGCCAACCTCATCGCCAACCTCGATCCCAGATACCTCTTTCTCTCCTTCGGCGAATATCACGTCCTCAGCATCGCCCGCCTCGGTGTCGTCATGCTGCCATTCCTCTACGTGGGCCTCCTCGCATGTTGTGCGTTGCCGTTTCTTCGCCGCAACATGAACCTCGTCGTCATCCCCGCCGCGATCGTGTTCAGCCTGCTCCCAGGCCTCGCCACCGAAGGGCAACCCAGCCCGATGCGAACCTCCGGCGTGTGGGCGCTCTATCCCATCGTCGCTGCCCAGGGCGCAATCGTCCTGCATGGGTTGTTGATCGGCGCTCTGCCGTTCATTCGGAGAAGTCCGCTTCCTTACGGTCGCGGCTTGGCGCCCGCGTGCATTCTGTTGGCGATCTCCGTCAACGGCGTCTGGGATGTGCAGCGTTACCTCGCGTCACCTTCCATGCACGCCCAGGCCGCGCAACCGCAATTCCGAGTCCTAGGAGACTGGGTCCGCGAGCACGGCGCGGGATACGATCGGATTTACGTCGCCGCGGACGGTCTGTTCGGGCATTTGTATCTCGCCGCGTTTTCAGGCATGAGTTCCAGTGAGTACCGGGCAGCGACGCACGACGGCGCGGTGAGCGGGCTCGGATGGGACAAACACACACGCTTCGGGCGATTCTTCTTCCAACCGTACGGGCGCGCCGTCGAGGATTGGTCCGCGTCCCCACAGACGGAGCGCTGGCTCGTCCTCACCGCCGAAGGTCCGCTCGCCGAATTCCATCCACGTCGCCTTCCCCCGCTAGCAAGAAGCGATTGACCGACGTGTTCCCTCCTACCTCCCCCCTTATCAAGGGGGGATTGAGGGGGGTTCTTCTGTTTGCCAGTCTTGTAGGGTCCGCTCCGCGGACCTTTCTTCTCCTCCTTCCCCCCCAACAAAGGGGGGACCAAGAACCTGCGGATCAACAAGGCAAACATTTCTCTTTCTGAACTTCGTGATCTTCGTGTCCTTCGTGGTGTAATCCTTTCCACGAAGGACACGAAGAAAATCGGGGTGTTGCGGAAGGGTGGCGAACCTACGGATTCCAGTCGAAGGCCGGGAAACGCTCGGAGTTCTCGAGCATTTGCGACTCGTATTCATGCACGGGCCCGAAGGGGGGTCACTTCTTCTCCGCCCACGAAACCGATCGAACTACCGCAGCGCCGCGACGCGAATCTTCTCTTCCGCTCTCGCGGCCGACGCCAAACGGAGTGCCGCGATCTGGCACGCCAATCGAATCGCCGCCTTCATGCTGCCCGCATCGGCTTGATTCGTGCCCGCGATGTCGAACGCGGTTCCGTGGTCGGGACTTGTGCGCACGATCGGCAATCCCAACGTGATGTTCACGGCGCTATCAAACGCCAACATCTTCATCGGGATCAAACCCTGATCGTGGTACATCGCGACGATGCCGTCGTATCGACCTCGCCGTTCGCTCAAGAAAAGCGTGTCCGCCGGAAACGGACCCTCCACGTCGATCCCGGCGTTCCTGGCCATCTGCATCGCCGGCTCGATGATCCGCTGCTCCTCGTCACCGAACCGACCCTCCTCGCCCGCGTGGGGATTGAGACCCGCCACCGCGATCCGCGGTCGCTCCACGCCGAACCAATTCCGAAGTGCGTCGTGCAACAGATCGATCGGTTGGAACACCGCCCCGATCGTGAAGTGATTGCGAAGCTCGAACAGTCCCACGTGGGCGCTCACCAGCGCCAAACGCATTCCGCCGCCGACGAACGCCATCGTCACGCGCTTCTCGCCGAACGCCTCCGCGAGCTTCTCCGTATGCCCGGGGAACGCCTGTCCCGCCATTTTCCAACTGACCTTGTGGATCGGCCCGGTAACGATCGCGTCCAGCCATCCCGCCCGCGCGCCGTCGATCGCCCGATCCACAAACCGCAGCGACGCTTCGCCGCCGAGCGAAGTCGGTCGCGCGACCAACCAATATCCCGCCGCGTACTGTGCGAAATCAGAAACCAGAACGCCCGAATCGACGCGCGGAGGCTCCTCACTCGAACAGGAAAACCAAAACGGACGCACCCCCGCGCTATCCGCAGCCGCACCCAGAATTTCCTCGACCCCGAACACGACGAACCGACCGAGATCGCGAACTTGAGGGTCGGCGAGCGCCTTGACGATCACCTCGGCCCCAATTCCGGCCGGGTCGCCCATGCTGATGCCGATAAGTGGTTTCACTCCGTTGGAAGACGATAGCGGCGGCGACCCGGAATCGACGAACGCGGCGCTCATGCGAACCCCGTCTCTTGCAGCATCGCAAGCGTAACGCCCTTGTCGCCGACGGCGTTCAGCCGGTGCACAATCGTCCGCACGATCACGTCCGTTTCCACATTCACTCGGTCACCCGCTCGCAATCGACCCAGCGTCGTCCGCTGCAAGGTCGTCGGAATCAACGCCACAGAAAACGTATCGTCGCGAAGCTCCGCAATGGTAAGCGAAACGCCGTCCAGCGCAACAGATCCTTTCGGCACCAGATACCGATCCAGCCCCGCGTCGCCCCGGAACCACACGCGGTGCTCGGAAGCGTCCGCGATCACTCGTTCGACGCGAGCCTGCCCGTCCACGTGCCCCTGGACGAAATGCCCGTCCAACCGATCGCCGACCCGCAAGGAACGTTCCACGTTCACAGCATCGCCGACCCGCTTCGACCCGAGCGTACTACGACCCAACGTCTCCTGAACAACGTCGAACGACACCTCCCGCGCGCCCGGCGAAACCACGGTCAGACAAACCCCGTCGATCGCCACACTCGCCCCCGCCGCACACTCGCTCGCCACCGGTCCAACTTCGACGCGCAGAATCCGCCCACCACCGCGATCCTGCACGCCGCGAACCGTTCCCATCAACTCCACGATGCCGGTGAACATATCTGCCCCAACCGCCCACGGCGCAAGAGCCTATCCCAATGACCCCTCTCCCTCCTAGGGAGAGGGGCAGGGGTGAGGGTCTTTTCGATCCGCTCCAACGACACCCGTACGTACCCGCCCACCCGCCGCCAGCGCGACGAATCCGAACAGCGTCACTCGTACAGCGAAAGCAAATTCGGGCAGCAGATGCGTCGCATCACCGGGGCGTGACAATCCATGCTAGAAGCGCCCCGAGCGATGTCAACTTCGTGGCAGCGTCGGTCCGTGACGCGTCCGATTGCAGGGTCCGACCGCCTTACGAGCGACAAACGCTAGCGCGTGGTTCTTGGGCGGCGAGCGCCGTCGCAGTTTTCACGACGATCGCGGACAGCTCCCGACGCGTGAGCTCCCGCCGATCATGTCACGGACCCTGGCAGCGTCGCTCCGCGACCACACAAAAACAAAAAAAGCCGCCCGGGTTTCCCCGGGCGGCCGGTTTTCAGCCTAGTGTCGCTTCGAGAGCTTAGTACCGATCGCGACCGCTGGATCGGGAGCCCATTCCGCCCCCACCGCCACCGCCGCCACCGTAACCGCCGCGACCCCCGCGACCGCCTCCAGCACCGCCGCCGCCACCGCCGTAACCTCCACGACCGCCCGCGCGTGCTTCACGCGGCTTCGCTTCGTTTACGGTCAACGCTCGGCCATTGAAGTCCTGACCGTTCAAGGCGTTGATGGCCGCTTCGGCGTCTTGGTCCGACGCCATCTCCACAAAACCGAATCCCTTGCTCTGCCCCGTCGCGCGGTCGCTGATGACCTCCACGCTCTCCACGGTGCCGTGTTCACCCAGCAGCTTTTCCAAGTCTGAGCTGGTGACATTGTAGGGCAAATTCCCTACATACAACTTTTTGCCCATCGTCTACTCCTACGAATTGGCATCCTCGACCCACAGGTTTTACTTTCAGAGTCGCGAGTGAAAGGGGTCAACGTTCCGACCCGGAAGGTAGGATTACGATCCAAGCTGAGCGATGCGATGCGCACTTGGCAGTGCAAGGTCACGTACCGGCCTCTACTGGACACGAACCAACCGCCCATAGTATAGCATACTCTCGCGTCCGAGTAAATAGAAAATCGAAAATAATTTTCCCGCGCCCGCAACACGCCCACCCGATGGGAGAACGAGCGCTCCATGCCGCCACCGGCGCGTGACGCCGAAGGCTAGAGCCCCGTCTGCGAACGCCGAAGGCGTTCCGGCCTCCAGCCCAGGGTTGCCGAGCAGCGGCTACCCTGGGTGAGGATGCACCGAAATCACGACAACCCCAACGGGGTTGTGCCGCTCTTCTCCGCACCGGGTGCCCCGATTTCGCTCCCGCGAGTGTGGAAGCTCCGTGCTACCACCCGTTTACATCAACGCTTCGCCGCTCATCTCCGCAGGAGCTTCAACCCCGACCAAACGAAGCAACGACGGGGCAATATCCGCCAACCGTCCGCCCGATCGAAGCGAGCGACCGCGAAACCTCTCATCCACCACCAAGCACTCCACGTCGTACGTCGTGTGTGCCGTGTGCGGACCCCCCGTCGCGGGATCGATCATCTGTTCGCAGTTGCCGTGGTCCGCGGTGACGATGAGTCCGCCGCCTTTCGCCAGCACGGCCTCCACGAGCTTCCCCACGCATTCGTCCACCGTCTCCACCGCTCGAATCGCCGCCGACAAATTCCCCGTGTGCCCCACCATGTCCCCGTTCGCAAGGTTCACGATCAACACATCATCGACCCTCGACTCGAGGCGACGAAGAATTCCGTCGGTGACTTCATACGCGGACATCTCCGGCTTCTGGTCGTACGTGGTCACATTCCTCGGCGACGGAATCAGAAGGCGCTCCTCACCCGGAAACACCTCGTCGCGATAGTCGTTGAAGAAAAACGTGACGTGTGGGTACTTCTCGGTTTCCGCGCAGCGGAACTGTGTCAGACCCTTGGCACTCAGAAACTCGCCGAGAATGTTCCCCATCCGCTCCGGCTTCCGGAATACGACGTGTACGGGCAAGTGCTCCTCGTACGCCGTCATCGTCGCGAAGTAGAGATCGAGCTTGGGACCGCGATCGAACCCGGTCATCCGCCCATCCACACCGGCGCCTTCGAAGGGAAACTCGTCCAACACGAACGTCTTCGTAAGCTCTCGAGGCCGGTCCCCGCGAAAGTTGAAAAAGATCACGCTGTCCCCATCACGCACGATAGCGGCCGGTTGACCCTCCGACGCGATGACGCTGGGCGTCACGAACTCATCCCCCGCGCGACTCGGCTCCGTTGCGTTCGCATAGTAGTGCCGCAGCGCGGCACTCGCCGATTCGAACCGCGCCCCGTCCCCGCGGGTCAGCATCCGATACGCCTTCTCGACGCGATCCCAGCGATTGTCCCGGTCCATCGCGTAGTATCGCCCGATGACGCTTGCCACCGGGTTGACCTTGGCCTCGCGACACCGCCCCTCGATCGCCTCGATAAACCCCAACCCCGCGTTCGGCGGCGTATCCCGCCCGTCCATGAATGCATGCACAAAAACTCGCTCGCCCGGGAAACCGACCCACGCGCTCAGCTCCAGCAATCCATACAGATGATCCAGATCGCTGTGTACCCGCCCATCGCTGCACAACCCCATGAGGTGAACCCGCCCGCCGGTCTCCTGCGCACGGCCAAACGCATTCCGTAGCGTCGCATTCTCGAAGAACGTCCCGTCCGCAATCCGCCCCGTAATCCGCATGATCTCCTGTTCGACGATCCGCCCCGCGCCGATGTTCTGATGCCCCACCTCGCTATTGCCCATCACCCCCGGCGGCAACCCGACGTCGGTCCCAGAAGTGCGAATGAGCGTATGCGGATACGTGCCCATCAACCGATCATCGACCGGCGTCCGCGCCAGGTGGATCGCATTGGCGTGGTTCCACTCCGGATAGGGATTCGACCCCCACCCGTCACGGATAATCAGCATCACCGGGCGTTTGTGCGAACGCGACATGCCAGAGTCTCACGACCGTTCACGGGTCGACTTCCGATCCGCGATCGAAGATCGTCGATCGCCAATCACCGGATCTGTTCCGCGTACCCCGCCAACTCCTCCTCGAACGCCCGCATCTTGATCCCAAACGCCTGTTCCGCCACGCCCCCGTCGCACGTACTCGCCTCCTGCGACATCTGCACCTGCCCCGCGTCAAAGCGAAACATCCCCAACTTCGGCACGATCATCTCCGCCGCCGCCATCACCGGCGTCTGCGCCACCGCCACGAATTTCGCCAACGCCGGCGGCAACGACGCATACGGCTTCCACCGCTTGGCCCCCGGCATGATCCGCCGACACGCTTCGTACAACTGCAACCACGTGTACACCTTCGGCCCGCCCAGCGGAAAAATCTTCCCGACCGTCTCCGGCCGAAACAACGACTCGACGAAGCAGTACGCCACGTCCTTCACCGACACAGGCTGAAGCGTCCCCTGACCCGTGCCAAAGTATGGCACCACCGGCGGAACCAACCCGCACGTGAACGCCTTCATCAACCGCATGAACTCCCCATCCGGCCCGTGAATCAGACTAGGCCGGAACATCGTCCAATCCAACCCGCTGCCGCGCACCAACTCCTCCGCCGCCCATTTCGTCTGATGATACGCCGAGACCGCATCCGCCCGCGCTCCGAGCGCCGACATGTGTACGTATCGCCGAATCCCCGCACCCTGCGCCGCCTCGATCACATTCCGCGTCCCCGAAACATGCACCCGCTGAAACGTCTGCCCCCGCAGCGGACGCGCCAGAATGATCCCCACCAGATGAATCGCCGCCTGACACTCCCCCGCCGCCCGCGCAAGCGCCGCGCGATCGCTCAACCCCCCCGCCACCGCCGTGATCCGATCCGACTCCACGTCGAGGTGCTGCGCCAACAACTTCCCCGCCGACCGCACCAAACAAACAGGCCTCATCCCCCGCGCAAGAAGCTCCCGCACCACCGCTCGCCCCACAAACCCCGTCGCGCCGGTGAGAAGTACGCTCTCAATCGCCCGTTCCGTGGACACCATATCTTGTTTCCTATCAATTCGCTGACCAGGCACCATCCTAAGCCTCGCACCCCCGACAACAAACCCCGCCACCCCATTTCAAGCTTCTTGGACGCGAACAGGCCGTAGGGTGGGCACCGCCCACCTTGTTTCCGTCCACGACGACGACGCGCGACGGGCGGCACGTCGGCCCTTGTTGTGGGACCGACTTTCCAGTCGGTCATTCTTTTGCGGTGGGTGGCATGGCCAAGCGAAGCGCCGCCATGTCCTGTCGACGGATGGCATGTCCGCGCCTAGGGCGGAAATGTTTTCCGACGACGTGCAACTTGTAGAGTGGGCACCGCCCACCACTCCTTCCACCCTTGTCTCAGGTCGTATCGTGACCACCCCCCACCATCCCCAAGTCCCGTAGGGACGCCCGCGCGGCGCACGACCTCGTCAAACAAGGAACTCGATACACCGACCATCTCGCTCCTCGCCCGAAGGGCGCTCGCACGTTGCCAGGGACTTCCACTCCCTGGAATCCATCCCACTCCTCCTTTTCTGCCTTCATCTCGCCCGGAGGGCGAACGAACCTCCCCCAACCCCCGCAACGACTCGCACCTCTGCCCCAAGTCTCGCACGATTCCACTCATCCAAGATTCGTCCTACCAAACCACATGCCGGACGGTACAATCCCGCAAGTCTCGCATTCGCCGAAGCTCGCTGCTCGCTGGCGAGTCGCGACGAACCGGTGCGCTTCGACGGGAATCTTCGACGTGTTGACGATCTCCGAGAACTTCTGGAACATCGAGTTTTGGCAGCAGTTCGTTGCGACGATCCTCGGAGTCGTGCTTGGCATCCCCGCAGGGCTCTGGCTGAACAGGCGCCAGGAGCGCCAAGACGTGAAGAAATCGTCACAGGAGCGAAACGCACGACGGAGTCAGCTTCGGAGAATTATCTGCACAGCAACCGATAGCAATCGGCAGATCGTTATGCACCTGCGAGAACACATCGACAAGAACATCGTCTTCTTCAATGTAGATACGACCGTACTTGATTCCACATCGGCGGCGAAGTACGAACTACTTGACGACCTCGCTGCATGCCTAGCCGTTGACGCATTGCGGTTCCACCTTCACACGCTTTATCGCGAAATCGAGTTGCTCTTGAGGGTGTCTTTCGACGGCAGCCTGATGGCGTTGACCACCGAAAAGGATGGGAAAGAGCTACCGACACAGCAGCATCTGCGGACGCGCCTAATCCAGACGATCCAAAGCAAACTAACCGGGCTGGAAACGGAATGCCGGGAGCTTGTTTCGTTGCTGGGTCCACAGGACTGATCGAATAGTGACTGACATGGCCGACCCTGTAGGCGCGCACGCCGCCTACCACGAACCGGCTACAATCTCCACTCTATGGTGCATGAAGCGATGTTCAATAGCAAGAGGCAAACCATGAAAGCCAGGCATTCGATTGTGTTGAAGTCAGACATTTTTACGAGGATCATGCTCACGACGATCGCATCGATAGGGATGTTGTCTTTTCTCCGAGATACAGGATTTGACGTTGCGAAGAAGGTTCGCAACGTTATTGGCGTGTCTTACCCTCGATCCTGGAGGCCAGAGCCAACTCCGGTGCTTGTCGGCAACTCCTCCATAGATGTCGAGATTAAGAACACCGCCGACGTCAATGTCAAGAACACTGTCGACGTGAATGTCGAGAACACCGTCGACGTCGATGCCAAGTGGCCGCTAGATGTCGACGTCAAGAACACCGTCGACGTCAACGTCGAGAACACCGTCGATGTCGAAGTGACGAATGATCCCTTGCGCGTGAGAGGAAGCAATTGAAGCCAGGTACGGCGGGCTCTGCCCGCCTAGAGCGGAACGAAGCATCGCCCGTCGATCGGCGAATTCCCAAGAATCTCCGATCACCCCGCGCGTTCTTACATTGGAGGCCTGCGCGCCGACGCCGCCCTCAAAGGCATCGCCGCTTCGTCGGAGCAGGCGGTGTGCTAGCAAAGGTGATGTTTGGTTGATCGCTCAACGAACGAACCCGAATCGGCAAACCGCTGCGATTGGCACTCTTCCGTGAGTCCACGCCGAAAGTGCCACGCAGTGGCACCGGTAAAACATGAAATATACCAAACGAACCCACTTGCGACCCACGCTTCACGAATTCAATCTCGACAACCAAACAATTTCCGAATACCGACAGGCTTGCCGTTCACACTTCGGTCCCGTCCCGTTTCCGGGCGCGCGGAGCGCAAAGCAACGACACAGTTGCACCAAGATTCATGCGATCGACGGGCGGGTACCGAACAGGCCCCGACCGCCGCGCGCAAAATGAAATTTCCAGAACAAACCCATTTGCGCTTCGGGGTTCAAATCGTGAAGTGTCAATCGTCAATCCGGACCGCGTCGCCCTTGCGCACCACGCCACCCCTCAGGACTTCGGCGTGGACCCCGCCGCGAACGCACGGGACGAGCGCGGTCTTCAGGCCTGGGTGCTGCGCGTCCATGATGCCGCACGGACGGGTCTCACCGTGCACCAAGACGCGGACGGGGCCGATGGTGAGGGTCTTGCCGATCTGCGCGGCCAGGTCGATCCCGCGAATGAGCAGGTTCGCTCGGCGGAAAGTCCACGGAACTTCCGCCCCGAGTTCACGGCATGCGTCCGCCCAGCGCTCGACAGAAAGCAGCGTGATCTCGCGTTTCCCGGCGCGACGATTTTCCAGGGCGAGCCCCCGACCCGCGAGAACTTCGCATTCGTCCAACAGTTGCATGGTCAATCCGTCTGTCGGCCGATACGCGATCGCTTCGACGGTCCCCGTTTCGTGTTGCGTGTTCATCAGCGGCACTCGTCCCTGTTCCTTGCCAGCATTCATCATGCTTCCGCGGAAGTCTGGCTGGCGATCAAGGTGATCCCGGCGAAAACCAGTGCGACCCCGGCGAGCTGTCCCCAAGTGAGCCGCTCGGACAATGCGGGATGCAAGCGTGCGGCCACGGCGATCAGCGCGAACCCGCCGCCCACCATGATCGGATACGCGACGCTGATCTTGAGCGCCTTGCTCTGCAATGCGTACATGTAGAACGCGGCGTTGAGGGCGAAGCAGACGAGGCCGACCATCAACGGCACGTTGGAGAGAACCGTCCCGACCGCGGCGATCGGTCCGTCACGCAACACCCCGCCCGCGGATGCGACGGATTTCATGCCGATCTTCATCAGCAAGTTCGCGGCGGCGTTAAGAACCAGGGCGATGATGAGCGCGACAATGTACTTCATATCGCGTTTCGATGCGCGGGGTGCCCCATCCTCGCTACTGCGAGGGTGGGGGACGGACGACTCGGCGCTTGTCAGCGACTACGGTTCCCGACTTCCCATGCGGAGCTGCGGGTCGACGGCGTACACCTCGACGCGGCGGTTCTTCGTTCGGTTCGCGTCGTTGCTGTTTTCGATTCGCGGCCGGAACTCTCCGCATCCGCCCGCGACGATACGGTTCGGATGTACGGAATGATCCTTCAAGTATCGCGCGACGGACAAAGCTCGCTCCGTGCTCAACTGCCAATTGTCGTCCCACCCGCTCTTCTTGATCGGTCGATCGTCGGTGTGGCCGAGGATGAGAATGTCCTTCTCCGCGTACTGCCCGTCGAGCGTGCTGGCGATGGAATCCAGCGTCCGTTTGGCCTCTTCTCGAATGACCACGCGACCCGGCGCGAACAACACGCTCTCCTGGATCGCAATCACCGCGCCACCGGGGACCGGCGTCCAACCCGGCGCAGCGGTCTCCTGCGCCGGAGGCGCTTCCGCCATGCGGCGACGAAGCGACTCCGCCTCCGCCCGCGCGGCCTGAAGCAACCGATCGGCCTCCTCCTTCGCCCGTCGCGCCGCGTCACGCTCGCCGCGCGTGCGGTTCAGATCGTCGGACAGTCGCCGGTTGGCCGCGTCCGCTTGCGAGACGCCTGGTTTGTCCTGCGTGGCACAGCCCGACAGAGCGACCATACAGCCTCCCAGCACCACGAACATTCCCACACCGCGTCGATTCATCATGGCTTCTCCTCCGTGTGTACTTCCGAACCTTTGCCTCCGAGCGTTTCGCTCGCGCGTCTCAGCTTGTCGTCGAGGCGCCGCTCTCGCTCCGCGAATTCTGTTTCTTTGCGAACCCGTTCGATGGCCTCGAGATCCGCCTTCGACTGCGCCCGAAGTTCCTTCGCGTCGCGCCAAAGGCCGCGGGTGAACGAGAACGACCACCAGGAGAACAGCGTCGCAACGGCTGTCCAGAGCATCAGCCAAGTGACGTTCATCGGCTTCGTCGAGTCGGTGAAACCGAAGAACCAAACCGGCGCCGAGTTTCCCCGATTCATCAATAGGACAAGGCCGATCGCGCCGGCGACGCCGACCACGAGCGCCGTGCGAAGATAGACTTTCCAACGTGAAACGGCAAGGCTCATGGTTGACGCGGCCGCCGAGGCTCCGCTCCGTCAAGGAAGATCATCCTCGCCGCATCCGACGCCTTGGCGATCAGCGGAATGCGCAGGATGGGCTCATAGAACACCGTCACCGCGAGGAAAGAGATCGACAGCCACGGTCCCAGCGGCAGCGCCCGCGTCCGCTTGAAAGGGAGAGCCGCCACCCATCCCAAGAGAGCGAGCCCGCAAGTGAGCATAAACCCAAGCAGCACCACGGGCCAGCCCGCGACGCACCCGGCCGCCGCCATCATGTGGATATCCCCCGCGCCGAACGCTTCCTTTCCCCACAGCAATGTGAACACAATTCTGACCGCCCATCCGAGCGCTCCGGCGATGACGTATCCGGTCGCCGCGGTCGCCAGGCCGTACCACGGCGACCAGTCGCGGAATGCGCTCCCCGGCGACACGGGGACCGACGCATGAAGGGCGTGACCCAGGCGTGCCGGCAGATCGCCGCCGCCACGCATAACCCAGAAACCGATACACCCGAACACGATCGCGGGAGCAAGCACGGTCAGCTCGGAGAGGGCCATCCTCCGCGCACCGTAGCGTTCCTCGTAGATCGCTTCGACGATCGCCTGGTCGGACGGGCGCGGGACGATGCTCTCCATGAAGATCAGCATCACCAAGAATGCGAGCGGGATGAGCGCTCGCCCCGCGTGTCGCAGCGGCTCGGCTCGCGGTTCGTCGAGGAACAAGAGGACGAGAAGCCCCACCAACAACGCGCCGCCGATCCACGCCGCAACGCGACTCGGCGGTGTCAGCGGAGGCGGCAAGTGCGCCACCGACGGTTCGGCGTCGGGACCACCGTCGAATGCCGCGGCGTCTTCGCCGAAATCCTCGGGGTCCATGTGCGGCTGACACACGAACACGAGCCAGGTGAGACCGAGGCCAACGACGGCGAAGAGACAGACGATCGCGGTCGTGTCCAGAGGCCGAATCCACGCGGAGGAGTGTCGCGGAGTCCACAACGCGTGAAGCACGAATCCGCATGCGGTCACGAGGTTGGTGAAGCGAACGTCGACCCAGTAATGCTCCAGATCGATCGCGGACATGGCCATCAGAGACGCGAAGAGGATGACGTGAGCAAGGAAGATCGGCCAATCGTTCGAGAGGCATTCGGTGAGTCCGAACGGCGACGTGGTGATGCCGACGCGAACGTGTCCGATGAACAGAGCGTCGAGGAGCAGCAGCACGATCATGGCCATGCTGATTTCGACGACGGGGTAGCGCGTGGCGATGGGAACGTCGCACACGCGACATCGTCCGCGAAGCAGCAGGAAGCTCAGCACCGGGATGTTGTCGATGAAGTGGATCCGCTTCTTGCAGTTCGGACAGGCGGACCAAAGCGGAGATCGGAGCGAGCGATTGCGCGGCAGGCGATAGACGACGACGTTCAGAAAACTACCAATGCAGAGTCCGACCGCCGTCCAGAAGAACAACCACCATCCCGCGATGAGCGACGTCAATGTGATATCCCTCTGCGTTTGGCCGTGTTGTCCGCGAGGTTTTCCGGAAATTGCATCGGCGTCGCGGCGCTCCTCGTACGTGACAAAGAAAGGTCCGCACAGCGGACCCTACCGGATTCGACTGTGCGATCCGTCGCACCAGGGGAGATTGCCGCTGTGGTGACATTGGCAGACCGCCTTCTTTCCCGCCTCTTTGATTTCGACGACCATCGGCCCCACGTCGAGGTGCTCGCGACTGTGCGATCCGTCGCAATAGGGCAGCTTCGCGGAATTCCCGCATTGGCAATACGCCTTGGTTCCCGGCGTTTCGTCGACGACGATCGGGGCGGTTCCTTGTTTGATGGTTCCCATTTTCACTCCCTTCCAGCATTTTCGTTTCTTGTGTAGCGTCGCCCTTCATGGGCGGCGCTTCCGGCGAAACGCCGCGGATAAACCGCGACGCTACACAAGAACGGATTCTGCTCTCAGTCAGTCTGGCGCAAGTTCACTCGCATCAGAGGCCTCGAGTTTCCTGGCGAACTCGGCGATCACCCATTCCGGCGTCGAGGCGCCTGCGGTGACGCCGGCGACAATCTTTCCCCGGATCATCGACGGATCGAATTGTTCCCACGTTTCCAGGTGGTACGTTTCGCACCCTGCTTCGCGGCAGAGTCTCGCTACTTCCTGCGTATTCGCGGAATGCAGGCCGCCGAGGACGAACATCACTTCGACTTCCTTCGCCAGCGCGATCGCGGCTTCTTGTCGACGCGTCACTTCCAGGCACAGCGTGTTGACGATCTTCACCTCTCGGTAGGGTCGCTTCAAGATTTCCGCGATCATGTCGGCTACGTGTTCGGGGGAGTGCGTAGTCTGGGCGACGATCCCGAGGCGCTCTCGGTACGGCAGCGCCTGTTCCAAGTCGGCGCCGCGGTCGATGACGGTGACGTTCGGAGCGTATCCGATGACCCCGCGGACTTCGGGGGGATTGGGATCGCCGATCATCACCACGTGATACCCTTCTTCATGCAGTTGCTTCACCACGTCCTGCGCTCGCTTGACCAACACGCACGTGGCGTCGACGACGTTGAGCCCGCGTTCGCGGGCGATCTCGAAGGTCTCTGGTGGAGCGCCGTGCGATCGAATGAGAACGGTTTGCGAGGTCTCAACCGTCTCCAGCTCTCCGGATTGGACAAGCCCGGCCTGTTCGAGTTTGTTGACGACCTGTTTGTTGTGGATCAGCGGACCCAGCGCGACGACGCGACCCGGACCATAGCGGTCCACGGCGGATTCCGCGATCTCAATCGCGTCTTCGACGCCGAAGCAGAAACCCCTGGAGCTGGCGAGACGAACTTGCATGCCGAGCGCTGTGACTCCGTGCAGGAATTACGGGTTACGAGTTACGAGTTACGTTTCATGGCATCGGCGCTACGAGCCACGGGCGATGAACAGCCGACACTCCGTCGCACATCCGTCCCCCACCCTCGCAGTAGCGAGGATGGGGCACCCACACTGGGCGCGTTACGCTGAACATGTCCGCCTTAAGGGCGGACATGCCACCCATACGGCGGACATGCAGCCCATGTAAGTAAACATGCCACCCATCCGCGCGATAGATCATAGGCGTGGCGGAGAGGTTCGCAAAGTGAAACGCCGGAAGCACGCGTCAGAAGAGCGAGGGCTGATCCACCGTTGCGTCGTCGGACTTTCTGTAGGGGATGCCGAGGTGGGCGTAGGCGGGTTTGGTGGCTTGGCGACCTTGTCGAGTGCGGATCACGAAGCCGATTTGCAAGAGGTAGGGCTCGACGACGTCTTCCAGCGTGTCGCGTTCCTGGCCCATGGTGGCGGCGATCGCCTCGATGCCGGCGGGTCCGCCTTCGTAGACTTTGATGAGGGCCGTGAGGAAACTTCGATCGAGTTCGTCTAGGCCGAGTTCGTCGACCTGTTGGATTTCCATCGCCTCGCGGGCGAGGGCGTCGGTGAGCGTTCCGTTACCGCGGACCTGGGCGTAGTCGCGAACTCGCTTGAGGAGCCGATTGGCGACGCGCGGCGTACCTCGACTTCTCGACGCGATGAGTTCGAGCGTTCCTTCTTTCGTGGGAAAGCGGAGCCTTGCGGCGGAGCGATCGAGAATCGTTTTCAGTTCGGCGTTGTCGTAGAAGTCGAAATGGAATCGGTGGCCGAAACGGTCGCGGAGCGCGCCGGTGAGCAGTCCGGCCCGCGTGGTAGCGCCGATGAGCGTGAAGCGACGAAGGGCGAAGTTGACGACGCGCCCGCCGAGCCCGCCTTCGATGGTGAAGTCGACGCGGAAGTCCTCCATCGCGGGATAGAGGAATTCCTCGACGATCTTAGGCAATCGGTGGATCTCATCGATGAAGAGGATTTCCCCTTGTTCGAGATTGGTGAGGAGGGCCATGAGATCCGCTTGCTTGGCCATCGCGGGACCTGACGTGATCTTCGGCAGTTTACCGGTCATTTCCCGCGCGATGACGTTGGCGAGCGTCGTCTTTCCGAGTCCCGGCGGACCGTCCAGCAGCAGGTGCTCCAACGGCTCGCTGCGTTTTTTCGCGGCGGACATGGCGATGTCGAGCTTCTCCATGACGGCGCGCTGGCCGACCATTTCGCTGATCGACTGCGGGCGCAGCCCCACGTCGACGGGTTCTTCACCGCCCTTGCGTTCGGCTGAAATTACGCGATCACGAACCATAGACGCCTTGCAGGAATGGCGAATGTCGAATTATGCATAGCGAATGATGGAGCGCGACGACCTGATAAGCCTGTGAGCGTTCTTCCATTCGCCATTCGGTATTCGACATTCGCAATTAACCCTCTGTCCCCGCCTTCACCCGATACGCCGTCCTCACCCACTCGTCCGCGGAATCGACTTCCGGATGCACCTGAGCGGCGCGGTGCAACCAGCGCTCGGCGTCGGCGCGCGAATCGCCCCAGGCGACGAGGACTTCGAGCGCGTCGCGCTGCGGCTGGGAGAGTCGCGCGACTTCCTTGCCATTGTCGTCGATGACGCCGCCAGCGAGATCGTGCATCTTCCCCTTGAGTTCGGCGACGATCAGCTCCGAGCTTCGCGCGCCGATGCCGGGCAGTCGCGAGAGCGCCTTGGTGTCGCCAGCTTCGATCCACGACGCGATGCGTCGCACCGGTTCGGACAACGCCTTGAGCGCCTTTCGCGGGCCTAGTCCCTTCACGCTCACGAACCGGGAGAAGAAAATCCGGTCCTCGGGGTGGAGGAAGCCCAGCATGCGCGGAACGAGGTGCCCGGACGAGGGGTTCCCCTCCAGGAATTCCATCGTGTGCAGCGTCACGACCCGGCCTCGGAACGACGCGAGTTCGCCGATGGTGAACTTCGGCACCAGCACCTGCCGGGCGAGGCCCTCGCGCTCGATGACCACGGAGTCTTCGAAGACGTCGGCCAAGGTGCCAGACAATCTTACGATCATACCGGAACCCCCTGCCGCTCGCGCCGGGCGACATCGGCCGCACAACAGAGCGCGATCGCCAGCGCGTCGGCGACGTCGTGCGGTTCGGGGGCCGAGCTCAACCCCAAGGTGGTCTGAATGGCGCGTTGCATCTGCGGCTTGGACGCCCGTCCGCTTCCGGTGAGATGTCGCTTGATGTGCGTGGCGGAATATCCGCGCAGGTCGATCCCCAATCTCGCGGCCGTACACAGCACGACTCCGCGGGCGTGTCCCATGAGGATCGCGGTTCGCGGGGGTTTGTAGTGGGCGTAAAGCTCTTCGACGGCGACGACATCGGGCTCGAACTCCTGAAAGACGGCATCGAGATCCTGTTCGAGTGCGACGAGGCGAGTCGCGAGTGGTTTTCCGGGTCCGAGGCGGCAGACGCCGGCGTCGAGGACGGTGCTCGCACCGGCGTGAACGCGCAGCACGGCGTACCCCGTGATGCCCAAACCTGGATCAATGCCGCAAATCACCGCGTCCATACGGTTCGATCGTTCCTTCTTGTGGGGATCACTCTCCGCGCCTTGCGGGCTTTCTTCACTCCGCAGGAATTCGGACGTGATACATGTAGTCGAGTTCGGGTGCGTTCGCGCCGACGCGGCGGAGCATGTTGACGGCTTGGGCGCGGTGGTGCGCGGAGTGAAGAATCATCTGGATCATCATGTCGTGCAGCGGGGCCTTGAAGAGGCGGCCTTTCGAGTCGCGGTACTGGACAACGCGTTCGAGGTCGGCAGGTCCGACCGATTTCAGAAACGCCTCCCGCTCCGCGGCGTTCTTGTGAAGGCGCGTGCCGACGTCGGCCGGCGAGACTTTTTCGGTCTCGTCGTGCCACTTGGTTTCGTCTCGACCCATCCAGCGCTGCAACCAGACGCACTCGCCCACGAAAATGTGGAGGAGCGTCCTGCGTAGCGACCCCATACCCATGTCGAAGGGGCGATCGAGCGGCTCGGCGGAGAGCGGATTCGCGGCGAGGATCAATTGCTCATTGGCCCAGTCGCAGTGGGAGAGAAGGCGAACGACGGTCTCCGGTGCTGACATGTTTGGTCTCCTCGGCCCATCCACTGCTGACACAGCAGTGGCACACAGGGGTAGGGTGGATTCTACTGAACCCACCATTCTCATCGAGGCCTGGTCGGTTCAGTAGAACCCACCCTACGAGTGCGCGCGGCACGCTACGCAAGCCCGATCGACGAATCTAGGTACACATCCTGAATCACGTTCAGCAGCTTCACGCCTTCGTCCATGGGGCGTTGGAACGCTTTTCGGCCTGAGATCAGGCCCATTCCGCCGGCGCGTTTGTTGATGACCGCGGTACGCGCGGCGTCGCGGAAGTCGTTGTCGCCGGAGGATTCTCCGCCGGAGTTAATCAGTCCGGCGCGACCCATGTAGCAACCCGCGACCTGATAGCGCGTCAGGTCGATCGGGTGATCGCTGGACAATTTCTCGTAGACGAGCTTGCTGGTCTTGGCGAAGTTGATGGCGGTGAAACCGCCGTTGGAGTCGGCTTGCTTCTGTTTGATGATGTCGGCCTGGATGGTCACGCCGAGGTGGTTTGCCTGACTCGTCAGATCGGCGGCGGCGTGGTAGTCCTTGCCGTCTTTCTTGAAAGCGTTGTTGCGCAGGTAGCACCAGAGCACCGTGGCCATGCCGAGTTCGTGGGCCATGGCGAAGGCCTCGCTGACTTCGCCGATCTGGCGGTTCGACTCTTCCGATCCGAAGTAGATCGTCGCACCGACGGCGGCGGCGCCCATGTCCACGGCCTGATGCACGTTGCCGAACATGGTCTGGTCGTACTTCGTCGGGAACGTGAGGAGTTCGTTGTGGTTCAGCTTCACGATGAACGGGATTCGGTGTGCGTATTTTCGAGCGACCGCGCCGAGGACGCCGAGCGTCGAGGCGACGGCGTTGCAGCCGCCCTCCATGGCGAGCTTGACGATGTTCTCGGGATCAAAATAAATCGGATTCGGCGCGAAGGACGCCCCGGCGGTGTGCTCGATCCCCTGATCCACGGGAAGGATCGAGAGGTAGCCCGTGCCCGCCAGGCGACCGTGGTCGAAGACCGCTTGCAGGTTGCGAAGCACCGTGATCGGTCGGTCCGTGGCGGCGAAGACTCGATCGACGAAGTCCGGTCCGGGTTTGTGCAGGAGCGACTTGTCGATCGTCGCACAGCGATGCGTGAGAAGACTCTTGGAGTCGTTTCCGAGAAGGTCGGCGATGGCGCTCATGGGATGGTTCCTCCTTGTTTTCCCTCTGTCCGGACGGGCATGAGACTCCAGCGGCGTGCGTCCGTCAAGTCCGAAGGTCTCCGAAGTGGATCGGGAACACCGCACTCCGGTCCGTGTTCAACCACGCGGGACGATCCGTCCCCCACCCTCGCTGGAGCGAGGATGG
>ORJL010309911.1_pt1 | contig 19785 bp, 26 predicted proteins | sample 1779941 | NCBI WGS metagenome assembly ORJL01 (sample SAMEA104232317, study PRJEB22302) | groundwater metagenome | biome: forest; feature: aquifer; material: groundwater | place: USA | collected 2011-08-07 | depth 5.8 m | reverse complement strand
CCTCTTTCAAGGTCGCCTGACCCTGCGAGGGCGCCGGGGTGAAGCGCTGGAACGGGCCCCAGGGCCCTCGCCCCTGGCGGGTGAGGATGGCGCCCCCGGGGCGCCCGGGGGGGGGCCCCGCGGCCGGGCGCCCCCCCCTACCTCTGGCGCCACCTGCGGCTGAGGGGGAAGCTACGGCAAGGCTCGGGCGAGCCTCGTACCCTGGGCAGCATCGCCTGCGAGCTGGCGCTGGTGGCCCGCGGGGTGTTCCAGTACGCCATCATTACTGGGCCCCGCATCTGGGACGTGGCGGCCGGCGTCCTGCTGGTGCAGGAGGCCGGGGGCGCCATCCTCACCCGCCAGGGGCGAGGGCCCTGGGGCCCGTTCCAGCGCTTCACCCCGGCGCCCTCGCAGGGTCAGGCGACCTTGAAAGAGGTGGCGGAGTGGCGTGGCGGCGTATTGGCGGCCAACCCCGCCCTGGCCGCTTTCTTGGGCCAGCGGCTGGCGCCCTCCCTGGGCGCCCAGCTCCGTCTGATCCTCACGGGCGAGGCTTAGGGCAGCTACTCGCCCCGGCAGCGGAGAACGCCTGGTTTGTGGCTGGCGCTTGGCACCGCCGTCAGAGGATCGAGGACGCGACCGGTGTCCAGTTGGTGCCGAAGGTCGGATTCGAACCGACACGGGAGTTGCCCCCCAACGGTTTTTGAGACCGTCGCGTCTGCCATTCCGCCACTTCGGCCCGGGGACCAGGGGAGGACACGCGGGATGGTGCCGAGGGTCAGAATCGAACTGACGACACCAGCATTTTCAGTGCTGTGCTCTACCGACTGAGCTACCTCGGCGTCACCTGGGCATTCTAGGAAGGGGGCTCTAGGGTGTCAAGGCGCGGGGGACTGCTAGCGGGCGGAATGGGGCTGTTTTTCCCTGGTCAGCGCGGGTAGGGAGCACGCGAAGTCCCCGATGGCGGAGGCGGCATCGGGCTTTTGAAATGTGTTCAACAGTGGTAGGTCTCGCCTCTATTCAGTCGACATAATATTGTAAGGGCTAGCGTGGCTTGCTACAATTACGGGTAGGGGGGGACTGCCAGGCGATCCCAGCCAGTAGCCGCAGACTTTCCCCCTTACAGTAGCAGGCCGCCCGGGTGCCTCCTTCTCGGGCGGCCTCCTCATTGTTCAGAGCCAGAGCAAGCCTAGCTGGCCTTTAGGGGACAAGGGCTGGGGATTCTCCGCCTCACCCTCTGTGGAGAGGGTGAGGGTGCCAACCGAAGGCCGAGGTGAGCATGCCTATCTACGAGTACCGCTGCCGCTCCTGCCGCAAGCCGTTCAGCGTCCTGCACCGGAGCTACGTCCTGACAACGCCCGTCGCCTGCCGCCACTGCGGGGGCGCCGACGTCCAGCGCCTTATCTCCCAGGTCACCGTCCTGCGTTCCGAGGACCATGCCGAGGCGCTGGCGGGGGTGGACGAGAACGACCCCCAGAGCGTGGCGCGCTGGGCCCGTAAGATGGGCGGACAACTGGGCGACGAGGCGGGCCCGGAGTGGGGCCAGATGGTGGATCGCATGGAGGGGGGCGAGCTCCCGGAGGACATGGGCGAAGCTGGGGGCCTCGACTCTGACCCCGGCGACGATGACTACTAGCGCCTCACGCAGGGGCTTTCCTTGACATGCCCTGCGGCCTCGCCCAGAATGGCCCGTGGAGGTGACCGCTGATGAAAGTGCGCATGCTACCCCTCGGCCCGCTGGGGAACAACGTCTACATCGTCATCTCCGAGACGACCAAGGAGTGCGTGGTCGTTGACCCTGGCTGGAACTCCGAGGTCATCATGAAGGACATCGTGGAGCACGAGCTGAAGGTGCGGGCGGTGCTGGCGACCCACGGCCACTTCGATCATACCAACGGTATCGCCCCGCTGAAGCAGCAAGTGGCCGAGGCCGTGGTGGGCGTCCACAAAGGCGATGCGTCCATGCTGGAGCCCGATCACTGGCGGGACACCTGCCAGCGGATGGCCTCGACTGGCATCGGCATGCCCGTGGCGCCCATCGCCGACCGCTGGATCGAGGCTGGCGACAGCCTCGACTACGGGGAGCTGCATCTAGAGGTACGCCACACGCCCGGCCACTCCCCAGGGAGCGTGAGCTACGTAGGCCACGGGGTCGTCTTCTCCGGCGATACCCTGTTCATGCAGAGCGTGGGGCGCACGGACGGCGGCGGGAGCTGGCAGCAGATCATCAACTCCATCCGGACCCAGCTTTTGACCCTTCCCGACGAAACGGTGGTGCTCCCCGGTCATGGCCCCAAGACCCGCATCGGCATCGAGCGGGCCTACAACCCCTTCCTCCAGGAAGGCGCGGAGCTGTTGGACCCCGCGGGCCCGGCCATCAGCCAGTTCCGCTAGCGGCGCCTGGAGACCAGGGGGAAGAGTCCAGAGAAGGGGGCGCCCCCTTCTCTGGCAGGGAGTCTGGGGGGTGTCCCCCCATCTCGCGGGCAAAGGAAAACCCCGAAGCGCTTCCGGTTGGAAGCAAGTCCCGGTGGATGAAGCCGGGAGCTTCGGGGCTCGGTGGCTGCTGGGATTCCCTAAACGGGACCCAGAGCACCTGACTATCCCTAGGTGCCGTCTAGGTGACAGCCACCTCACAGATCCGTTTACCAGATTTCAAAGCTGGATCACCTCCTTTCCTGTGTTGCTGCATAGGTTACAACAAAGGAGCGTGGTGTCAAGAGGCTACGCCTGGATTCACCCCTCACCCCTGGCCCTTTCCCAAAGGGAGAGGGGCGTATGCGGGCCTACTCGCCAACCAGCGCCCGGAAGCGCGGCCCGAAATCCGGGTGCTCGCGAACATACGCAAAGTCGGGGTCGGTGCTGGGGGCCTGGGGGTAGTCGGGGCGGAGGGTTAGGGCGCGGTCGTAGGCCTCCAGGGCGTCTTCGCTTCATCTAGCTCTGCCTTGAGGGCATCCACTTCGCTCAGCAAACAATAAGCGCCATAGAACTTCTCATTCTTGCTCCAGTTGTTTCGCATTTGGGAAACTGTCTGGCTTCTCTCATAGACCCGAAAGACAAGCTCTTGGTCGGGACCCCAAACGACCTCCCATACCCCCGGCGAGATATAGTGTTCTCGCCAGATGAGTGGACTGGCCTTTATTGACTTACAGAACTCACTGGATGATTCAGGTATTACCCTGCGTACGAGAGCGGTAGCTTCCCCAGGCGCGAACACTGGCGATGCCGTCGGCCTTGGTGTTGGCGCTACGGGAGCGCTCGCGCATGCTGCCAGGAGAAAACCCATAAGAACAACGCTGATGATACCTCGCATGTCAGCACTTCCTTCGCAGCAGGCCGGCGCTATTCAAACATATGTGCTGGAAGAAGTCAAAACTGCGCTCGCCCTGTTCACCCTCACCCCTGGCCCTCTCCCAAAGGGAGAGGGTGGCGACGTGGGCCTACTTGTCCACCAGCGCGCGGAAGCGGGGGCCGAATTCAGGGTGGTCACGAACGTACGCGAAGTCGGCGTCGGCGCGGGCCATCTGGCTAGGCCGGACTACTTAGCAAGAGGGGCGCCGCTGGGTGTTGTGCCGGGACGTAGAAAGCCTTAAGAATGGCGCGGCGGTCTCAGCGTTGTGACGAAGGAACGAATATCGAGTTAAGTCCGCGGAAGCGAACTGCCGCGTCTTGACCGAGTGTCTCAGCCTGAAACCACTCCCTAACCGCTTCTGATGGAACCGACCGGTTGCCAGTTGCCACCGAGTCCGAGCCGAAGAACTCATGCGCATTCAGTAGGTCGGTGATTTCCTCGGGATCGTCAACAACGGCCGCCACCGAAGGAGCGTTCAAGGATTTCTGAAAAAAGACCTTGTGTTGCTGCTTTCCCGCGGCCTGATTCACTGGGATTCTCGCCACTGGAACGAGCCATGTATCTCGAGTCAAGTCAGGTGCGTCCTGATCGACTTTGCGCCATGTGCTGTATAAGGGAAACACGTAATAGACGCCGCTAGGGTATCTCTGCGCTAGCCTACGTAGCCTGCCATATTGCTGATCTTCGAGACCGAACTTGTAGAGGTAGTTTGGCTTGGACGTGGCCCATGGAGCCTTGAACTGAAGCATAAGATGCCTACCTGGACCGACGTTTCTTATCAACTCATCTAGGCCGAGTCTCCGTTCTTGCATTTGTGTGAGGCCAAGCCAAACTGCTCTTGGGAAGCTAGTGCGGATGATTTGCAATATCTCTGCACACACGTTCAACTCTAGGGACTTCTCCGAGACCTGCTTGCGCTTCCTTGTCCGCATCGATGGTCTCCTTAAAATGTAGTCTCCGAGAGAGATTATCTACCATTTGATCCATGTTTCTCTCGATTCGTTGAATCTGATAGGCGTCATGACAGAAGGCCCCGCTCATCCTGAGCCTGTCGAAGGACGAGCGGGGCCTCTGTTCTGAGCGGACGCTTGTTTTACGCCGCGACGATGAAGATGGGCGCCTGCACCAGGGTGACGGTGCAGGCGCCGCTTCGCCGTTCAGCCGGACTGTGGCTGTGGGCTAGGGGCCGCCCAGGCCGTTGGGCGTGGCCAGGGCGAACCAGCAGTGGACCTGGGGGCTGCAGAACGCGGGGTCTACCCCCTGGTCCATGATGACCTCGAACTCCCCCCAGATGGGGTATCCACCCGGTCTCCAGTACGGGCTGGCCGAGAGGGTGGCCCCCACCCAGATGATCTTGTAGTGCCAGACAGAGCCTGAACCCTGGGGCCCGCTCCACTCGTTCGTCGTCCAGGCGTCGGGGCTCCAGGCCGCCCCGTTAAAGCGGGCCTCGTCCCACGCCTTGCTCCACTTCATCACCAGATGGTCGTTAGCGTAGGTGGGGTCGCCCCACACCTTGCCGTCCAGGACCCGGTCAACGCCGTCTGCGGCCCCCACGAAGATGCGGGCTCGATAGTTGTAACCATACTGGTCGAAGCCCGTGGCGGAGCCCGGGGCGGCCAGCGCCGCTGGGGCAGAGACCAGCACGATTGCCAGGGCAAGGACCGCTATAGCTAGCCGTTTCATCACTCCCCCTTTCCGGCAGTGCCCATGCAGGCGGGCACCCCAACGCGCACCCTACCAGCGGCGGCGGCTCGCCGTCAATAGCCCAAGCTGGCCAACTCGTCGGCCCTTTGATCACGGGCGTCGGAAACACCCCTCAAGGTGGTCCAAGGCGCTGATTTTCGTTTACGCCGCCACGATGAAGATGGGCGCCAGCACCAGCGTGACCGTGGCCAGGAGCTTGACCAGCACGTGTAGGCTGGGGCCGGCGGTGTCCTTGAAGGGGTCGCCCACGGTGTCGCCCACGACGGCGGACTTGTGGGGATCGGAGCGCTTGCCCAGCTTGTTCCCCTTGTCGTCGGTCATGTTGCCGGCCTCGATCCACTTCTTGGCGTTGTCCCAGGCGCCCCCGGAGTTGTTGAAGAAGGTCGCCATCAGGATGCCGGCGATGGTGCCCACCATCAGGAAGCCGGCCATGGCCTCGGCGGCCACCTCGGGCCGGATGACGCGGATGATGAGGCCCACGGCTACGGGGACGCCCACGGCCAGGGCGCCGGGGATCACCATGCCGCGCAGGCCGGCGCGGGCGGTGATGTCCACGGCGCGGGCGAAGTCGGGCCGCTCGGTGCCGGCCATGATCCCCGGGTGCTCGCGGAACTGGCGGCGCACCTCCTCGATCACGGCGCCGGCGGCGTTGCCCACGGCGCGGATGGCGAAGGCGCTGAAGAGGAAGACCAGCATCGCCGCCAGGAGCCCTGCCACGAAGACCTCGGGCTTCGACAGGTCCACGCCGGCCAGGCGGGCGCCGCGGTCCTCAGCCACCTTGTCCAGGTAAGCGCTGAAGAGCAGGAAGGCGGCCAGCCCCGCCGAGCCCAGGGCGTAGCCCTTGGTCAGGGCCTTGGTGGTGTTGCCGGCGCTGTCCAGGGCGTCGGTGGTGTCGCGCACCTTGCCTTCGCTGCCCGACATCTCGACGATGCCGCCGGCGTTGTCGGTGATGGGGCCGAAGGCGTCCAGGGTCAGGACGTAGGCGCCGGTCATCAGCATGCCCATGGTGGCGACGGCGGTGCCGAAGACGCCGCCGTTGATGGTGGCCCCTCCGATGGTGGCGAACTCGGCCTGCTGTCCCAGGTAGTAGGAGGCCAGGATGGCGGCGCCGATGGCGACGGCGGTGGAGAAGGTGGTCTCGAAGCCGACGGAGACGCCGGCCACGATGTTGGTGGCGGGGCTGATGCGGGAGGCCTCGGCGATGGCCCGCACCGGGCGCCAGGACCCCGAGGTGTAGTACTGGGTGATGAAGACGAAGGCGATGGAGGTGGCGATGCCCACCAGGCCGGCGGCGAAGAACCAGCCCCAGCTATCGCCCAGCAGCCAGAGCGTCGCCACCAACATGCCGATGACCGAGAGCGCCACCGCCACGCCGTAGCCTCTGTTCATCACCAGCAGGGGCCCGTCGGACTCCTTGCCGCGGGCCAGCATGACGCCCACCAGGGAGGCGATGAGGCCGAAGCCGCCGATGACCAGCGGGAACAGCACCCAGGCGGTGTTCTGGGTGGCGGTGAAGATGGCGACGCCCAGGATCATGGCGCCGATGTTCTCGGCGGCGGTGGACTCGAAGAGGTCGGCGCCGCGGCCGGCGCAGTCGCCCACGTTGTCGCCCACCAGGTCGGCGATGACGCCGGCGTTGCGGGGGTCATCCTCCGGGATGCCGGCCTCGACCTTGCCCACCAGGTCGGCGCCCATGTCGGCGGCCTTGGTGTAGATGCCGCCGCCGAGCTGGCTGAAGAGGGCCACGAAGCTGGCGCCGAAGGCAAAGCCCACGATCAGGAAGGGCGCCTTGGTGGGATCGGAGTTGCCCCCGAAGCCGTAGTACATGACCGTAACGCCCAGGATGCTGAGGGCGGTGATAAGGAAGCCGGAGACGGCGCCTCCGCGCAGGGAGACGGCCAGGGCTTCCTTGAGCCCGCGCTGGGCCGCCGCGGCGGTGCGCACGTTGGCCTTGACGGCCACGAACATGCTGATGATGCCGGAGAGGGCGGACAAGAACGCCCCCACTAAGAAGGCGATGGCGGTGTGCCAAGCCAGGCCGAAATCGCTCTCCACCGCCCAGAGGATGGCGGCGATGACGATGGCCACCACCACCGCCAGCATCCCGATCGTGCGGTACTGGCGGCGCATGAAGGCGGTCGCCCCCTCGAAGATCATGCCGGCGATCTGCTGCATGGCCGGGGTGCCGGCGTCCCGCCGCATCACGTCGCGGACCAGGTAGCCAGAGAAGAGGATGGCGATGGCGCCGGCGATCACCGGCACGAGCCAGGCATACTGCGTGTTCACCTAGACCTCCTTGTCGGGCGCGGCGCAGCCCGTTACACAGCGCCCACCGCCTGTGTCTGCGGTGGGCGTCGAAAAGCGGCGCTAGTCTAGCAGGGGAGGGGGGAGCGGTCAAGCGGGCTGGTACCTAGCCTGGGTTCAATCAATACTTCTTTAGCGGTTTACCGTGCGAGTCCTTCCAGTCGCCATTGGCGACGATTATGATGCCCTCTATGAGGCCCCAGAGGCTGCCAATTCCCAGAGTGATAATCGTCACGACTATCTGTATTATGCCGACGCCTATGTAGCCGAGGTAGAAACGGTGGATACCGAAGCCGCCTAAGAGTATCCCTAGTATTCCTGCGGCAACCCTAGACTTGGGAGAGTACTCACCCGGCGAATCCGGTGCAGCGCTAGCGGTCGCTGGCATTCGGGCCACCCGCACGCCACACTTGACGCAGATCTCGGCCTGCTTCTTGATGATGGAACCGCAACTAGAGCAGTACATCTCGTCGGCGCCAAGCACCTGTCGCTGTTCCACGGTCGCCTCCTTATACGAGAACCACCGCCTGTGTCTGCGGTGGGCGTCGAAAAGCGGCGCTAGTCTAGCAGGGGAGGGGGGAGCGGTCAAGCGGCTGGTGCTACAATGGCGGCGATGATCTACTATTTGCTCACGCTGCTCTTCCTGGCCTTCGGCGTCTTCGTGACCTATCGAGGCATTGTCAGCCTGCGCCGCGGGGTCTACAAGAGCTGGTGGCCCTCCTGGCTGCGGGCGGGCCCCCCCGAGTACACGGGGCGCCCCGCGACGACCAAGAGCGTGCTGGACATAATGTTCGGCGGCTTCCTCATACTCTTGACGCTGCTGTACCTGGCCTCCGCCTACGCCAACCGCTGAGACCACGGCGGCACCGCTCGTGGTGAGCCGAGAGTTTACCCTGAGCGGAGCCGAAGGAAACCGCGAGCCCGCTCATCCTGAGCCTGTCGAAGGATGGCGGGCTTCACCGCTCGATCTTCTGGGTGAACTCGGCGACGGCGCGCTCGAGCTGGCGCTGGCGTAGCGCCATCGTCACGTCACCTCTCGTCTTCTCGATGATGCTGCGGGCGACGTCGGTGGAGCGCCGCAGGCCGCCGGTGAGGGCGTCGGGGTAGTCCATGGTGACCAGGACGCCGTAGATGTCGTCCATGGCCCGTAGCACCTCCTCGCAGCGGGCGAGGTCGTCCACCCGGACGCGGTCCAGCAGGTGGCGCCGCAGCTCGCCCACCGCCTCGGCCAGGCCGTTCAGGTAGGCGGGGGCGGGCACCCCCAGTTCCTCGGGCGTCGGCACCGGCTCGCCCCGCACCAGGGCCAGGGTGGTGCAGGCCTCGGCATATTCCTTCTGAGCGTCGTGGACGAAACCGGCCCAGTAGATGTCGGTGTGGCCGGCCAGGGCCTGCTCGACCTGGCGCAGCGCGGCCAGCGCGCCTGGGCGATGAACTCCTGCGCCGGCGCGAACTCGCGGCGGTGCAGGGCGCGGATGGCGTTGGAGCAGTGGCGGATGCTCTCGCGGCTAAGGCGCAGCGCCTCCTCCCGCGCCTGGTGCTTGGCGCTGAGGCCGGAGCGGACGCGGTCGGCGATGGCGTCGAGGCTGGCGGTGGAAGCTGGCATGGGACCCTCCGTTTGGGCGCTTAAGTTAGCTAATGCGAACTGACAGGCGATGCCGTGTCGCAAGCGGGCTGCGCTAGCGTGGGGCCCAGCTGTTGCGGAGGCGCGAGTGTCAGCCTACCCAGCTTATCACGCCGCTTAGGTTAGCTTTAACACAGGGCGACTGCTTAGGTATTATCTCAAGCCTCATCCCCTATGTTACCCCTAGAGCAAGTAGCTCGTCCGGCACAGTCCGTGACGCCCGGCTCCTCACCGGACAGCCCACGGTGGTTGACGGGCGTGGGGAAGGAGACTAGCATCGGCCTGAACGGGCGCTGGAGGTCAGGCTCACCTCATGAAAGCCTACGAATTTGTCACTGTCTGGTGCGTCAAGGCACCCATTGAATCTGTCTGGAACGAGATTTATCACACTGAAGTGTGGCCCACCTGGTGGAAGGGTGTAGAGAGCGTGGTGGAGGTGCGCAAAGGAGATACGAAAGGGGTGGGCAGTATTCACTCCTACACCTGGAAGAGCAAGCTTCCCTACAGGCTGACCTTTGAGATGCAAACGGTGCGTGTCGAGTCGCCGGTGTTATTGGAAGGGGTTGCGAGTGGTGAATTAAAGGGGAGAGGCCTGTGGCAGTTGTCGAGCAAAGGGAGCGACACAATCGCCAGGTATGATTGGAAGGTACAGACGACGCAGGGGTGGATGAATCTGCTGGCACCGATTGCCCGTCCGGTATTCAAGTGGAATCATGATGTGGTGATGAGTTGGGGGGCAAAGGGATTAGCAAAAAGACTTGGAGTAAGTGTAGTTGAGCAGAAGGGGGATTGATCGCCACCCTCCTGGGTCCCGAGGCGATGGGAAGCCGGCTTAGACGGTCAGCGGGGTGTCGTCGCGGTTGGCCCACTCCCCCATGGAGCCGTCGTAATTCTGCACCCGGTCGAAGCCCAGCAGCCGCAGGACGAAGACTCCGTGCGCCGCACGGATGCCACCCTGTCAGTAGGTGACGAGGCGCTTCTCCGGGGTGATGCCGCGCTCGGCCAGCATCCGGCGCAGCTCGGCGGCGGGCTTGAACCGGCGCTCCGGCGGCCCTTCCATTAGCTCTCGCCACTCCAGGTGGACGGCGCCCGGGACGTGGCCGCGCCGCTTGTTGCCGCGGTCGTTCGCGCCCGTCCACTCCTCCTGGCTGCGCACGTCCCAGACTACCGTCGCGGGGTCGCCGACGACGCCCCGCAGCCCTTCGATGGTGCACAGATGGGTGTCGCTGACGCTGGCGCGGAACTGGCTGCGGGGCGGGCGGGGCGCCTGCGAGGTGAGGGCGCGCCCCTCGTGGAGCCACCGGTTGAAGCCGCCGTTGAGGACCTTGACGTTGCGATGGCCGAAGTGATCGAAGACCCACCACACGCGGGCGGAGTAGAGGCTGGCGTTATCGTCGTAGAGGACGACCTGGGAGTCGTTGCCGATGCCCCGCTCGGCCATCAGCCCCTCGAACTGCGCCGCCGGCATGACCAAGAGGCTCTTGTCGCCTTTCAGGTAGGGATGGGGCAGGCCCAGGGCGCCGGGGATGTGGGCGCGGTTGTAGGCGTCGGGCATGCCGCAGTCGATGAGACGCAGCGCGGGGTCGTTCAGGCGCCCCGACAGCCAGGCGGTGTCGCAGAGGAGCTCCGGGTGCGCGTAATCGTCCATGGTCTTCCTCCGCTCATCCCGAGCTTGTAGAAGGATGAGCCGTTACTAGAACAACTCTCGTGGTTCGACAGGCTCACCACGAACGGAACATTACTCGCCTTGGAAGCGCGCCTCCCGTTTCTCCAGGAAGGAGCGTATCCCCTCCTCGCGGTCCTTGGTGTTGAACGCGTACTGAAGGGCCAGGTGCTCCCACTCCAGGTGCTGGTCCAGCGTGCCGTCCAGGGCCTGGTACAGGCTACGCTTGCACAGGGCCATGGCCAGGGGAGGCCCCTCGGCGATGGAGCGGGCGAAGGTGCGCACCTCGGCCGGGAAGCTCTCGTGGGGGAAGACCTGGTTTACCAGTCCGATCCTCAGGGCCTCCTGCGCCTCGATGATGCGGCCGGTGAAGGCCAGCTCGCAGGCCTTGGCCAGACCCACCACGCGCACCAGGTTGAAGGCGCCCCCAGATTCGGGCGGGATGCCGCGCTTGATCCAGACCGCGCCGAGGCGGGCGCGGTCCGAAGCCAGCCGCATGTCGCACGCCAGGGCCAGCGACAGGCCCTGGCCCACGGCCGGTCCGTTGACGGCGGCGATGGTTGGCTTGGTAATGGCGCGGAAGAGTTGGGGCAAGTGTCCCCCTGCGCGCAGCCCGCCGCTCAAGCCGCGCAGCTTGGTGCGGCCTGGTACCTCTCCCGGGCGCTCGCCGAGGTCCTCGCCGGCGCAGAAGCCACGTCCGGTGCCGGTTAGGACCAGGCAGCGCACCTGGTCGTCGGCCTGCAGCTCCGCCAGGGCCTCCCGCAGTTCGCGCTCCATGACCGCGGTAATGGCGTTGAGCCGCTCGGGGCGGTTCAGGCTGATCGTCCCGACGTGGTCGCTGACGTCCACCAGTATCGTCTCGTACCCCATGCTCCCCTCCTCCCGGCGCCACCGTTCGGGCCTAATTCCTGCTCAGCGGGGTGTGCTGGTACACCTGAGGGACAGGCTCAGGGTGAACGGTTGGTCAGTCCAGCCCCCGCTTGTCCAGGATCTCGTCCACCTCGCCCTGCCGCGCCTTGCCGATCATCTCCTTGACCTCGGAGGGCATCTCTAGGCCGGCCTCGTCCATCCGCTTCTCGGCCCAGCGACCGATGTTACGGGGGTCCTTGTAGTACTCGTCGGAGTTATGGAGCGCGGGCTCCTCGGCCTGCTCCAGGCGCGTCTGCTCGGAGCGGTGATGGGCGAAGGTCGAGAAGGCCCGTTCCAGGCGCGGGCCGCCGCAGTGGGCGCAGGCAGGCTTGGTCGCCGCGTCGGGCGTGCGCACGAAAAGGCTGGACTTGCGACCGCAGTCCAGGCAGCGGTACTCGTAGATGGGCATGGGACATGCCTCCAAAATCGGCGCCTGACGCCAGTGTAGGACAGGGACTCGATAGCGGCAAGGGGGCAGCCGGCCCGTCACTTAGTTGGAGGCTAATGCTTGTGCCCTTCCCTTACTGCGCGGAGGCCGGTCATTGCGAGCGAGTCTTCGAGCGAAGCAATCTGGCGGGGTGGTGGGCTTTTCCTACAACTCAGAGCTCAAGTCCCGCCAGGTTGGGTTCATGCTCTTGATCAGCTCGATCTTGCGTCGGCGGGGGCCTGCCTTCAACTGCTTTTCACGAGCAATAGCAGCCTCGGCAGTTGCCGCCATCTCATAGTAGACAAGGTCAGTTACGTTGTACCTTGAGGCAAAGCCAGGGGTGAGTTTCTCCTTGTGCTCATAGACTCGGCGGGGCAGGTTGTTCGTTATGCCCGTGTAGAGCACCGTCTTCCTCGGATTGGTCATGATGTACACAAAGAAGGTCTTGTTCATTCCAGCTATCCGCGGCACAGCCATCCGCCGCCCCACCGGGTTGCCACGGGCGAAGACGCCCTCGCAACGACGGGAGATTCGCCGTGCAACCTCTGGCGAGCAAGGCGCCTGCCCTTACGTCGTGTCGCCGGTGACGGCGTGGGGGTAGTGCTCGAGGCGCAGCAGCTTGCCCGAGCGGTCGAGCTCGATGGCCACCAGGTCGATGCGCCAGGGCGTCATATCGTCGTCGAGGCCGTGCTCCTGGAGATAGGCGAAGGCGTTGGCCAGCAGCTTGCGCCGCTTGGCCCTGGTCAGCGCCTCCTCGGGCGTCCCGAAGCTCCGGCCCCGCCGCAGCTTGACCTCCACGAAGACGATGGTGTCGCCGTCGGCGGCTACCAGGTCAATCTCGCCCTCGGGGGTGCGGTAGTTGGTGGCCAGGGCCCGCATCCCGCGCTCCTCCAGGTGGCGGCGTGCCAGGGCCTCGCCGGTGTCGCCCAGGGCACGGCGAGGGTCCTTAGCGGTCACGCTGGCCCCCTGAAGGCCACAGCGCTAGCTGGGCCAGGTCGCGCACCGGGGCGAAGCTCAGCCGGTGGGCGGCGCAAGGCCCCAGCCGACGCAGCGCGGCCAGGTGCTCCGCCGTGGCGTAGCCCTTGTGCCGGGCGAAGCCGTAGCCCGGATAGCAGCTGTCCAGCTCCTCCATGAGGCCGTCGCGATGGACCTTGGCGATGATGGAGGCGGCGGCGATGGAGCGGCAGAGGCGGTCGCCGTGGACGAGGCCCCGCTGGGGCTGGGCTACGCCCGGCAGGTGCAGGGCGTCGATGAGGATGAAATCGGGGGCAGGGGAGAGGGCGGCCAGCGCCCGCCGCATGGCCTCCAGGGTGGCGCCCAGGATGTTCAGGCGCTCGATCTCCGGCAAGCTGGCGGCGCCGATGCCGATGGCGACGGCGCTCTCGCGCAGGCCCGCGGCTACCTGGCAGCGCTGGCTCGGTGTGAGCAGCTTGCTGTCGCGTATCAACCCCACCCAGGGGCCGCGCAGCCGGCTGGGCAGGATGACCGCCGCCGCCACGACCGGGCCGGCCAGGGGCCCGCGGCCGACCTCGTCCACCCCCGCGACGGCGCTGTAGCCCTGGGCCCAGAGGCCACGCTCCTGCCGCAGGGTGGGGCGCTTAGGGGTGCTCATGGCGCAGCTAAAGCACCCGGTTCTCGTGCAACCCGTGCAGATAGTCTATCTGGCCCGCGTGGTAGGCCTCATGGTAGGCCATCTGCCGCAGGACCCAGGCCACGCTGTTGGGCGAGCGCTCGGCGCGGGGCTTGGATTCCAGGTCGGCGGGCGTCAGGCCGCGCAGGTAGGAGATGGGGTCGGCGCGCCCGGCTTCCAGATATTCCAGGAGCAGCGCGGGCGCGCAGGCGGGGAACGCCGCCACCTGCTCCGCCGTCCAGCCAGTGCCCGCCGTGATCCAGAGCGATTCACCCCTGGGTATGGGGGGCAGGTTGAAGCGCTGGTCGAAGCCGCCCGCCTCGTAGACCTGAGCGCCGCGAGAGATGAAGCGGTGCAGCCAGAGGTCCTCGTTGCGGGCCAGGTGCCAGAGGAGGAAGCCGCCGCTGTTGGCGACGGGCGCGGGCTGCCAGGCAAGCTGCTTCGCGGTCAGGCCCTTGACCACGTCCAAGGTGGCCTGGTGGATGTGGCTCAGGGTGCGCTCCAACTCCTGCATGGGCTCCATGGCTACTCCTTATCGGCGGCGGGCAGCGCTGCCTCGATGACCCCGCCCCCCAGCACCTGCTCCCCCTGGTACAGCACCAGGGCCTGCCCGGGGGCGACGGCGCGCTGGGGCGTGGCGAAGCGCACCTCGGCCTCCCGAGGCCCCGTTATGAGCACCCTTGCCGCGGCCTCCGTGGCCCGGTGGCGGACCCTGGCCGTGACCGGCAGCGATTCCGAGGGTGCCCGTCCGCTCACCCAGCGCACCTGGGATGCCAGTAACCCGCTCGCCAGCAGCTCTTCCTCGGGCCCCACCACCAGGGTATTGCTCGCGGCCTCGATGCGGGCCACGTAGGCACGCTGTCCCGTGGCCAGCCCCAACCCCTGCCGCTGGCCTACGGTGTAGAAGGCGACGCCGGCGTGTTCTCCCAAGACCTGCCCGGAGCTGTCCACGATGGCGCCGGGGTGGGCGCCCAGGCGCTCCGCCAGGAAGCGGCGGCGGTCGCCATCGGGTATGAAGCAGATATCCATGCTCTCAGGTTTGTCGGCCACGGGCAGGCCCAGCTCGCGGGCGAGGGCCCGCACCTGCTGCTTGTCGAACTCCCCCACGGGGAAGAGGGCGTGGCGCAGCTCCTCCTGCCCCATGCCATAGAGGAAGTAGCTCTGGTCCTTGTTGTGGTCGCGCCCCTTTAGCAGGGCGTAGGAGCCGTCGGGCTGGGGGCGCACGCGGGCGTAGTGGCCCGTGGCGACGAAGGCCGCGTCCAGGGCCAGGGCGCGCTGGAGCAGGGCGTCGAACTTCAGGTGCTGGTTGCAGGCGATGCAGGGTATGGGCGTGCGGCCGCGCCGGTACTCCTCCACAAAGGGCTGCACTACCTGGGCCTGGAATTGGCGCTCGTAGTTGATGACGTAGTGGGGCACGCCCAAGACCTGGCAGACGCGGCGGGCGGAGTCCACATCCTCCACCCCGCAGCAGCGGCGGGCGTGGGCCGGCGCCTCGGAGTCGTCCTCGGTCCACAGGCGCATGGTGATGCCCACGACCTCATAGCCCTCCCGCTGGAGGAGAGCGGCGGCGACGGAGGAGTCCACTCCGCCGCTCATGGCGACGACAACGCGGCTCTTAGACATGGCGGCAGGATAGCACGGGGGTGGCCGAGCTTCAATCGTAGGTCGCTCATCGTGACCCTCACCCACAGGGGAGATGGCATATTGCCCCAGCGGGAGTCCAGAGGGCGGAGTCCCGACACGTCGGGATCTGGGGGGATACCCCCCAGGCATTCCTCACTCCCGCCTCTCCCACCTGGGGAGAGGGGCGCCATAACCCTCTCCTATCACAGGTGAGTGGGGAGATGCAATTCCCTGGCACCGGGGCCGCGGGCGCGGCAGCCTATAATGATGGCGGGCGGGCCTGGGGCGAGTCAGGGAAAGACTGGTTGCGCGGGCGACTGCCCTGCGGCCGCAAATAGAGGGCAACTGAGGAGCAGAAGTCTGGAAGCGCTGGAGCTGGCCCGTCGGGCCACCGAGCTAGCCGCCGAGAAGCAGGCGGAAGACGTCCTCCTGCTCGACCTCCGGCGCTCCTGTAACTTCACCGATTACTTCGTGCTGTGCACTGCCACGTCCGAGCCCCAGGTTAAGGCGGTGGTGGAGGAGCTGGCGGAAACGCTCCCGCGGGAGGGCTCGCGTCTGCTCCACTCGGAGGGCATCGCCAGCAGTGGCTGGGTGCTGCTGGACTTCGGCGACGTGGTGGTCCACGTCTTCGCTCCCGAGCAGCGGGAGTTCTATGACCTCGAGGAGCTGTGGCGCGAGGCGACGCCGCTGCTGCGGATACAGTAGCACCCGTCACACTTTGATGTCGAGCCCGGTGGCCCGCCCGCCGAGATCGATGAGGGTGCGGTAGAACTGGCGCGTAATGCCTGTAGAGAGCCAGTACTTCTCGAGCCACACCTTGCCCCAGTGCCAGACGGCCCGCGGTCGCTCCAGCTTGACGTGGGGGCTGGGCGTGGCGTAGAAGTTGCCGGCGCCGATGGCGGCCAACCCGTGGCCGAGCTCCACCATTCAGTAACCATGTCCCTCGAAGGCGGCCGCGGGCCCTTGCCCCGCCAGCTCTGCCGCGATGTTGGCGGCCACCACTTCGCCCTGGGCGTGGGCGAAGACTCCGGCCTTGGGCAACAGCAGTGGCACCTCCGGTTTCCAACGCCCCTGGAGGGGTATCGCCGTGGCGTCGCCGAGGGCGAAGACGTTGGCTTGCTTGGTCCTGAGGGTGGCGGCGTCCGCGGGAACCCAGCCCGCCTCGTTGGCCAGCCCTGCCTCCTGAGCTACGCGCGGCCCGGCGTGAGGCGGCACGGCGACTAGCAAGTCGTAGGGGACGCTGGGAGCGTTGTCGAAGGCCAGCTCCTTTTTGGATGGCTCCACGCTTTGCAAGCGGGAGAGCGGGTGGAAGCCGATGCCGGCCGCCTCGATGAGCCCCCGCAGTTGGTTGCCTACCGCAGGCCCGGCCACCGGCATGGGCAGGGGCTCCGGCGTGAAGACGTCCACCTGCACGGATACCTTGCGGGTGGCGAAGGCGTCCCTCAAGAGCAGCGCCGCCTCGTAGGGGGCGGCGGGGCACTTGAAGGGCAGACTGGCGACCACCACGGCCACGCGCCCGCCGCGGAAACCCTGGACGGCATCCCAGAGGCGGGTGGCCCCATCCAGGGGGTAGGGGGGGTGATAGGCGCCCGCCAGCCCCGGCACCCGCTCGGGTGCCAGCCCCGCGCCCAGGGCGAGGACCAGGTAGTCGTAGGGGAGCTCCCGCCCGTCCGCCCAGGCCTTTTGCGCCGCCAGGTCGAGCTGGGTGACCTCGGCCTGCACGAGCCGGACGCGATGGTGAAGCAGGCGGCGGCGCTCGGCGCCCACCTGCCGCGGCCGCCGAGCACCGACCATCACCCATAGGAAAGAGGGTGGGAAGTCGTGGCGCGCGTCCCTGTCCACCAGGATGATGTTGTGCTCGGGCCCCAGCCGCCGCGCCAGCCCGTTGGCTGCCACGATGCCGCCCACGCCGCCGCCCAGTATCAGCACTGTCTTAGGCGTCATGCTTGTCCCTCCATCTACCAGGTCTAAACCAAGGTTGCCGGAGACTGGCCAAGGTTACCCCAATTATCAACCGCTGGGATGCCAGACGCCAGCATGATACAATGAGTTTAGAATATGCTGAACTACTCAGCAAGGGGTTGGGGATGAGAGCAAGCGCGGAGCAAGACCGCCTGTACGACCTCCACGCCGCGATCTGCAAGACCTTCGCCAGCCCCTGGCGGCTCCGCATCGTGGAGGCGCTGGGCGAGGGCGAGCGCACGGTGTCGGAACTGGTGGAGATGCTGAACATCGCCAAGAGCAACGTCTCCCAGCACCTGGGCGTCATGCGGGAGAAGGGCGTGGTGGACGGTCGCCGCGACGGTGGCCATGTGTTCTATCGTCTCTCCAACCCTAAGACCCTGGTCGCCTGCCGGCTCATGCGGGAGGTCCTCCTGGAGCAGTTCCAGCGGGCGGGCGAGCTATCGCGGATCGGACGCCAGGTTTCGTGAGACAGAGGAGGGAGGGCCCTATGGCTGAGGGAGACCGCCGGAAGACGCTCATCATCCTCAACGACGCGCCCTACGGGACCGAGCGCTCCTGGCACGGGCTGCGCCTGGCCAACGCCCTAAGCAAGGATGAGCAGGACGAGGTGCGGGTGTTCCTGATCGCCGATGCTGTGATGTGCGGGAAGCGGGGGCAGCAGACGCCTAATGGCTTCTACAACCTGGAGCGCATGCTGGCCGTGGCCTCTCGCCAGGGCGTCGCCGTCGGCGCCTGAGGGAGCTGCCTCGACGCCCGTGGCATTGGCGTCGCAGAGCTGGCGGAGGGGGTCCACCGGGGGAGTCTGGACGAGCTGGCCTCCTGGACGCGATGGGCCGACAAGGTGATCGTGTTCTAGTCCAGATATGGTGGGACGCAGGGCGCCCCCACTTCGACTGGGCCAGGCCCTAAACGGGCAGCGCCCGCCACGCCTCTCGGCGCACGCGGTCGGGCTCCGTGACCCCCCGCTCCAGCAGGGCCTGAAGGGCAGCGCCGCGGCGGGAGAGCTCGCGCTCCCAGGCCGCGGGCGCCAAGCCCAGGCGGGCCGCTGTCCGGGCTCTTCCCTGGGCGGAGCCGTCCAGGTGGAAGCTGTCGTCCTTGGGGTCCCAGCGGGCAAGGGGCTGGAGCGGCGGCAAGTCAGAGGATGTGGTCGGCGGCTCCACCAGGGCGACGGTCTCGACGCGCCGGACCGGACCCCGCTCGCCGCGCCGCATGGCGATGGTGACGATGGCGGCGAGCTGCCCCAGGTGGCCCGGGGGTACGCTGTTGGGCGCCGCTGCCAGCTCGCTGAGCACCTGCTCAGCCGTAGCGGCGTGCATGGTGGCGCCCAGGGAATAGCCCTGGGCCAGGGCCGCGAAGACTTGCGCTACACCCTCGCCCCACAGATAGCGCGGCAGGTGGTCGCTGAACTCGTTGACCAGGATAGTGGTGCGGGTGGGCTCGCTGGTCGCCAGGAAGCCGAAGTCCTCGTCCCGGCCGCGGGTGGCGATAAATTGGCAGCCGGGTGGCTGCAGGTCCAGGATGGCGTGCAATAGGGTGCTCTTGCCCGCCAGTCGCGGTGGGGAGGCCACGATGAGGGATGAGCGCCGCGCCGCCAGCGCCCAGAAGAGCGCAGCCAAGGGCAGATCCAGGGTGTGGTTCTGGACCAGGGCCAGGAGGGAAAGCTCGGCCAAGGGGGGCCCCGTCAGTTCCTGCGAGGGCGGGACGGTCCCCGGCGACGTTCCGGCGCTCGTGTCCGCCACGTTTCCCTCCAGGGGCGCTGTCAGGGGGGCTTGGCCTCTGCCTCCTTGACATAGACACTGAGGGATCGCTGGCCACCCTCGGTGCCTGCGACCCCCTTTGCCAGGGTGGGTAGCCCACGTGGTACAGAAAGAGCGGCCAGAGCGCCGCCAGCGGCGGAGGGTTGCCCAGGGGCGGGAGGCCCGGTCGAGACGACGCCTGCCAGGCTACCGGCTAGACGTAGGTGGTTACCTCGACAACGTTGCCCTTGTCCAGTGTGATGCCCAGACCCTCGTGGAGCTTGCAAACGACGTCGGCGTTGGGGGCCTCCATTAAGCACCAGCCCTCGCCGTTCTTGCCGGTGAAGCCGTTGAGCGGCTTTATCCCCGTGGCAGGGTCGGCCTTCCCCGCCTTGATCTGAGCCAAGAGCATCTGCGCCACTGGAGGTGGCAGTTGGACCGCCTTGTGATGGTCAAGGTACTTGGGCATAAATTCTCCTCCTTCCCTGATACTAGCTTGGTCTCTCCGCCCCTGGGAGGATCGCAGTGTCTGGGCTAACCCGGCGCCTATTGTAGCCCTAATGGGCTAGGCAGGTCAACCAGCGCCTTACGCCGCCGCCCGGCCCCGCGCCATCCGGTCGAGCGCCGGAGCGGTTGACCGAAGCAGGCGCCGCCCCTAGAATGAAGTGGCCGCCGCCCTCAGTGGTGGTGATTTTGTGCTGGAGCTTGCATGTACGAAAAGAGCGTTCTCCCCAACGGGCTGCGGGTGGTCACCGCGTCCCTGCCCCATACCCGCTCGGTGAGTCTCTGCATCTACGTTGGGGCAGGCTCCCGCTATGAGAGCGACAGCGAGGCGGGGATCTCGCATTTCATCGAGCACATGTGCTTCAAGGGCACGG
>ORJL010841616.1_pt1 | contig 19786 bp, 12 predicted proteins | sample 1779941 | NCBI WGS metagenome assembly ORJL01 (sample SAMEA104232317, study PRJEB22302) | groundwater metagenome | biome: forest; feature: aquifer; material: groundwater | place: USA | collected 2011-08-07 | depth 5.8 m | reverse complement strand
CGCAAGATCATCTTCGATCCTGCTCGGCACTTTCACACCACTCCTACGCGCCTTTGCCTCCACGGGCCAACTCGCCCTCCTGTCCCGTTGCTCCACGACTCATTCCGCCATTCACTCCACAGATCAATTCGCTGCTGTACATGAATGGATGGGTGGATGAATGGATGAGTGGATGAATGGATGAGTGGATGAATGGATGAATGGATGAGTGGATGAATGGATGAATGGATGAGTGGATGAATGGATGAATGGATGAGTAGATGAATGGATGGGTGGATGGATGGATAGGTGGAGGCCATTGATCCATTAATCCATTAATCCATTCATCCAGTTATCCGCTGCCCGCGGCTGGCGCCAGACACGGATTTGCTGTAACCTCACGGCGACATGAGCGTCTCCCCAAATAATGGCCCGGGTTGAGCAGTTTGCTCGATTCCGAAATGGCTAACGAAAGTAAGCAACAACTATGAACGTATCAAAAATGAGTTTGGCCGCGATGATCGCTTTGAGCGCGTGCGTGGCTCTCGGTCCGATGGCTCGCGGCGCGGATTCTCCGAAAAAAAATTCGAGCCAGCAGACAACCGACAAGAAACAACCAGCCCGTCCGGATCGGCTGAAAACGCTGACCAGCAGGTTGAGTCTCACTCCCGATCAGGTCGAGAAGATCAAGCCGATTCTACAGGAGGAGCAAACCAGGATGAAAGCATTGCGCGAAGATAAAACCGTTTCGCGCGAGCAGCGGACGGCCAAGCTGCGCGACATTCGGCAGGAAACATCCGCGAAGATCAAACCCGTGCTGACGCCGGAGCAACAAGAAAAGTTCGACAAGATGGAGAAGCAACAAACTCGGCCTCGTCGGCAAAACCGAGCCAAAGAAGCCAAGTAACCAGCTCGCCTTTTGATTTAATGACCCGGCTGACCACCGGCGCCATCGCTCAATGAATAAGGGACGGCCGCAAAGCCGTCCCTTGTCTTTTACAGGTTAAATCTGGCCCAGGCGGAGAAGTTCCGCCGAACATCATCAAACAGGTTAACTCTTTTTCTCGGGTTGGGTTGGCAACTCGAGCGCGTGCGGCGCGACTTTCGAAAGGTTCGGCGTCAGGTCCGCTTTGACGGTTCCCGTGGCCCAATCGATCCCACCAATCAGCACAGCCTGGAACACCGGATTGGTCCAGACGTCTTCGCGATGCCCCATGCTCGTGAAGAAAACACGGCCTCGCCCGTGCGGTCTGGCCCAGGTGGCGGGATACGGGGCGCGCTGGTACATCGGCCCTTTCATGCCTTCTGTGTCCTGGACAAGCAGCACGTGCAGGTCCGGCGCGAAGTTCTTTAACGCGTACCACTCTTCCAGCGGTCCGAAATCATCCGGCACTTTGCTGATCCCGGGAAAGGCCCGATCCGCGGGAACCATCCGGCTTTTCTGCTGGGCTCCATGGACGATGAATTCGCCGCCGAGCATCGAGATGTACGCGTCTTTCGCTTCATTGTTCTCGTTGCTTTTGCCTTTGCTATGAAACGTGTCGGAGGCGCTGTGCGTCCCGATAAATCCTTTGCCGTTCTTGATGGCATCGAGGAAAGCCGCTTTGCCTTCGGGCGACATGGGTGGATTTTTGTCCGTTCCCGCGGTGGTTAGATCACCCGTGGTGTAAAAGAAGAATGCGTCGAATTGCCCGAGATAATCCGGGTTAAACAAGCTGCCATCCTTCGAGAAAGTGAACTCGTAATTGTTCTTCTCGGATAATTCAGTGAGCACATTCTCGGCGAAGCTCGGCTGGCCATCCTTTCGCTTGATGGTCGAGTGCTCGAACCCGGACGATTTGGAAAAGAAAAGAATTTTGCGTTTGGGTTTTGGCCGGTCTTGGCTCCAGGCGGACGGAAGATTCATCCAACTCAGTCCAAGCGCAGCGGCCCCAGTACGGAGGATCATATCGCGGCGGTTCATGGGACGAATTATTCCGGTCCACCTGCCGAAAGCAAGCCTCGGATCCTTACGCGGATCACCTGCGGCCTTTGTGGCTTGTCAAGATGAGGCCATTAAAAGCGTGATTTCCAGCGGCTCTTCCGGTAAAAGCGGAGCCATCGTTGCGTAATGAACCAACCCGGCCTGAGCACCCTCACGCGCATTGTTCTGTTGACCGCGGTTTATTTCCTCGGAGGAATCGCCGGAATAAAGGCCTCCTTTTTCTCTGGCGAACTCGAATTGGTCTGGCCTCCCTTCGGGATCGCTTTGGCCGCGATCCTGTTGTTTGGGTATAAATACCTGCCCGGCGTCGCTCTGGGCGCGGTCATTTTTTCCTTCATCAACGGCGGCTTTGGTTCCAGTGGAATGCCCGACACGTTTGTGATCTTGGGGACAGTGCTGGGCAGTTCCGTCGGTGGAGTGGTCTGCGCTTACCTGCTCGATCATTTCGTTCATTTCCGGAATTCGCTCGCTCGCGTGCGTGATGTGGCGGGATTTGTGGGGCTGGCTTGTTTGCTGGGCACAACCGTTAGCGCCGCCTTCGATACCGTTGGGCTTTGCCTGTCGCGCGGTGATTGGGAGAATTTCGTTCCCCGCACGATGCAATCCTGGGTCGCGACGGCCATGGCGGGATTGGTGGTTGCGCCTGCCATCTTAACCTGGGCCACGCCATCTTTCGTCCAGTGGAAACCCAAGGTCGTGCTCGAAGCCGTCATTTGCGCGGCTTTCCTGGCGATCGGGACGCTGCTCTCTTTTAACTCGTGGTACGCCTACGGAATCCAGAACTACCCGCTGGCGTATTTGCCGTATCCATTTCTGGTCTGGGGGGCGTTGCGATTTGGGCCGCGCGGAGCGTCCGCCGGGACATTAGTGGTGGCCAGCCTGGCGATTGCGTCGTTGCTCAGGGACCAAGGCCCGTTTTTCATGCCGACCGAAAAAGAAAGTCTGATGCTGGTGGGCAGCTATATCGGGGTGTTGGCCATCACAAATCTTCTCCTGGCGGCGGTTTCCACCGAGCGCGCTGAAGCGGAGGAGGCCCTTCTCAAAAGTGAAAGCCGCTACCGCGCCGTGGTCGAGGACCAGACAGAGATGGTGTGGCGCTTCAAACCCGACGGCACGGTGACGTTCGTCAACGAAGCGTACTGCCAGTTTCACGGGAAAAGCCGCGAAGAATTGCTCGGCACGAAATATCTCGCGATGTTGTCCGAGGAAGACCGCGAAATTCCGCTCAGCTATTTCAACAGTTTGCCCCCGGACAACCCGGTTGTTTCCTACGATTACCGTTTGACCGCCGCCACCGGAGAAATTGTCTGGCAGCAATGCACGACCCGCAGATTCTTTAACGACCAGGGCGGGACATCGGAATTTCAATCCGTCGCTCAGGACATCACGCGCCGGAAACAAACGGAGGAAGAGATTCGGCACGCTGAATACCGGCTGCGCGCGATCCTCAACAGCATGGTCGATGGCGTCGTGGTCATCGACGCGAAAGGCGGTGTGACCTCGTTCAATCCTGCCGCGGAGAAGATTTTCGCGCGCCACGCGGATGAAGTGCTGGGCCGATCGATCAAAGAACTTTTGGGACCTTCTGACCAGGCGATCTACGATGATTACTTCGCCAAGAATTGGCACCGCGGCCAGCCGAAGCTGGCGGAAATGGGCGCGCTCCGTCCGGATGGATCGCGGGTTCCGGTGGAAATCGCGATCAGCGAGCTCAAGCAGGGCGGACTGCATCTCCTCATCGCGGTGGTGCGGGATATCAGCGAGCGAAAACGCCTCGAGGAACAGGTTCGCCAATCGCAAAAAATGGAAGCGATCGGCCGGCTTGCCGGAGGCATTGCGCACGATTTCAACAATCTCATTCAGGCGATCATTGGCTACACGAATATCCTCCTCCGTCAGTTGGAAGCGGCCGACAATTCGCGGGACACGATCATGCAGATTGAGAAGGCCGCCGAACGCGCAGCATCCTTGACCGGACAATTGCTGGCGTTCAGCCGGAAACAGGTGCTCAAGCCAAAGCTTTTCTCGTTAAATGCCGTCGTCGCTGACATGGAAAAGCTCCTGCAACGGCTGATCGGCGACAGCATTCAACTCGTCACTGACCCGCGCGCCGAGGGCGCCATCAAGGCAGATCCGGGCCAAGTCGAGCAGGTCATTTTAAATCTGTCGTTAAACGCCCGCGACGCGATGAAGGGCGGCGGGGGCGGCACCTTGACGATCGCGACCGAGAACATCGAAGTGCCCGCGCGTTTGGAAGGATTCTCGAATGAGTTTGAGCCAGGCCCGTACGTGGTCCTTTCGATTTCGGACACCGGGTCCGGGATGTCCGCGGAAGTGAAGGCGCATTTGTTTGAGCCATTTTTCACCACCAAAGAGCTCGGCAAAGGAACCGGCCTCGGGTTGTCCATCGTTTACGGGATTCTCCGGCAGAGCGGCGCCGAAATCATCGTCGAGAGCGAACTCGGGCGCGGCACAACTTTTCGGATTTTTTTCCCGCGCCTGGAAGGAATCATGGAGGAAGCCAAGACCGAGTTCATCCCGGCCAAGACCTCCGGAAGCGAAACTATTTTGCTCGTCGAAGACGGCGAGATTGTCCGGGCCATGCTGGTCGAAGTTCTGCAGTCGCAAGGTTACAAAGTGCTCGAGGCAATCGACGGCGAACAAGCGCTGAAGATTGGCGAAGCCCAGCAGGGAGGAATCGACCTGCTGGTCACCGACTTGGTCATGCCCAAAATCAGCGGCCGCAATCTTGCCGATAGGTTGATGGCCGCGCGTCCCGGTTTGAAGGTGCTTTTCATTTCCGGGTACACGGATGACGAAGTTGTGCGGTACGGCGGCGGGAGGGATATGGCAGCGGCCTTTTTGCAAAAGCCGTTCCGGCCGGAAGTTCTCCTGAGCAAGGTCCGCCAGGTTCTCGAACAAAAATAACGGCAGTATTACATTACCCTCAGCTTGCCTATGAATACTCCACCCGGATTGGATGTTTTTGGAAGCGCCTTCTGGCTGCTTGTCCAAGCATTAGTGCTCTACGTCACCTGGCACTTCACCTACAGATTTATTCGCAGCGGACAGGAACACGAAAGAATCACCCGCGAACTCATGAATCAGCGGCAACAACGGCTCATGTCGTAAATCCGCGGTTCATGGGAGGGCAGGGGAGAACCTTTGCACGATGAATCGTCGCCCTTTCCAATCCTCGGTTGCCCGGTTCACCAGTGGCGTTGCAGGAACATCAAAAAATTTCCGTGCATGATTTTGGTGATGTCTTCCTTGGCATAGCCTCGCTCCGCCAGCAGCTTTGGAATTTTCTGCAGATCAGCAATTGTCTCCAAGTCCGATGGGCACTGTTCCCGCCCAAACGCTCCGTCCAAATCAGTCCCAATCCCACAGTGGTTCGCATTGCCCGCGACTTGGCAAATATGATCAAAGTGATCGACCAATCGCGCGAGGGTTAAGCCCGCGCTTTCCGGCGTCGTTTTTCCGCGGACCCAGCCGGGAACAAGCATCCACGCATCCAGCGCGCCGCCGATGACAGCGCCACGGGCGATCAAGGCTTTGATTTGGTCGTCGCTGAACTGCCGGTTGTGCGGGACCAAACTCCGGCAATTGGAATGACTCGCCCAGATCGGGCCTTTGAAGCAATCGAGCGCTTCCCAAAAACTGTCATCGCACAGATGCGTCGCATCCAAAATCATGCCGAGCCGATCCATTTCCTTGAGCAACTCCCGGCCGCGCTCGCCCAGTCCGCCAGTCGCGTCGGTCCCTTGCGCGTAAGTCCCCGGTCCGTAATGCGCCGGCCCAATGGCTCGCAAACCTTGGGCGTAGGCGCGCTCGAGATGCCCCGGCGTGATGATTGAATCGGCCCCTTCCAAACTGAGGATGAATCCGATCGGCTTCTTCGCGCTGGAAGAGGGGCGTTCCTGCCACGATTGGAAATGTTTTTCCAATTGCGCCCGACTCTTAATTTGGACCAACTCGCCGGCCTCCTCCATCGCCCGGTACCACGCGAGCTGACCTTGGGTTTGCGCCCAGGCTTGTTCGGGCGAATGCCAACCCGGGAGCGCATTGCTCCGCTTGACGTAACGGGCGATTAACGTCCCGACACAAAGCCCAATCTGGCCGCGGCGCATTTCAGGGAAGCAGACCGTGCCGCGTCCGCGGTCGGGTTTGTCCGTTTTATCCCGCTCACGATCGCGAATCTCCTCGATTGGCCGGGTCAAATCCCGGTTCCATTCCAGGGCGTTCATCGAAAGATCCAGGTGCGCGTCAAAAATGAACATGGCGTTGCCAAATGACTAGGGATCAATGACCGAATGACGAATTAAGAACGAACTCTTAACTCTCAATCCGGCCGCTGGGCAATGTCTGAATTTCGAGATTGCGGAGCGCGACTGTGTCCGAAGGACCAGTCGCAGCGCTGCGGCTGGTCTGCGACACAGCCCGCGCTCCTGCCAAATTAGGACACTACCGCCCGCTAATGTCGGTTGCTTCAATCGTTGGATGTTGTGAATTAATTCGTCATTCGGTCATTGGTCATTGGTCATTTTGAGCCTCCCCGCTCACCTCGCTTTGATGTCGTAACAGAGGAGAACATCCTGGTCGCGAATGAACAGTTTTCCGTCGGCGATGACAGGATGCGGCCAGCTGTTTCGACTCGACCGGTCCGGCTGATCGAAGTGTCCGTATTCATGAAACCCCTGCGGGCTGGCCTCGATGAGCATGAGAGTGCCGCCGCCGCCCTCGCTCCGGAGATACAAACGCCCATCCGCGTAGGAAACGGATCCCTTGCCCAGCTTGCTCCGCTCGGCCCAGACAATCTCGCCAGTCGAAAAATTCTGGCAGACCCAGCCGCGTCCATCGCCGTAGCCGTAGATGTAATCGCCGATGCGCACCACGCCGCCGTGGTGGTTGCTGAGATTTCGCCTGTTTTTGTCCTCATAAACTTCTTTGGCCTCAAACTTCTGGCCGTTGACGGAAACCTTGAACAGGTTGCAGCCAGCTCCATAACCGGACGTGACGTAAACGGAATTGTTATGAAACACAGGTGTTGGAATCACTGCGGTGCTCCCCCGGCGATTGGCCTGCCAGAGCAAACGCCCGTCATCAGCGGCCACGCCAACGACGTGCGCCGGGGTCAACTGAATGTATTGCCGCACGCCGCCCATCTCGACGACAATGGCTGAGCTGTAGGCAGCGTCATCAGTGAGATCTTTCGTGCGCCAAAACAGTTCGCCCGTTTTTTTGTTAAGCGCGATGAGGGTACCTTCCCTGCCTCCGGGCGTGCAAATCACCTTGTCACCGTCCACGAGCGGCGATTCGGAATAACCCCAGCCCGACATCATTTTTCCGCCAAAATCTTTTTTAAGATTTTTGTGCCACTGGATTTTTCCGGTCTGGTTATCCAGGCAAGCGAGATCGCCGCCGCCCCCGAGAGTGAAGAGCAAGCCGCCATCGGCCGTGGGCGTCGCGCGCGGGCCCTGATCGTAATCGAACTCGTGGCTGGCGGGGCCGATTCGTGCGGTCCAAATCTTCTTGCCGCCATTCAAGTCGAGCGCCCAGACCACTTCATCCTCGCCAATATATCCCATCCCATAGACTCGCCCGTTGGCCACGGACGGGGCATTGTAACCGCCCCCTAAGCCGGTGCTCTTCCAAACGAGGGGCGGTCCGCCCTTCGGCCACTCCTTGAGCAAACCTGTTTCCGGGGAAATGCTGTCGCGTTTCGGGCCCTGCCATTGCGGCCAATCCGCGGATTGAAGTGAAACCACCGCGCCGAGGGCGCAAACGCAACTGAGCTTTGTGTGCCATGCCATAAATGTCATTCGAATGTTTTGGCTGACGTGCTTAACGAATTCCGACGGTGGAAGCAACCTGAAAGGTTCCCTTCTTCGGCCCAGAGCATGCCCAGCCAAAGCAAAGTGAATCACCGTTGCCGTAACAGAATCTGATTTCGGGCAGGTTCACTACCGCAGACCAGGGGCGTGGGCCTGAACGATCCGACGGAAAATTGGAAGGGACAATTGTCGTTTACACTACGGCATATTGGGCGGAAGGTGTGCTCTTGCAAACGGTGAGTTCAATGAGAATCCCTGGAACATCTCGCCTTTCTTCTCTGCCGCGCATCCAATCTGGGGTTCGATTTCTTGTTGCAGTCTGGTTTTTGAGTCTGTCAGTGACGATTCTTCTGGTTTGTTCGCCAGAGCCTGCTTTTGGCGGGACGTTCACCAACAACGTCAGTTTGGTTTGTGGTGACCCGATTGGAGGAAGTCCAACATTCACGGTCAGTTGTTGGCTAAAGCTTTCGATCCCTTCCGGTGGCGTCGTTTCAGAGGACATGACGATTCTGGTTAACCAGTCTTCGCTGGCGGACAAAAGCCCCTATCCGTTCCTCATTCGGTTCAATGCGAGCAACGGAAACCTGGAGTTTGTCTCTAAAGGAACGGCGGACACGTTTGTTGGGACCCTTGTGGAGAGGCCTTATCTTGATCGGTGGTACCATGCCGCCGTCGTTAAGCAGAACGATTCATTCGGCGGCTACCTTGACGGACGCCAGGTTTTCACCGGGACTAAGGCTATCGGAAGCGCTGTGGGCTCGGGGCTTTCCATCGGTGGTTGGGGTTCGGGCCGATATCTTTCTGGAGAGGTGCAGGAAGTAGCGATCTATCAGGAAGCGGTTTCGCCGAGTTTTATTCGACGCTTTATGTTCGTGGACCAGCCCGCGGATTCCGTTACTACATTGCGTGCCTACTTTAAGCTGGGTTACTCGACAAATTCGGCGGCTACATTGACGAACTCTGCCGCCAGCCCTCCATCGGGAACAACGCAATTAACGGCCAATGGCAGCGGGAACGTTGTATTTGAGGAGACCGATCAATCCGGTGAACAATCCGTCTTCGATTCGCATAAAAATCGTGGCGAAAATGCGCTGGCCCCTTTATCCGGCTCATTTTCGTGGGAGCAGACCGTTTTATCCCGTCCCACCCCCGGCATCGCGCTAGACTTCCGTCTTGGTTATCAAAGCGGCACCGCATTTTCGGGTACGAAACTGGGAGACTTCGACGCTTTCGAGAAGCCGCCTCTTGGCTCCGGTTGGCGTCATTCATTTGAGGTTCGTCTTTTGCCGGGTCAGTACTTCGATCCGACTGGTACAGGGACAAAAGTTGTTGGATTAATGAACTGGAACGGTGGAATCGAGACGTGGGACCGAGACAGCACGGATCCCCGGGGATCGCGACACCTGACTAGGCATAAAGAATACCGCGGCGAGCTGTCTGTGCCTCTTAGCAATGCAGTTTGTGAATGGATTACTCCTGAGCGTATTGTTTATCGTTTTCGCCACCCATTTCTTGACGATAACGAGATTATGCAAGGACGTCTCGTTGAAGTTCGCGATTTTAACAGTAACTCCGTCAAAGTTCTCTGGAACGAAGTTACCGGCGTGATCACCCAGGTCGTCGATACCGCCGGTGGAAAATTTGATTTCCACCAGAGCGCCGCTGGACTGCTGACCAATGTTGTCTTTGGCAGTTGGGCTGTGAACTTCTCATACGATTCCAGCAACCACCTGACGACCAAATCGATCATCGGCCCTACCAATTATGCTGCCATCCGCACTTCCTGGCAGTTCCAATACAGCACTAATAACCTATTGGAGCGCGTCATTGATCCCGGCGGTTTCACGAACATCTTTGTCGAATACGACCGATATGGGCGCAAAACCAACCAGACCGACGCTCTTGGCCGTTCCACCAAGACGGAGTATGGCGCGCCGGGCAAGCGCCAAATGCGCCATACCGATCCCAACACTAACCAATGGATCGAAACTTACGACCGCAAAGGCCACATTCTCGCCCAGAGGGACCCGCTCGGGAACACAACCCGCTACACCTACGACGACCACGGAAATCGCACCTCCATAACCGAACCGCTCGGCTGGACAACCTTTTTTGAGTATGACGACCACGCCAACGTCATCACCCGCACGAACGCCCTTGGGGAAGTTACTCGCTGGGCTTTTGACAAGCTTTTCAACAAAGCCACCAACGAAATCAATCCGCTCAACTGGACGAATTTCTACGCTTACGACGGTGGTGGGAACTTGACCAGCCACTCCGACGTTCTGGGTTCGCTCGTCACCTACACCTATTCCACGAACGGACTCGTTCTCAGTTCCACTGACGCCAACGGTAATATCACGAGGTTCGGTTACGACACGAACGGCTTTCTCATCGCTCGAACCGATCCGGCCACCAACACCTGGCAATTCATCGCCAATGAGGTGGGCTGGAGACTGGCCGAAATCAATCCGCTCCGAGACCGGACCTCCTTCGCCTACGACTTGAACGGAAATCTGGTCCAAACTATCGATCCGAGAAATCGCGTGTTCACCCGCCAATGGGACGCCAATGGCAATCTCATCGCGCAATCGGACGGCAAGGGCCAATTTACCCGTTACGCTTACGACGCCGCCAATCAGCGCGTGGCCACGACCAATCGCGCTGGCAATGTTTGGCTTTACAGTTTCACTCCACGCGGCAAACCCGAGCGCGTCACGGATCCTCTCACCAACACGAGCACAAGTGTTTACGACGCGGCCAACCGGCTCATCGCCGTTTCCGACCCGCTCGGCAACAGCATTACCAACCAATACGACGCCAACGGCAACCTCGTCGCGCTATTCGACACGCTTGGTCAGCGCTGGTCCAAAACTTATGATCGCCTGAATCGTCTCGTTGCTGAGATCGATCCACTGGGTGATGCGCGCCAGACGACCTACGATCCCGCGGGCCGCATCAAGACTATTACCACGCCAAACGGCTTCACCTCACTTCACGAGTACGACGGCCGTGGACGGCTCGTTAAATGGACCGACCCGCAAAAATTCCCATGGGTCTACGACTACGATGGCAACGGCAATATTACCAACATCACCGACGCACTCGGCGGCCACTACGGCATGACGTACGGCCCGCGCAACGAACGAACGAGCGAGCGCAACCAGGACGGCTTCGAGTGGCAATACACCTACGACCAGCTTCTGCGTCTCAAGACCCAGCTCGATCCCAACGGCATTCTGCGGACTCGAAAATACGACCCGGCGAGCCGTCTCACCTCCGTTGTTTTGAGCACCGGGCGTGAGGACACCTACGACCCTGACGACAACGACAATCCGAGATCCATTGTCCGCCGCGTAAACGACGTGGCCGTTGCCACCACGAAACTAACGTATGACGCCCTGGACCGAGTGACCAACGTTGTTGATCCCAACATCCAGACTGTGGACTACAGTTTTGATCCTCTCGGCCGGGTCATTGCCATCACTTATCCCGGCGGTCGCACGCTCGCGAACCGCTACGACGCGCTTGGCCGTCTCACCAATCAACTGGATTGGGCCGGTCGCCAGATGACTTACAGTTATGACAAAGCCGGACGCCTCATCCGCCGCACCTATCCGAACGGTGTCGTTCAAGCACACGATTTTGATACGGCAGGCCGCCTCATCGGACTTTCACACGCGTCTCTCGACTCACAACCATCATCCATCAACATTGCTTTGACCTACGCCTACGACCGGAACGGCAATAAAACCGGCTCAAGCGAAAAAGGCACTTTGGAATGGCCGCTACCCGCTCTGACCGACGAAACCGCGAACTACAAGCCCAGCGGTCGGCTCATCGATCGGCAGGTCAAATCAGCTGATTCCATCGACTCTCAATCGTCGACTTTCAATCATTCTTACGATCCCAGCGGTAACATGACGAACGCCGTTAGAATAATGGGCGGCGCCGACGTCGAAAGCTGGTCGCTCACTTACGACGAGGACAATCGCACGACATCTCTGCTCTGGACAACCAATCGTGTTTCGAAACTCATCACCAATCATTACGACGCGCTTGGTCGGCGCATCGCGCGCGACGTGGACGGCAAAGAAACACGTTACGTCCTGGACCTCTCTGGGAGCATGGAGCGTATCTTGTGCGACCTTAACCCCGATGGCACCACGAACTGGTATGTCCACGGCCCGGATCTCGCCTACGTCGAACGTCCCGACGGCAGCATCCAATGCTTCCACGCCGACGCAACCGCCAACGTCATCGCATTGACCGGCACGAACGGAACGCTCCTCGCCCAATACGCCTACACACCGTACGGCCGGAGCCTGGGCTCAACCAATCTGCAATCTCAATTCTCCAATCCGTATCTCTTTGTGGGAAGTCAGGGCGTGATGGAAGAATTGCCCGGCCTCTACTTCATGCGTGCCCGCTACTACTCCGCCGATGCGGGCACGTTCCTCTCGACTGATCCCATGAAGAAAATCGGACCGGGATGGAAACCGGCGGCGTATGCGTATGCGGCCGGTAATCCCCTTTTCAGCAGTGATCCCTCCGGAAATACACTTTTGAATCTTAGCCTTGCTATTGTTTTCACCGGAGCTGCAGCGTTAACGGGCCACTTGAACTCGTTCGCGCTTAATCCTCTTGAACACGAATATGCCGGCCCAAACTATCCTGTCGCTTCGCTCAAATCGTTGAACGAATTTAATGATTACGTATCAGCCCATCCGGGAATCAGCCTGGAAGATCGGCTTGGTTATATAGCCCACGATCGGGGTAACCTTGCTGTGAACTTAACTTCGGGACTTACCGACGATGCTGCGCGTCGAGAATTCTATGGCAACGACCGTCGTCTGGCAGGGAATCTTTTCGTTGCAGCATTGGTGCAGATTACCTTCGGGGGAGACCCCTGGGCAGCCCTTGAGGACGGGCTCGTTGCTACAACCTTTCTCAGTGGTAGGCCGGCGCGGGCTCAGGCGCAGGCGTACCGCGCTTCGGCAGGAATGGCAAGCCAAAGCAACGTTAGTGCTCTGAAAGGTCCTGTGAAGGACAGCGGAAACGGATCCCTTTCCAGCCGCACAGTCGCTGCTGCTGGTGTTGGTAGTGCGATTACGGCTGCCTCAGGCACCCAGCCCATCTCGCCGAGTGGCGCGTCGCAAACGGGCACGTGGTTAAATGGCAACCAGGGGAACAGGCAAACTGGAAACCAGAACGCCACAACCACTCAATCCACTTCACAGCAACAACCGAGTTCAAATTCCACGAGCTTCGTAAGCCAGGTCGGTGCTTTTATCTCAAATGTCGCAACATCGGTCGGTAATTTCTTCGGCGGTCTTTTTGGCGGAGGTCACCGACCATGATTTTGGCGCTCCCAAACGGCTCAAACGATGATCCGCACCGTCTTTCTGTCCAATTCCACAAGCGAGTTTCGTTCGAACGCGGCTATAATCTCCGGCAAATCCCGCTCGAACAATGCTTTGAGATCGCGGGTGCGCGTGTTTCCCGTGCGAACGAGCAGCAACTTCCACGGCTTTCTGTGCAGCACGTGCGAATGATAAAAGTCGGCATCTTTGGTGACTACGACGCGCTCCTCTTTCACCGAAAGGGCGTTGATGACTTTGTCTGTTGTTCGGTTTTGGGCAGGCAACTGGCTCGTGTGGATGGCCTCGTGCCCAGCGGCCTGCAGCACAGCGCACAACGCTCGGGGCAAGTGCGCGTCCACCAAAAACTTCATGGGAGCACGAGATGCCGGCTTTTGAGTTTGAGGGACAGCGCAGCGAATTCGAGGCAGGCCCGCAAATCGTCGCGTTCCAAATCCGGGAACTCGGCCAGCAGATCTTCAAACGAATCTCCCGCCGCAAGGTATTCGAGGATGGATTCCACCGGATATCGGAGATGGCGGATGGCCGGTTTGCCGTGGCAAATTTGTGGGTCAATCGTAATGCGGGACAAGAGCGAGGGCGCGCTGGCGGAAGCCTTCTCAATCGTGGCCAAAGGTTTTTGCGGTCCACGATTCGAAGCGGGGCGCTTGCCGTTCTTCATAATTGAAACCTTATGCAGCCCCGTTCGAATCAGCAAGTGAGCATTGGCTCCAGGTTCGGAGCGCCGGTTCGGCTCTTCTGGAGCGCGGACAGCCATGTCCCCGATTTTCGAGCTGCGATTGTTCGCCCTAACAAGGCTACCTGGGCTCAGGCTTCACACCGCGTCCGGTTCCAGGCGGTTGATGTAATCGGAAATCCAGTTCGAATTGCGCCCGGAGGATGGCTTCCAATTTATCAGACCGCGCCACCGAAAACCTCGTTGAGCACGGCTGCCTGCCGTTGTGGATTCAACTCCGTGTGCCACTGCTCGTACGTGATGCGCAGTGATTCAAGTTTGGCTTGGAGAGCTTCCGGCGTGAGCTTGACCGGCCGCAAAGCTTCGGCGTCTCCACTGTCCAACAGCAACACTTCGCCACTGCCGATGGCGGAAGAAAGCAGGGCGGCATGCAGTTGTTTATCCTCGGGTGATGGTTTCTCGGCTAGCAACAATTGCTCCTCCAAATCCTGGCACACCCGGCACAAATTAAACCACATCCGCGAACCGTCCCGCCGTGCGCCAGCGCTCTTTCATTGGCTCAGAAAGTCGAACTGTGGTCATGACGAAAATCTATGGCAACGCGTGCGGAGCAGCAAGGGGCTTTTCCCATGGTTCGTTACGGTGTGTTGCGGATCTTGTCCGCGAGTATTTCCACACGCCCCACGTTTTCGGACGGCAGGGGATTGCCTTCTCCAGCCGCACCACGTCGCGATTCATTCGTCCGGCACCGGACCTTTTATGATTCAATTTGCCGAAGCCCGGATGGTCATGCTTTTGTTGGCATTCTCCATAATCTGCCTCAACCAAACTGGTTTCGGCCAGCAGGCCAACAACAACAGCGTCGCGCCATCGACCCTCGAAGTTCAACAGTCGAACCATTTTTACTACGACCGCGATGACCGGCTCATCGGCGCGGAATATTCCCGCGGCATTTCCATCGCCTACGCTTACGATGGCAACGGGAATCTGGTCGGACAAACCGTTTTGTCGCGCGCTTCCGAAACCACCGACGGTCTTCCCGTTCTCTGGCGTTATCTCAACGGACTGACAAACAACACCGGCCCATACTCCGACAGCGACAAAGACGGCTGGACAGATTATCAGGAATGGAAAGCGGGCACGGATCCCAAAGACCCATCGAGCACTCCAAATTTGTTGAGCAATTCCGGCTCGAACATCGCGACGCTCTCGTTGCCTTTCCCACCAAACAATTTTGTTGTCGGCACCGGCCAATTGGATGGCTTGGGCTCCGACGAAATCGTCATCGGCGCCGACGGTAATCCAGGGACGAACTCAAACTTTCTCCTGGTCCTGACGCAAGGACCGACCAACTGGTCGGCGCAACGCGTGGATGTTGGCCCGTTCGGCATAACTTCCATCACGGTGGGACAGCCGACGAATCGGCCGAGTGTGGGAATCTACGTCGGTTTGCGCGCGACGGATGGAAATGGACGCGTCATGGAGTTCACGAGCGGTGGCGGAATCTGGCAGTCGAACATGGTTGCGTCTTCTACGGACGGGGCCGCATTCGCCGCGGGCATTCGCCAACGTGGTGATTTGCTGGCAACGTATTCAACCGCCTCGCTCACTTCTTCTCTATTCAGCCTTGTTTCGACGCAGGGTAATTGGGCGATGACGGTATTGAGTACAAATACTTCCATTGATGGGCTCGCCACGCACGGTGAGGTTTTTTCCCATGAGCTGCTCGACAGCACGGTTCGAGTTCTGGCCACGGGCGAAATTGAGGTTCTCGGAGGCTCCAAAGAATTGTTTAGGGACGATATTGTCTTGCCCGAAAACGCCGTTTGGAATCCCGCGACAGGAAAGTGGCACTTTCGTACTCCTTCTCCGACGAGCTGGAGAGAGGCTGAAAGTTACTTCGCATCCTTTCATGGAAATATAACTCTTCCCAAAAGCAGCGACGAGGACAACTGGCTCAACACTAACTACCCGGGGACGAAATGGCTAGGCTTGTACTTTGAACAAAATGCTGCAGAGCCGCAAGATCCGAGGTTGTATCCACACTATGCTGATGGGAGTTGGGCTCCATATGACGTTGACGCAAATTCAGCCGTTTATCGTGGTTATCATAATTGGTCGACTCCGCTCCAACCTGATCCACGATACTTCGTGTTCGAAAGTCCGCACGGGAATGGCGAACTTTACTGGGATATTGGAGTTGGAGACCCCAAGTTTGGAATCGGCGAGGTTACGAACGTCCTAATATTTACCAACGAATGGTCCCTGAGCTCTCTGAGCTCTATAGGCGAACATCCGATCTTTTGGCCTGGCGCGCTCGTGGCTCCGGGTTCTGTTCGGCCCGGTGTAACCAAATCCAGTTCTATAATCCTCGCCGTTGTAGACGATAAAAACCACTCGGAGACCATTGGTGCCAGCGCCACGTTTGTCTTCGCCGAATATCAAATTTCCGGCAATAGCGTGAGAACTACGGTGACTAACATCCCGATCGAAACAAAGATCGTCGCGCCGGGCTTTGGTCTTGCGGCGGTAGATTTTCTGGGGACCCGGACTGATGACATCTTCACGGCCGAGCCAAGCGGATCAATTTATTCCTGGTCAGCCGCTAACGGCTCCGACCCACTCCAACGCCAACTGTTTACCGAGGATTACTCGGGCAAAGCGTGGCACGCACTGGCAGGAGTCAAGATCGCAGCAGGGGGAGAAGGCTTGGTGGGATTGATGGTCGATCCGGCGGACCAAAGCACTAGCCAAGTAATGTTCTGGCCGCCGCAAGCCGTGCTCCCCTCAGTTGAGCTGACGGTTATCCAAACCGCGCCTGTTGCCACTTTGCTGCCATCGGTCACGCCGCTGGGTGGTTTGGCTAATGTCACCGTGACTTTGTCCGACGCTGAAGGCAACGTCTCAGTTCCATTTCTTCAATTCCAACCTCCCGGTTCAACGGATTGGATGAAAGCCACTATTCTCTTTCTTGATGGCAAACCGTACTCAACCAACAGCCGGGTGGCGGCCTTGCCAAATGGGACAGCTCACACCATCCTCTGGGATGCCCAAACTGATCTAGGCGCGGGCCTGAGCGCGAATGTTTTGCTCCGCGCCCGCGCACAGGACATCAGTCTAATCGGCGAATGGTCAGCGCCAACCTCGTTCATGATTGACACAAGGATTGATCCTGACAGTGATGGCGACGGAATGCCGGATGCGTGGGAAGTCCAGTTCTTCGGTTCGCTCTCCCAAAACGGTGGCGCAGATTCCGACCAAGATGGCTCGAGTGACCTCCATGAATACATCGCGGACACAGACCCAACTGACGCGAAATCCCGTTTGCAAATCGGCATTCAGCTCGTGGACGGGGGAGTACGAATTGATTGGAGCGGCGGAACTTGGGCGACGGAAATCCTGCAACAACGATCGGGTTTCGATTCAGCCAGTGCATGGGTCGATGTTTTCACCAATTTGCCGCCGACGTCGAATCCCGCCAGCTTCACGAATTCCGTCCGAGCAAGCGACACCATGTTCTATCGCATCCGCGTGGCAAGATAGTCAGACTCATTCAGTCAATCGGTGCCGGAGACGCAATTCGCATTCAACGGAGACGATGCCGGGCTAGCGCGCAAAAGCACAGGCTGACGCCGGACGGTTTCCACGAGCAGGTGCGGCGCGCGGAGTTTCTAAAGCCGAAAACGGGTTTGCGACTTCACGATGGGGCTCGCAGGCAAGCAGCCGCCGACCCATCCTCCATAGATCGCCAGCCAAAGATGGCATAGCATTCCCGAAACGCTCACGGCCATTCCTGAAATGCCCGCTGCCAGGGGATCTCGGGGATTCGTGAGGGTATTTCGGAGCGATGGAACCGATCTCACTTACGTCCACGGCACTGTAACCTTGGGGCGGAAACGTCATACAACAGAAGCTGTTGCCGTTGCCGGGATGGAAGCGAACCAGGTTCAGGTTTCGAAGAGGGGGTGTAAAAATCGTTTTGAACGTACCGGTGGGGTAATCACCGGAAAACTGGCTGCCGTTCGGAACGGCAAACACCGCCGAGGAACGCTCCGTGAGTTACGCAATCCGTGGGCTTCTTGATTGATACCGACATCTAGGTGGCAGTCGAGCGCGGCGCGCTCACTCCCGCTGACGTTCATGCTGTCACTTGCACGGAGCCGATGTTCCTCGGGCCGGTCAATGTCGCGCAACAGAAGAGCCCGTTGTCGAACACACACTGGCACTGGCGGCCGGCAGGCTGGAAGAAAAGGATTATGCCGCCTGGCTTAAAGACAACGCGCGGAGGAAGCGGTAGAACCGCGGGATCGGCACGGTGAGGGGAATGGGCGTTGCATTTGGGGCGGGGAAACGGCGAGTCGCGGTTGAGCGAATCGTGAAAAACGGTGGGCTGGCTGGATTTTTCGGCTGTGAGTGCCGCGATCGAACGCTTTGATCGCTGGCCGGCGCATCGCAAAGCGCTGCTGGCATGAACGTATTTGACATCACGGAAGCACGGACTGGATGTTTCTCACGGCCGTGATGAGCGACTGGCCTATACTCGCCGACAGCCGTCCCGACGAAACGAGCGCGTTGACTTGGTTGATAAACGCGCTAAATGGATTGACTGCCGCATTTAAATTACCGCCATTGAGCTGGTTGATGGCGGCCTGGAGCTTGGTTTCCAACGAAGTAGCTTGCCCCTGGTTAATGATTCCTCCCGCCGCGAGTTGGCCTATGCTCGTGATGAGATTGGCCGCGGCCTGTTGTGGGGTCAGCCCGATCCAATTCAGAACGGCCGGCGTTGCATCGAAATTACCACTCGTGTCGAAGCTCACGACGGATATACTGTGTGGCCCGCGCAGCAGGCTTGTCAGCTTAATCGGGTCGATGCAGGAAGAAAACGGCCCGCCATCAAGGCTATAGAGGAAACCTGCAATCCCGACGGCATCTGTTCCGCGGATACCGATGGTCAAATCAGTTGATAGAGTGCTGCCTCCGCTCGGTACGATTGTGCCGAATCCATCCTTTGCTTCAAGTATGAAGGTTTCCGGCGGCGTGGTGTCCCGGACAATGATGCTCGTGGCGCAGGAAACGGCAGCGTTTTGTCCATCCGTCACGCTGGCGTCAACGCTATTTGTGCCGAGGGGAAATGTGGCGGTCAAGGTTACCGCTGTAGCTGTTGTAGCTGCGCCGGCCGGCACAGTATCCGTTTGGACTGACTGGTCATTCACTGTCCAGATGAGCAAGAGTGCGTCTCCATCTGCATCGCTAACCGTCGTCGTCACCGTAGCGGCCGTGCCAGCGATTGACTGAGCCTCCAGAACGGCAGGCGCCGGGCACGAGACAGTTGGCGGGGTGTTTAAAACAGCCTCCGCGCCGAGGATGCGGTTTCCTTCCGCGTCGAGCGGAAACGCGCGATGGATGGCAAACGCATTATAATATGGCGTTTTTCTCACGGTCATTTGAAAGACAGCCCCTGTTACCGTTGGCGCGCCGAATTTGAAAACCTGTGATACTCCGTCGTATGGGACAACGAAACCACCCACAACATCGCCGGATGGACCGAAGACGGAACCCAGTGATGTCAGAGAGCCTATGTCATTGCCGAGAAAACCCTCGAGACGCGTGACTCCGAAGACGTGCTGAACTACCTCTACCCCGCTGATCGTGGTTGGTTTACTAAACTTGTATGTCACCGTAGCGAAGTCCGGATTTGGAACGTAGGAACTGACATACGATGGTGAAAGCGAAAAAGAATCCAAGTGAAGCGAAAACTGGGCAGATGTCCCCACCGTAACTTGTGGATTCAAGATCACTGGCGTCCCACAACGGTCACACGCCACCTGATTTCCTGAGTTTTCCCGAAGAAATTGGCGCATTCCGCAAATGTGAGCGTTAAGACTTTTTCGATTTTTGGTTGGGGCCTTTTTCTTTTTTTAAATCGTTGGCT
>ORJL010877022.1_pt1 | contig 19787 bp, 20 predicted proteins | sample 1779941 | NCBI WGS metagenome assembly ORJL01 (sample SAMEA104232317, study PRJEB22302) | groundwater metagenome | biome: forest; feature: aquifer; material: groundwater | place: USA | collected 2011-08-07 | depth 5.8 m | reverse complement strand
GGCCGGCCAAAGCCCTGACACTATGTTTGTTCGGTAGTTACTTGTTGTAGTAGCCTGCTTCTTCCATCAACTTCTCGGTATCTGCGGCGGCCTGATCCAATCCTTCCTTCGGCGAAACGTCGCCCAGGATGATGGCCTGCAGTTTGGGGTAGAAGATGTTGGAGAACGGGATCCACTCCGGGATCAACGGCGGGGTGAAGAAGTCGTTGGCAATCGCCGTCTGGGCGATTTCCAGGCGCTTCTTATCCAGTGGGTTGGACGAACTGGCCGCGTCGGCAATCATACGGCTCCACACCGAGTCACGCACGGGCAGAAAGCCGAGTTGGGCCTCTTCGTACATGATCTTCTCGGAGGTGAGGAACTTGATCAGCGCGGCGCCGGCTTCCTTGTTCTGACTGGTCTTGGTGATGCTAAAGGCATGCGCGCCGGCCCAGCCGCTGTGAATGCTGCCGGAGAGACCTACTGGCTGACGCACAAGGTCGAACTGTCCGGCCACCTTGCAGTTCTTGGGGTCCTGGAAATACGAATACCAGCCAAACCACTCGTTGTGCACAGCAATGTTGCCCTGACAGAAGTTGTTGGCAACGCCATCCCACAGCAGGCTGGTCGTATCCGGCGGGACCAGTTTGTTCTTGTATAGGTCGCGGAAGAATTCGGCGGTGGTCACGCCGATCTCGTTGTTGAAGATCGGCTTCCAGTTTTCGTCGAAGAAGTTGCCACCGTTGGCCTTGAGAATTTCGTAGAACCGGCCCGTCAGCGCCTCTTCCTTCCCGGCAAACTCCGTGCCGTACATGCCGGGCAGTTTGCCGGTGAAGAACTCGGACTGATCGTAGACCTGCTTCCAGGTCTCCGGCGGCTTCAGGTCGTAGCCGTACCTGGCCTTGAAGTCAGTCTGGTTCTTCGGGTCGTCGAACAGGTCTTTGCGATAGTGGATGACGCTGATGTCGGCGTGGCGGGGAATGAGCCACAGGTGGCCATCGGTCGTCGAGCCTTTGATGATGGCGGGCGAGAAGTCGGCCAGTTCTGCCGGCGAGAAGTAGCCCTCAAGTGGCTCGAGGAAGTTCACGTATTGCGAGAAGAACGACGTGTGATCCCAGACCACGTCGTAATCGGCCGTGCCGGCAGCGAAGTCGGTCTTGAGCTTCTGATCGATCTGGAAACCATCGCCTTTGTAGACGATCTCGACCTTTGCGCCGGTAGCGGCCTCCCAATCCTTGATCGACTCGTACATAGCTTCGTATTGGCCGCCGCCGATGGTCGCCATCTTCAGCGTCACGCCGTCAAACTTCTTGTCCACCCCGGCCAAGAGCGGCTCGCCTTGGCCGGTGGGGAGCGCCTGAGTGGGTGCCGGCGCGGCCGTCACGACGACGGTTTGGGGCGGGGCAGTCACGACGACTCTCTCTAGCGTGCCCGCTACAATCCGAGTTACTTCAACGGTCTGCGGGGTGGCTGCGCCGCCGCAGGCCGCAACGAGCAGGACAGCTACTGTCAAAGCGCCCATGAGTCTCATGAGCATGGTTTTTGCGGTCATGGAAGTCTCCTCCGTACAGAAATGTTCTTGGATCGATTCTGGTTTAGAATATAGAAGAAGCGGTAACTGTCGTCGTCAATAGGCTCGTGCACTCCTTTCCGTAAGAGATACGTCAAACCGTTAGCTAGCGGGTTGACGTTGGCGGTCAGGCCGGTCACCGGTAACAACTGAAACTATTGGGATGGGCATGTGCCGCCTCGCTTGCCTCCCGAAGGCCACGATCCTTCGGGAGGCTTTGCGATTCAGCCGGTATGAAATATCTCTTTCATGGTGGCCCACCACTCGCCTTCGGCCCGCGTGGGCAGCGGCGATTGGAGCGGCTTGTTGATAGCCCACCAATCCTGCGTCCGGGGGTCCGCCGCCATCTTTGCCATATCACCGTCAAAATCGGCGCCGTGATATTCAAAGTAGGCAAAGAGCAGGTTGCCCTGCACAAAGATGGAGTAATTGCGGATATTGCACTCGGCGATCTTTTGAAGGACTTCGGGCCACACCGCCGCGTGAAGTTGTGAATACTTTTCGATGTTCTCCGGCTCGATGCCGATGATCTGTCCAAAGCGTTGCATCGTGTTGTCCTCCGTATGAGTTACAGACGGTAGGCCTTCATCGCCGTCCCACCCAGAATGGCGTCTAACTCTGCTTGCGGGCGGCCAGCCAGAGCCTTGTTGGTCTCAGCCCACACTTTGGCATAATCGCCGGCCAGAATAGCCACCGGCCAGTCGCTGCCAAATATCAGCCGGTTGGCCCCGAATTTCTCAATGGCAAAGTCAATGTACGGTTTGAGATCGGCGGCGGACCAAGTGGCCCAATCGGCGGCAGTGTTGAGGCCGGATACCTTGGCGTATACGTTGGGGTATTGGCTGGCAGCCGCCATCTGGTCGGCCCAAGCGCCCATTTGCTTATCTTTGATCGGCGGTTTGCCCAAGTGGTCGATGATCAGGGTGAGGTTCGGAACACTCTGGGCCAGCGTGGGCACGTGCTTAAGATGATTGGGGAAGACGGCCACCACGTCGAACGACAGGCCGTAGTCGGCCAGTATCTTCAAACCTTCGATCACTTTCGGCTGCACCACCCAGTCGGGGTCCTTCTCTTCGTGGATCAAGTGGCGGATTCCGCGAAACTTGGGGTGCTTGCTGTAGCGGTCCAGCGCCTTGCGCTCGGCCCCGTGATCGAGCAGCGGCACCCAGCCCACCACCGCGCCGATCCAATCGAAATCTTCGGACTGCGTCAGCATGGCGACGGTATCTTCAAACGAGTCCATCGCCTGAACCAACACCGTCTTGTCAACGCCGGCCGCTTCGATTTGCGGCTCCAGATCGCGCGGACAGAACCCGGCGTAGATGGGCCCGTAGGCCGGCGCCAGCCACGGGTAATCGGTCTTGCTCATGTTCCAAAAGTGTTGATGGCCGTCGATTTTCATAAGCGTCTCCTCTCTTGTCACGAGTTGTGAGCCAACTTCAAAATCTGTTCCATGGGGATGGTCTGCCCCTTTGTCAAGCCGGTTCGCGGGTAGTGATAGTCCCGCGTTTGGGTTTCGTCTTTGTAGACGTACCATACGCACGGGGCGCTGTGATCGAGGGTGTGATCGAGAGGCCGAAACGGATGCCCGCGCTGGCGGCCCGGCAGCCACTCCATAGCAATGGCGCAGTGCGAGCAATACCAGTGCACACCGACTTTGCCCCATGTCCACTCATGAGCTTCTTTGTTCATGCCCTCGGTTTTGTAAGACGCTCGCCCACTCTCCGGGTCTCCACGCCGCAGCACACCGCCCGTGCCGCAGGGGTTAAAGGCTATTACAAACCGGTCGTCTTCCTCGCGTACCTCTACATCGCCCTTGCGGCTCGCGCCGCTCAAATGGCCGCGCATCCCTTCGACCGTGAGCGCCACTTTCTCCCACGGCGTCATCTTGTCCCAGGCGGCGTAGCGGTCGCCCCAAATGCTCTGGTGCGTTTCGAGAATAGATTCCAGCACGTTGCGCTCGGTCTTCTGGGCCAGGTAGTTGAACATTTCATTGATCCAGGCCACGAGAACATCGTGCGGAATCTTGAACTCCAGCCACAACCGTTCCAACGCCGCCAGCGCCCTTTCCGATTCTGCGCGCTCAATGGCTGCCTTCAGCGCGTTCAACGGGGCCACGCCGAATTCAAAATCCCACCATACTTTGCAGATGACGGCCGAGAGCGTCTGGGCCATCGCATTCTCCGCGCCCGTGTCGCGCCGGAGCATGAAGCGCATGATGTCCTGCGTCCATGTCATCAGGATGTTGTGCATGATGCGCAGCTCGCGCAAGTAGTAGTCGGCGAGCGCCAAGGCGTCTTCCTTGCGCCCGTCGCGGACGGCATTCGCCAGCATGGTATACGTCGAGATGCCGATGGTGCTGATATCGTCTATGCGCATGACGCGCCCCAGATTCTCGTTGTGTTCAAGCTTCAGCATGACGGCCTCTACTTTTTCGTTTCTTCCCGCACGATCCGCGCCGCTGCCACCAGCGATTTCAATTTCCCCACCGCCAGCCAGCGCGCGGTCTGGCTGAAGCCGCAATCGGGCGAAAGCCACAACTTCTCGGGGCGCACGTATTTGAGCATGGTGCGGATGCGGTCGGCCACCACTTCCGGCGTTTCCACCGAACGGCCTTTGACATCGATCACGCCCGCGTTCACGATTTTCTCGCCGCCATATTCGGCCCACAACTCGGCCTCCCACATACAGCGGTTGGCAAACTCCATGTGGATCACGTCGGCGTTCAGTTTGCGAAACCAGGGGGCAAACCCGGCATAGGTTCGGTTGGAAGTGGCCGGGCGGCCCCGGAAGTTGCCGAAACACAAATGAATCTCAATCGTCGCCTTCACCCCCTCGACACAGGCGTTGAAGAGTTCCGTCATCTCGTCATAGCCGCCCGGCATCGTCCAGAAGGCCGGCTCATCAAATTGAACATGATGCGCTCCGGCAGCCACAGCGGCTTTCAGTTCTCTGTTGATATACGGCACGAGCGCCCATGCCACCTCGCCTTTATTCTTATAGACCGCGCCCGGATGGATACGAAAAGCCTGGGTCACCGGACTTTGCAGGGCTGTGATAAACGGCTTGGAGGTGCGCGTCTTCAAGTATTCCACTTCGGGAACCAGCCCGTACCCGTTCGGCACCGTGAGCGGCTCGACACAGCGAAAGGCATCGAGTTGATCGGGGCCGGGATAGCCGAGCCGCCGCTCCAACGGAAACTTTTCCAGCCCCTTGATGCGCTCATGGAAGTTCCAGGTGAAGTCGGCACGGTAGAACTCACCGTCGGAGATGATATCCACGCCGCACTCGGTCATATCCATGATGGCTACGTTGACGGCGTCCTTCAGCGTCTCTTCGATGTCCGACGGCCCCAGCTTGCCCTCGGCCACCGCGTCGCGGACCACCCACAGCCAACTGGGCGCTCCATGGCTGCCAATCACTTGCACGGGCAACAGCGGCAGATCGGTGTAGGTCAGCATCAATCTTGCTCCTCGTAGAGAGTCAAAGCGCGATCCACAATACTTACCAACTCATCCAGCTCTTCCCGGCTGATGATGGGAGGCGGCGAGAAAAAGATGACGTTGCCGGGATGCACCGTAAGGGTAATCAGGCCCAGGTCGCGGCAGGAGGTGCGGAGCCTGTAGCCGGCCTGTTGCGGGTCGCCGCCGCGGGCGTCGAACTCCAGCCCGCATACCAATCCCAGCCCGCGCACGGCGCTGAACGATCGGTGATGGTTGAGGCTGTTCAATCCCGCCTGCAAATAAACGCCCATTTCGGCGGCGCGCTCCACCAACCTCTCGCGTTCGATCAACTCAATGTTGGCTAGGGCCACGGCGCACGCCACCGGATGCCCGCCATACGTCTGCCCGTGCGAGAACACGCCGTCGGGCCGCCCCATAAAGGCCCGCGCCACCCGTTCGCTGATAATGGCGGCCCCGATGGGCATGTAGCCACTGCTCAGGCCTTTGGACACGGTCATCACGTCGCCCTGAATCCCCCAGTGTTCCGAAGCGAACATCTTGCCGGTGCGCGCGAAGCCCGCGATGATCTCATCCATGATGAGCAGAATACCGTACTTGTCGCACAGGGCCCGCAGACGCGGCATGAAGTCGGGAGTCGTCGGCGGGCGCACGCCGCTGGCGACGCCGCACGGGTCAATGATCAACCCGGCAATCGTCTCTGGCCGCTCCTGTACGATCTGGTCTTCCAACTCTTCGATGTCGTCGAGCGCCGCAATGAGCCGAAAAGGCGCGAGTGGTTCGTAATAATGCGTACGAGTGCCAAAGTAGTTGCCGTCTACGCTCATGGCGCCGTAAGTGCAACCGTGATACGCGCCCTGGCGGGTGATAATCTTGTATCGGTCCGTCTGACCTATCAGGCGTTGATATTGCTTGACGACTTTGATGGCCGTCTCCACCGCTTCACTGCCGCCCGGGGTGTAATGGACCCGACTCAGATCGCCGGGGGCAATGGCCGCCAGTTTGGCCGCCAGCCGCGCCGCGGGCGGCGAGGTATAGCGAAACACATCCAGAAATTCCAGCTTCTGCATCTGGGCCACGGCGGCATCGGCCAAATCCTGCCGGCAATGACCGGCCACACACGCCTCCAGCGCGCCCACGCCGTCGAGATAGCGCTTGCCATCGGAGTCGGTCATCGTGCATCCCCGGGCCTCGACCATCACCGCCGGGCCGCCGATGGTTTCGAACGGCACGGGGGGTTGGTAAGCCATCCAGAGATGATCGCGGGCCTGTTGTTTGAGGAGTTGCGTGTCGTAGAGCATGTCAGTCCATTTCGAGGCCGCCGTCCACGTTGAGGCATTGGCCGGTCACGTAGTCGGCGTCGGCGGTGCAGAAGAAAGCCACCGCCCCGGCGAGGTCTTCGGGCGTGGCGGCGCGTTTGAGGGGGATCGTTTCAATAAAATTGGCCATGGCCTCGCCGGGTTTGGAGCCGAAAATCTGCCCACGCTCGGAATCGATCTGTGCCCACATGGGCGTGGGCACAAGGCCCGGCGCCACCGCGTTGACGTTGATGTTGTATTTTGCCAACCCGAGCGCCGCCGACTTGGTGATGCTGATGACGGCGGTCTTGGCGGCGGAATAATGGGTGGAATAGGGGCGACCGCTACGCCCGGCGATTGAGGAGAAGTTGACGATTTTGCCGAAGCTGTGCGGCGCGCGATCGGCGTTGCGAATCTCATCAGGAATTTGAGCAATCATCTGCCGGGCCACGGCCTGCAAGCAAAAGAACAGACCGCGCTGGTTGGTGTCTACGACCCGATCCCAATCCTCGGGCGAGAGGTCGAGCATGTACTTGGTCTGCACGCGCCCGGCGTTGTTGACGAGGATGTCGATGCGCCCAAACTCGGCCGCCACGCGATCCACCATCGGCTGAACCTGCGCCACATCCGACAGATCAATTGGATAAGCCAAAGCGCGGCGCGCCAGTGCCCGCACTTCGGCGGCGGCGGCCTCGGCGGTCTCCGGGTTGAATTCGGCAATGACAACGTGCGCGCCCTCGCGCGCCAACCGCAGAGCCACACCCTTGCCGATGCCCTGGCCGGCCCCGGTAACGATGGCAATCTTGTCGAGTAGTCGTTGCTCCATAGTCCGCCTCTACTGAATGTCCGCCGGCCGCACCGAGCGATTCTCGGCGGCGGAACGATAGGCGGCTTCGACCACCCGCAAGGTATTCAGAATGTCGCTTGCGTCGGTGGCGGGTGTGCCGTCGGTTTGAATGGCTTCCATGAGCGAGGCCATCGGCCCAATAAAGGCGTCGGGAATCCACATCCCCTCCAGTTTGATGTTGAACCACGTCTCCGGCTCGATCACGTTGGAATGAACCTCAAACGTGTCCGGCCGCCCGGTTGGATAGTTGTACATGAGGCCGATGGTGCCCTTGATGATGCCCTCGGTGCCGAGGAAGCGGAACGTGGCGTAGCCATCGCCGCTCTCGTCGTGGTGGTTCACAGCGATGAGAGTTTGCAAGCCGCTGGCGTAATCCAGCACCGTGATCGTTTTGGTTTCGGCCTTCGCGCCCTGTTTGGGATATTTGGCGTGGCGGCTGGTCACCCATTCCGGGTCGCCGAACAACGACCGGATCGAATCGATGTAGTGAATGCTGTGGTATTGCACTTCGAGGCGCGGGGAATTCGCGAGCCACGGCCACATGTGCCAGGGGGTGTTGGTGGTCACCTGAATCTGCGCATCGGTGGGTTGGCCGATAAAGCCACGCTGGATGAGATCGCGGGCAGCGGCGATCCCGGCACTCCAGCGCATCTGATGGTTGACGGCTACTTTGCGGCCAGCCTTCTTCCCGGCCTCTGCAATGGCCACTGCGTCCGTGAACACGTCGGAGAGCGGTTTCTGGCACAGCAGGTGCTTGCCTGCGGCTAACGCCTTCTCGGCGATCTCGCGCTGGCGCCACGGTTGTACAGCGATATCTACGATCTCGACGGCGGGATCAGCCAACAGTTCGTCTAATGAGGCAAACACTTTCGGAATGCCGTGAGTCTCGGCAGTCTTCTTGGCCGTGGCGAGATCGATATCGTAACAGGCCACGACATTGAGCTTGTTGTTTTTGTACGCGATCAGGTGAGCGTAGTTGACGATGCCGCCACAACCGACGATCCCGATGCCGTAATCGGTTTTTGGCGGGAGTTGAGGTTTGTACTTGGGCATGAAGGGTTGGGTCACGGAGGCCTCTGGCGGTGAACTAGTTTTGGGGCGCGGAAGGCGTTACATCCTTCTCGAGAGCGGCTAAGCTTTGAATCACTTCTTGCGAATAGGCCATGTGTGCGGCCATTGCGCGGCGGGCTCCGTCGGCATCGCCTTTTTCTACAGCGGCTACTAGCGCCTCGTGTTGCTGAAAAATGGGTTCCACCGGGCGTTGTCCGTAGCCTTCCCAGGCGTAGGTAAATAGATCATGCAGTTGTTCCATGAGGGGGGCAATCAAAACACCAAATAGATCGTTCTGGGTCGCTTCGGCCAATTGGGTGTGGAGTCGGAAATCCAACTCGGCCAGCATTTTCGGTGCGGCTGCACTGGCGCGCATTTCCTGGCATAATTCGCGGAGCTTCAACCGTTGTTCTGGCGTAGCCCGCTCTGCCGCCAGTGCCGCGATTTCCACTTCGAGGATGCGTCGGAGTTCTGCCAGACGCACGTTGACACCCTTCCGGTTCGACAATTGCAGGTATGTCTGGAAGGGGCGAGAGAACATGCTAGAGTCTGCGGCCCGCACGTAAACGCCGCTGCTGGTGGCGGCCTCGAGCACTCCCCGTGCTTCTAACGCCTTGACGGCTTCGCGCACCACCGTTCGACTGACTCCGAATGCGTCGGCAAGTTCCCGCTCTGGTGGCAGCCGGTAACCAGGACCCCAATTGTTGGAAGCAATCAGATCCAGCATCTTGTCGACAACCTTTTCATATAGGCGTTGTTCCCGTTCGACGGGCTCGATGATGGGTATTTCCGGTTGTTGAGGCTCGCTGTCTTCAGCAGACATAATGGTCAGCCTTTGTTGGTATGCAATAATATGGAATACCATACAATCTAAATTGACCAATGTCAACAACGAATCTTGGAATTCACTTGCTTTCTCTTTGGAGCTTGGCCAGAATGCCTAATGTGGTTTGGCGAACGTTGTTACGGATAGCTGTGCCGGCAGCCAAAGGGTCTCTTGCCAAGCAGGCGGCACAGATTACTTTATGTTCAGCCAGTGCCTGCGGTGCCCTATCCGACAGGTAAGTGTAGAGCTGGCGGTAGCGACGCGAGCGGTCCCACAACCCACTAATACTTTGCAGAAGCAAGGTATTTCCACAGGCCTGGTAGATGGCGAAATGGAACTCTCGATTGAGGTCGAGCAGTTGTGAGAAATCCTGAGATTCGGTGGCCTTGTCCATGGTCTCAACTAATCCTTCAAGTTGGTCCAAGGTTTGTGCAGGCAATCTGGCAACTGCAAGTTGGGTGGCTGCTTCTTCGAGAACCTCCCGGATAAAGTAGATTTCCTGCAAATCAGCAATGGACAGATCAACGACATAGGCCCCCCGGTGGGGGACGATACGCACGAACCCCTCCGCTCCAAGTTGGCGGAGACTTTCGCGAACCGGGATTAGGCTAACCCCCAACTCTCCAATGAGAGTCTGCTGATCGAGCCTAGATCCAGCGGGATACTGGCCGTTCAGGATTCTTTCGCGGATACTGTCAGCGACATAACTTGTGACGGTGACAGGACGGATTCGAAGATTATCCATAATGATTTGCTACTTTAATATCTTAATAAGATATTGTCTATTTGTCAAGGTAGTTACGCTCATTCTTCATTGTTCATTGCAAACAACGTTGACTCGAAGCAAACAAGGTCTTGAAGTGCTGGAGGCCGTCGCCACGCTGCCGATTGCGCTGCAATCACCACGGGAGTCAGCCTGTTGGCAATCCTTTGGCCTCTGTCACTACCGATCGCAGCGGCGCCACTAATCATTTATCGCGGGCCAGTGGTCGTATAGGTAACCGATGGCGGCCATGACGGCGGTCATGGATAGGTGATTCGCGCTGGCCGCCCCTACACGCCATTTGGCCTATTCTTACACCCGCCAATTGACGCTCCCCTAACCCCGTTGTCTTGGCTATAGTGCTGTTATTACTATGAGCCAGACAGTTATATCCTCTCAAGCGCCGACGTTGAGCCAGCGCTTCAACGTCTTTTTTCATTCCCTTTTGTTCGTTCTTGGTTTTTCAATTGTCTTCATCGTGGGCTGGGGCGGAGCCGCCACGCTCCTCGGTGAGCTTTTCGCCACATACAAAACCGTGCTGGGGCAGATCGGCGGTGTGGTCGTGATCGCATTAGGCCTGTCCACGCTGGGCGTGCTGCATATCCCGTGGCTGTATTACGATACTCGCCCACAATGGAGCGCGAACAAGGGCGGCGGCTGGCTCTCGTCTGCTATGATGGGCATGTTCTTCGCCGCCGGATGGACGCCGTGTATCGGCTCGACTTTGGGCGCAATTCTGACTCTCGGTTTCAGTCAGGAAACTTCGGCGCAAGCGATAGTATTGTCGAGCGGTTACGCCCTCGGGCTGGGTTTGCCGTTTCTGGCCATCGGGCTGGGAGTGGATCGCGCTGCCGGGTTCGTGCGCCGATTTCGCCGCCATCCGCGCCAAGTGGAAATCGCCAGCGGTCTGTTCTTGATCGCCATCGGCTTGATGATGCTGACCGGGCGTATCACGCCGATCGCCATCTGGGCTCAACGCAATGGACTGTTTCTCGATCTGCCGTTAGGCGGCGCAGTGATGCCGACGTATTTCATCGCCATGCTTGCCGGATTGATCTCATTCCTCTCGCCGTGCGTCCTGCCGCTCGTACCGGCTTACGTGGGCTACCTCAGTGGCCGCGCGCTTGGCGGAGTATCCAAACACACGGAGAACTGATGCATGACACGGGCTGATCTCCTGCGAGATAACCGCCGTTGGACGACGGTGATGATTGCCATCCTCATCCTTAGCGTGGGCTGGACGTTTGCCTCTCGCGCCCCTTCGGCGGCCACCACCGGCGGCGCACCGCCGCCTAACCCGCGCGAGGGTTTTTCGGCCCCCGACTTCACACTCGATTTGCTCGACGGGGGGCAACTGCGGCTCTCCGACTTGCGTGGCCAATCGGTGATGATCAACTTGTGGGCCTCGTGGTGTCCGCCGTGCCGCGCCGAAATGCCAGCCATTGAAAAGGTGTATCAAGCTTACAAAGATCGCGGCCTTGTCGTATTGGCTGTCAACACCACGTTTCAAGATAATGAAGCCGCCGCCGCCGCGTTTGTTCGAGAATTCGGCCTCACGTTTCTCATCCCGTTGGATCGCGACGGCTCCGTGAGCCAACGTTATCAACTGCGCGGCCTGCCATCCACGTTCTTTGTGGATCGTAATGGAATCATCCGCTCGGTCGTCATCGGCGGGCCGATGAGCGAAGCGCTCATTCAATCCAAAGTGGAAGAGCTGTTGAAGGGGACTCCGTAGTGCTGCCTTTCATACGTCTTGGCCCGTTTCTTCTGCAACTGCCCGGCTTGGCACTGCTCATCGGCGTTTGGATCGGATCGGCGCTGGCCGAAAAAGAAGCGGAACGGTTGAAGCTCAACCCCGCCGATATGTACAACGTGATTTTCTATGGCTTGGTGGCCGGGCTGATCGGCGCGCGGTTGATTTACGCAACGCAATATCTCAGCGTTTATCTGGCGAATCCATGGAGCCTGTTTGCTCTCACACCGGTCACGCTCTCGCCCAGCGCTGGGCTGGTCGTCGGCGTCGCTGCCGCCGCGCTCTTCGGCTGGCGCAAACGATTGCCCCTGCGCCCGACGCTCGACGCGCTCGCGCCGGGGCTGGCGGTTTTTATGATTGGTTTTGGCATCGCCCACTTTTTGAGCGGTGACGCTTTCGGCGCGCCCGCCTATGGGCCAAACGCGGTTGCGCTGCCGTGGGCGATCTATCTGTGGAACGATTACCGCCACCCGTCGCAAATCTATGAAACGATAGCGGCGCTCGCCGCCTTTGCCGTTGTGTGGAAGCGGCCTTTCGACAAGCCGGGCGACGGCGTGAACTTTCTCCTCCTCGTCTCTTTGTCGGCGGCGGCGCGAGTCTTTCTCGAAGCGTTCAGAGGAGACAGCGTGGTTTGGCTGGGGGGATTCCGCGCGGCGCAAGTAATCGGTTTACTCGCGCTGGCCGCCTCGCTGTGGCTGATGAGGGTATGGGCGCAGCGCGAATCACAATCGGCGCAAATGCTATGAATCGAATTCGTAAGCGCTATTTCCCGCTCTGAAGGGCAAACGAATGAAATTATCCCGGCGTGATTTTCTGAAACTGAGCGGCATAGCCTTTGCGGGCGTATTCGCTCCACGCTCGTGGCGGCAGGCCGCCGGTCGTCCCTCAACTGATTGGCCCGCCGGTGTGCCGCTTGGCCGCGTCACTGAATCACGCATCCGCTTGATCGCACGGCCTCGCCCAGACGGCGCACGGCTGGACTACAGATACAAAGACGACGTCTTCCCAATCCTGCGCTCCGTCGTCGGCGAGGGGTTTTATCCGCACAATCACGTCTGGTTTGAAACGCCCAACGGGTATGCGTATTCGTCATGGGCGCAGCCGGTGCAGCTCTTGCCCAACGAACCTCTTCCTGCCGTTGCCCGCGATGGCATCTTTGCCGAAGTGAGCGCCCCGTTCGCCGACGCTCGCGCCGCGCCGGATCCGCAAGCGCCGGTTGTGTACCGCCTGTATTACGGCTCGGCGTATCAAATCACCGAGCGCATAGCGGCAGATGATGGAAGCATTTGGTATCGCGTCAACGACGAAAACGGCGCGAAGATGTACGGCGAGGCGGTTCACTTCCGCCCGATCCCCGAAGAAGAGTTCGCGCCCATCTCGCCGAGTGTGAATGATAAATCCATCGTCGTGGCATTGAGCCGCCAATCGCTCTCTGCCTACGAAGGCAAGCTGGAAGTTTTCCGCGCGCGCATTTCGTCGGGCAGAAACTATTTTGGCCCCGACGGCTCTACCGTCGGCAGCCTGACTCCGGCGGGCGATCATCCCATTTGGAGCAAGCGCGCGTCGCGGCACATGACAGGCGGCACATCTGCAAACGGCTACGACTTGCCCGGCGTGCCGTGGGTGTCCTACTTTGCGGGAAACGGCGCGGCATTGCACGGCACGTATTGGCACAACGACTTCGGCACGCCCAAGTCGGCGGGTTGCATCAACTTGCGTCCGCAGGATGCCAAATGGCTCTTCCGCTGGACTCTGCCGGAAGTGCCGTACGAACCAGGCAACATCATCGTCGAATGGCCGGGCGGAACAAGGGTTATCATAAAGGATTGAGGAGTCTATGAAAGATTTTTTCTTCGTCAACACGCACATTCCTTACGAAGGAGAAATCGAAGAGACGGACGCATTCATTGCTTACGACAAAACGGCGCAGCAGTTAAATTCATATCCCGCCGACAAGAATGCAAAGATCGCCCTCTACTGCCGCAGCGGGCGCATGTCGGCAATTGCCGCGCAAGAACTGGTGAAGGCCGGGTACACGAACGTGTGGAATCTGGACGGCGGCATGGTGGCGTGGGAGCAAGCAGGTTACAAGTTGATGAGCAAATAATGAAAATGGAGGAAAACAGTTCATGTCCACGATTACGACTGCATCCGCCAGTGAACGCTCGTTCGCCGTGTTAGCGAATCGCGCTCTGCTGGGTTTCAGCCGCCACTGGCTGTTGATCATCACCGTCCTTTTGGGAATTTTCGTCGGCCTGCCGTGGCTCGCCCCGGTGTTCATGGAGATTGGCTGGACGGGGGCGGGTAAGATCATCTACCTCATCTATTCCACGCAATGCCACCAACTGCCTCAGCGATCCTTTTTCCTCTTTGGGCCGCAGGCCATGTATTCCCTGGCCGAAGTGCAAGCCGTCTGGCAGAACACGACCAATCCATTCATTCTGCGCCAGTTCGTCGGTAGCGCGGCAATGGGTTGGAAGGTGGCCTGGTCGGACCGCATGGTTTCGATGTACGGCGGCGTTTTTCTTGGTACTCTGATCTTTTGGCCGCTCCGCAAGCGCCTGCGGTCTTTGCCGCTTTGGGCCTTTGTTCTGCTCATCCTGCCGATGGCCGTTGACGGCGGCATGCACGTGATCAGTGACATTGCCGGACTTGGCAACGGCTTCCGCGACAGCAATGCGTGGCTGGCTGCGCTGACCGGGAATATCTTTCCGGCGGCGTTTTACGCCGGGGATGGGCTCGGCTCGTTCAATTCGTGGATGCGGCTGATCACCGGCCTGCTGTTCGGCCTCGCCGTCGTATGGCTGGCCTATCCAGCGCTTGAAGAGATGTTCGCCGACACGGCGCGAGAGATCGAAGGTAAACTGCGAAGAGCAGGGCTAACCGTGTAACCACCTCAATCACGATGAATTATGGAGCGAAAACCTGATGAGCGTTAAAGCCAAGACCACAAATAAAAGCATTCGCGAAGCCAAGCGCGCCGAAAAGCAGCGCACGCAGTTAGCGTGGCGCGGAGTGTCGGCGTTGATAGGCTTGGGCGTCGTCGCCGCCGTTGGATATTTTGCGTGGACAGTATTCGGGCCAAAGCCGGGTCAGAGCGTTCCGAGTCAGGGACGCGCCCACATTGCGGTGGACGACCCACATGAGCCGTACAACTCTGATCCGCCCACGTCCGGCCCCCATGCTGGCCGCGTCGAAGAAGGCTTTTATGACGACGCTCCGCCCGACGAACAGCTTGTCCATAATCTTGAGCATGGTTACGTAATCATTTCGTATAACTGCGCCTCTTTGGATGAGGTCGGCTGCGAGACTCTCAAAACGGAAATCAAAACCAACATGGATCGCGCCAAGCCGGTGAGCTTTGCCACAAACGCTAAAAAACTAATCGCCGTGCCGCGACCGGCGATGGATACGTTGATTGCGCTAACCTCATGGGGCCGCGTTCTCAAGCTGGATACTTATGACGAGGCGGCGGCGACGGAATTTATCGACAAGCTGCGAAATCAGGCCCCGGAACCGGACGCGCCATAGCACTTGCGGACATACCACATGGCACAGTTTATTGCCCAATACTATGCGTGGTTGAGCGGGCCGGCGAATTGGTTGGCCTTGCCCATAAGCAACCTCGTCGATTCGATCAATGTTCCGCTAGTGTCGGCGCTGCTCTTCGGCCTCATCGGCGCAACCGCGCCCTGCCAATTGAGCACCAGCGCGGCCACGTTGGCGTTTCTCTCGCGGGGCGTCGCCGACCCGCGCAATGTGTGGGGGCAGACCATCGCCTACGTGGCGGGCAAGGTGACGGTGTATCTGATCATCGGCGGCGTGGTGGTATTGCTTGGCTTACAACTGAATCAAATCGGCCAGACCGCCATCCCCCTCATCGTTGTCGCCCGCCGCGTGATGGGGCCGCTACTCATCGTCGTCGGCCTGTTCATGTTGGGCTTGCTCAATTTTCAGCTGTCCATCGGCGCGCGGTTCTCCACATGGCTGGACGAAAAAGTAGGCCGGCGGCAGGGCATCCTGCCGGCCTACTTGATGGGCGTCGCCTTCTCGTTCACGTTTTGCCCGACGCTGTTCTGGCTGTTCTTTGGGCTGACGATCCCGCTGGCAATCGCCTCACCGGGCGGCGTGCTCTTTCCAGGCGTTTTCGCCATTGGCACGGCCTTGCCCGTCATTGGCCTCGCGGCGCTCATGGCCTCCGGCGCGGTGAACATGAGCCAATTCCTGCGCCGCTTCAAAGCCGCCGACGTCTGGATTCAACGCGGCGTCGGCATCATTTTCCTGCTGATCGGGATCAACGAGATCGTGTTGTACTGGCTGATCTGATGTGGGCGATCTATGCGCTGGCGGCGCGATGGCGCTCTCTGCCATTCTGAACACGCTTGCCCACCTGGCCTCTGCCCGGTCTCTCAAACTGCTGACGCCTCGTTAGTCGCGCCTCTTCTCATTTTTAGCCCGGTCTTCACCTTACTGATTTCAGCCATCACGTTGGGCGAAATACCGGATGCGCGGCGACTCGCCTTTGTGCTGTTGGCTGGCCTGTTGTTGATTGCCCGGCTCACCCCTCTCGCCTGGCGGCACGCGCGCTTTGCCTCGTTGAAGCCACAGCGGTGTGAATGGCTTCTGCCCACGCTTATCGCCGGAATTGCCCCTGTTTGGGTTTACTATCTTCAGCCTCGGTCCCGCCGGGTACGTAGCGACTCTATTTCGATTGAGCGCTGTATTCACCGTGATATGGGGCGCATGGCTGTTAGGCGAGAGGGGGGCCGTGGCACCGGCTTCCGGCCTCGCCGGTAATGGTCGCCGGCGCCGTGCTGATTGTGGCATAGCGCGCCTGTTTGACAATTGCCGGGGCCGCAACTATAATCGCGCAACGTCTGAATATATATTCATATATCACCATAATGCCACTGCGCCCCCGCTCCGCCAAACCGGCCGCCCTCGACGAGCGCGCCGCCGCTCAACTGGCCGAACTCTTCCGCGCCTTCAGCGACACCAGCCGTATTCGTATCATCTCAGCCCTGGCGGATGGCAGTGAAAAGAACGTCAGCGCGTTAGCGGAGGCCGCTGGCGTGAGCGAGTCGGCAGTGTCGCACCACATGCGCGGCTTGCGGCAGATGCGGCTGGTGCGGGCGCGCAAATCGGGGCGGCAGGTGTTTTATCGGCTGGACGACGATCACGTTGTGGCGTTGTTCAAGCAGGGATTGGATCATGTTCGGCATGGTTGACGCCCGCTTACGCCCGCAATTCCTCGGCGCTCTTGCCACTATCCTTCTGGCGATTGCCGCGTTGGGCTTGGCCTTCCACGCACTCACGGACGCTGTTTGCAGTCAACCGGAAAATGTCGGCTTTCGTTTATGCGCTTCGTCGCCGACAGCCTCGGTTCCGGCAGGCGGCCCATCCGCAACCTGTGGAGCAATCCATGGCGGCTGTATGTTGTCGGAGATAGCAAACTTTGCCGTGCCTTTCACCCTCATATTCACGACCAGCCTTGTCGTTGCGCAATTGACACCTCTGCGTTTCTTACCTCCCGCTCAACCCCCCAGACACTTCCAAACCGTATAGTGGCTTTGTTGCGTCCGAGCCACGTCGTGTGTTGATTAGCACGCCCGCCGCTTGTTAGTATGGCGAGTCGTGACTGTTTATTGTCTTTGGAGTCAAACCATGCCTGAAATAACTATCGAACTTGAAATCCCTCTGCTCCTGTCCGGCATTGAAGACGACCGGGACGAATGTCTCGGTCGTCTGGCGACAGCTATGCAAGGCCAAAAGGGACTCAATCGCGCCCATTTAGAGCGCGACAACAAGCCGGTAGCCCTCTGTTTGCACTATGACCCAAATGTGCTCTCGTTGGCTGATGTGAAGAGACTGGCCGAGCGCGCCGGAGCGCAGATTGCCAATCGCTACCATCATGACGTTGTTACCGTTGAGGGAATGGACTGCTCTGACTGCGCGCGGGTGATTGAACACAGCGTCGGCCGGATGGAAGGCGTGCTGGCTGTGAACGTCAATTACGCCGCGCAGAAGATGCGGGTGGAATTTGACTCACAGAAAACTTCGCCAGGCGCAATTGAAAAGCGTGTGCAGTCGCTCGGTTACACCATCCCCACCACCGGCCTGCAAAGTTGGTATCAGGAAAACCGCGAACTGCTCTTCAGCCTGATCTCCGGCCTGCTCCTGCTCAGCGGTTGGGCGGGTGAAATCTTCTTCGGCTTGCCGTCTGTCATCGCCCTCGGTTTCTACATCGCCGCGTATATCTTCGGCGGCTGGGACATTTCGCAACATGCCTGGCACGCGCTGAAAGAGAAGCACTTCGACACCGATCTGCTCATGGTGATAGCCGCCATCGGCGCGGCCCTCTTGGGCGAGTGGGCTGAAGGCGCGCTCCTGCTCTTCCTCTTCAGCCTCGGCCATGCGCTCGAAGACCGCGCCCTCGACCGCGCCCGCGCCGCCATTCGCGCCCTGGCCGATCTCGCGCCCAAGACTGCGCTGGTCAAGCGCGACGGCCAAGAGATTGAACTGCCCGTTGAGCAATTGCAACTGGATGATGTCGTCATCGTCCGGCCCGGCGTGCGTATGCCGGTGGATGGCGCGGTGCTGGCCGGACAGTCGGGCGTGGATCAGTCGCCCGTCACCGGCGAGTCGGCGCCGGTGGATAAGACGGCGGGCGACCAGGTGTTTGCCGGTTCCGTCAACGGCGAAGGCGCGCTGGAAGTCAAAGTCACCCGATTGGCAAAAGACAGCACGCTGTCGCGAGTGATGAAGATGGTGGAAGAGGCGCAAACGCAAAAATCTCCCACCCAGCAGACGGTCGAGAAATTCGAGCGCATGTTCGTGCCGGCGGGGCTGATCGTCACGGCCTTGCTCATCATCGTGCCGCCGCTGTTCGGCGTGCCGTTTCAAGTCTCGTTCCTCCGCGCCATGACTCTGTTGGTGGCCGCCTCGCCGTGCGCGCTGGCGCTCGGCACCCCGGCTTCGATCCTGGCCGGGGTGGCGCAAGCGGCCCGCAACGGCGTGCTGGTGAAAGGCGGCGTCCATCTGGAAAACCTGGGCCGTCTCAAAGCCATTGCCTTCGACAAGACCGGCACCATTACGCATGGGAAACCAGAAGTCACCGATATATTGGCAATAAACAATGAGACAATGAACAACACCGCCCCACCGCATAGCGGTGCGGGTGAACAATTGCTGGCGTTGGCCGCTGGCATTGAGAGTCGCTCCGGACATCCATTGGCGCAGGCGGTGGTGCGCGCCGCTCAGGGTAAAGGCTTGGCGTTCCCGACCATCGGCGATGTAGAGTCGCTCACCGGGCGCGGCTTGCGCGCAATCGTTGACGGCCAAACCGTCCTCATTGGCAATCTCAAGTTAATGACTGAGTCGAATGTTTCTGTTTTGGATGATGGACGCGCTCACATTGAACGCCTGCAAGGGGAAGGCAAGACGATCGTGCTAATCACCGTCAACGGCGCATTGACCGGCGTGATCGCGGTGGCCGACACTCTGCGCGCCGAAGCTCCCTCCACGATGGCGGCCTTGAAACGGGTCGGCGTGCCGGAGACCATCATGCTCACCGGCGACAATGCCCGCGTGGGTCAAGCCATCGCCAATCAAGTTGGCCTCACCGACGTGCGCGCCGACCTCCTGCCCGAAGATAAACTGACTGCTATCCGCGATTTGGTTCGAAAATTTGGGCAAGTGGCGATGGTGGGCGACGGCGTGAACGACGCGCCCGCATTGGCGAACGCGACGGTGGGCATTGCGATGGGCGGCGCGGGCACCGACGTGGCGTTGGAAACCGCCGATGTGGTTCTGATGGGCGACGATCTCTCGAAGTTGCCTTTTGCCGTCGGGCTGGGGCGCGCGACTCGCGCCATCATTCAACAGAATCTAATTATCTCGTTGGGCGTGATTGCGTTGCTGGTGATTGCGTCTCTTACCGGCTGGGCCAGCATCGGCGTTGCCATCATCTTCCACGAGGGAAGCACGCTGGTGGTGGTGCTGAATGCGCTGCGGCTGCTGGGGTATAAATAGGTAGTTGCCGGGACCGGAACTTTGTAAAGCGGCGATTCCCGGAGGGTGCTTCAAGCATCCGCATTTCTGACGCATCTGGCCAAGACAATAAGCCAGGTTCCCCCCAGTCCAAAATCGGCGCCTTGTTTGTATTTGCCGCCAATATCGCCACCTTTGCACTCGTCTTTACAGCAGCCATATCTCCAGCGGCAGTCCAGGGCCTGGATTGG
>ORJL011193258.1_pt1 | contig 19788 bp, 33 predicted proteins | sample 1779941 | NCBI WGS metagenome assembly ORJL01 (sample SAMEA104232317, study PRJEB22302) | groundwater metagenome | biome: forest; feature: aquifer; material: groundwater | place: USA | collected 2011-08-07 | depth 5.8 m | reverse complement strand
TTGAGCGAGATCGATAATCTGTCCCCAGGGTCCGGGCCCCATCGCCCTGCTGTGGAGGCTCTCCTTCCAGTCCGCATACTGCCGGGGATGGCAGCTGCCGCAAGCCTCGGGCCTGAGCGAGGCCTCTTTTTCCGTGTAGTTAGCTGGCGGTAAGCCTTGGAGGGGTATGGGTCTCTCCCAGTAGCTGTTAAAAAATTTCTCCGCTTCCTTGTCGAGAGTAGGGACAGAAGGGCCCTTCTCTCTCTCCTGGCTGGAAGAGGGAAGGAACCGGGCAACTAGAAAAAACAGGACAACGAGCCCTGACAGTCCGGCTACCCAGAGAAGTGTGCGTTGCCGAAAGCGCAATTTCCATCCCCTTTGCTCATAGGGCTTTATCCTAAAAAGGGTCGGCGGTCAAAAAAGTTCCTGTTTGGGCAAAATACGTGGAACTTTTATGCCCCGAAAGAGGTTAATAACACAAAGTCCCAAATAAGACCTTTTTTTAGGGAGGGTTTATGAGAAACACAAAGGCTCTTAGCTACCGACTCTTTGGCACTATTTTTTTAGCTCTCTTCCTTTTAGCCCTACCCAATCCCGCGCGTGCCCAGGCCAACCCCTGCGCCCCAAAGGGCAAACAAAAATCGCAGAATCCGTGCGCTGCAAACCCCTGTGCGCCTGGCGGGCAAAGGGCTGGTGCGGGGGCAAAGGCTATCACGGTAAGGGGTGAAGTCGTGCGGGTAGAGCCCGGCTCAGGGAAGCTGGTTCTGAAGGTTGAGGGGAAGCAGCTCGATTTGACGCTGAGTAAATACTCCGTGGTGCGGGCAGGATCTCAGGTAAAGCGGCTTGCGGATGTTAAGCCTGGTGAGAAAGTCACCGTCTCCTATGTAGAGAGCGGCAAGGATCGGACAGCTTGGTATGTTTATCTGGCTTCAGCCGCTCCAGCGGGCAATCCCTGTGCCGCCAATCCGTGCGCAGTGAAAAATCCCTGCGTGGCCAAGAACCCATGTGCTGCAAACCCCTGTGCGCCAAAGGCTAAAAAGGCGAAATAGGGGAGCCTTGATGCGGCAGAGCTCAAGAAAACTGCTACCGTTGAGATCCCTCTGGGCGGGATGGATAGCGGTCCTCCTTTTTTGTGCTTCAGCTCTAGTATCCTGGGCGAACCACGTCCATATGCAGGGAGGTCCCTTTCTGGGAGTGGTCCTATCCGTAGCCGTTGATCCGACAAATCCTGAAGTTCTCTACGCTGCCGCTTACGGTGGCGGGGTGTTCCGCAGCAGGGACCGGGGCGCTTCATGGACTGCCGTCAACCAATGGCTTCCCAATCGCCGGGTCTTCTCTCTGCTCATGGATTCCGCCGATTCCAATCAACTCTATCTCGGTACCGACCAAGGAATTTTTCACAGCGCGGATAAGGGGACCTCCTGGAAACCGGTAGCCCCGCTGCTTAAGGGGCGCAATATCCGCGCCTTAGTCTTCGATCCCGACAGCTCAGGCCTCCTCTATGCGGCCACAGATCAAGGGGTGTTCCAGGGCAGAGGGGACATCTGGCAGCAGGTCTCTCGTGGTTTAACAAACAAGGATGTCCGGGCTCTTATCGTTTCCCCTGCAGGCAAAGTTTACGCAGGGACTTTCGGTGGGGTTTTCAAAAAAGAGCAAAAGGGATCTTCCTGGACTCCCATCAATAGGGGCTTAAAGGACAAGCAGGTTCGCGCGTTAGCAATAGATTCCGGGTCTCCCGACACCTTCTATGTCGGAACGGCCTCAGGCGGGGTGTTTAAGACGACCGACGGGGGAAAGAGATGGAAGGCGGCCAATCGGGGGCTTTTGAGTAGCAGTGTACTTTCCCTAGTAATCGCTCCGGCCCCAGACAAGAACTTATATGCCGGAACTGTGAGTGGGGTGTTTAAAAGCGTGAATGGAGGCGAAGAGTGGCTTCCTACCGGAGAGGAACTCGGCTTTACAGTTCCCGTCCTGACCTTAGATCCGCTTGATCCCAGCCTTGTATATGCGGGAAGTGGTGGCCGACTCTTCAAAAGCAGTAATGCAGGTGCGACGTGGGAGGAGATTGGTCACGAGGTTAACTATTTTGGCCCTGCAGCACTCTCAGCGAAGCGCTGAGGGACTGGGCCTATTTCAACAGAAAGGAGGTGAAAGATATGAATAGTAAAATGGCGAAGATAACCTTCGTAGCGCTAGGGGCTCTTTTTCTGGCTTTGAGTCTGCCCACGTTTGTGGAAGCTCAGCAGCAAAAGAAAGAGCTCGCTATGGGTCCCTACTTTCAGACCCTCAAGCCTGACGACCGCATTGACGCATCGATTGGCCGAGGTCAAAAGCTCTTCAACGAGCTCGGCTGTGCGGGGTGTCATCCTCGAGGGGGGACGATTGGTGGGACGGCGGTGGATGCTACGGGAAACAGGATGAACATCGAGATCCCCACCCTGAGAGGAGCAGCCCTCCATTATCCGCGCAGGGCGGCGTCTGGCTTCATGGGCACCATCGGCACCATGAACGACCTCTGAAACACTATCTTCCTTGGCCGTGAGCCAATGGATCCGAACTCGCAAGAGTACATCGATCTTTACGCCTACGTAGCCTCTCTGACTCCCCAAGTCTATAAGGCCATGAAGGCCTGGGAGCAAAAGAGACTCGTGGTGGAAAAGAAGATGGCTACTGGAAACCCGTGCGCGGCGAAAAATCCATGTGCGGCGCAAAATCCCTGCGCACCGAAGAATCCCTGTGCGGCTAAAAACCCCTGTGCCGTTAAGAAAAAGTAAATCGGCCCGGGAAACCAGTCTGCACTTTAACTGAGGGAGGGTAGGTCGTCTCTACCCTCCCTTCTTTTACCCGAAGGAGTTTTGGTGAGTCTAACGATGTGCGCAGTAATCAAAAGGGCTCTTTTCTTTGTCTTTATCTGCCCCTTGCTTCTGGCCTCTTCGGTAATGGCCCAGACGGCAATGAAGAAAGGCGCCTTGGCTACTGGAAAGAAAGTTTATGAGGAGATCTGCTTCGCCTGTCACGGCTTAAAGGGAGATGGCAAAGGGCCGAGTTGGTTCAACACGAAGCCAAGTCCACAGGTCTTTATCAATTCCGTTTATCTGTCGCGCTTAACCGATGAGTACATGTTCAATGTCGTGAAGTACGGGAAATTGGCTGTGCTGAAGAGAGTGATCCCGGACAAAAAGTTTGAGTCGCTTGCCATGCCGTCTTTTGGCGCGGTGTTGGAAGACGACCAGATTCGCGAGCTCCTTAAGTTCGAAAGGGCCTTCAGCCAAGGGGAGCCCCAGTCGGCAGAAATGAGAGAAATTTTCGATGCGGCCTGTGTTGTCTGTCATGGGAAGGAGGGGCGCGGAGACGGTGAGAGGGCTAGTTCTGCACAACCAGCGCCGAAATACTTTGTCAGCGACGCACAACCCTCGCCTATGAACCTCACGGATCCCCAGCTGATGGCTCGGTTCAACGACGACTTTCTTTTTTCCCTTATTAAGAAGGGCAGAATTGGCTCGATAGAAGAAGACAAGTTCGACACGATGCAGCCCTTTGGCCAAGTTCTTAGCGATAAGGAGATATGGAGTGTCATTCGGTATGTCCGGGAGGCGTTTGTTAACCCCAACAGAGAAAAAAGCTATGCTGGTCAGAAATAGCTTCCTCGGTCTATCGATGCTAGTGGTCGGGCTAGCGGCAGCGTCCACAACCTCAGCCCAGCAGCGCAAGGAGATTCGAATAACAGCCAATGAATTTTCTTTTAAACCTTCCAAGATCCAGGCACCTCGTAGAGATTCTTCGTCGCTTCGCTTCTCAGAATGACAGCAGTCTGTCACTCTGAACGAAGTGAAGAGTCTCAGCGTGATACGAGCCAAATACGTCATCGTAATTATGAACCAAAGCACTTAGCTATCGTGGGTCGAGAGGAAAAGATCAGCTACCTTGATTCGGGTGAGACCAAAAGTTTGACCATCAGGTTTGATAAAGCAGAGGAACTTGTTTTCTACTGTTCCCAGCCTGGCCATCGGGGAAAGGGAATGGAGGGAAAGATCACCGTCAAGTGAAGTTATCCAATCTTTTACGTTATTCCTTTACCCATTTCAGTAGTGGTGGGGCATTGATCGGGGAAACGGGTGCATTCTATTTCGCCTTCCCGGAAAGAATGCAACTGGGTAAGTTCTTGACGCAAATGGCGGGTCAGAAGTAGCCAGGCGGCTACCGCTAGCAGTACTACCCAAGCCATCCATCCAGCATTGTAGAAAATAGAAGAGGCATCAATTTTACCGCCCGTGGCTTTTACCCACATGAGCCAGGAAAAAAGCATCATTGCCCCGATGCCCTCAGCGATACGGGGAGCGATTCCATCCACTATAATTTTGCCGATGGATCGTTCGCCCGATTCTAAAGGAATAAACGCCTGTTCCCACATAGATCGGTGGATCGATGCCTTCAGTCCACCTTCAGTGACTTTAAGTACAGAGCGACTGAGAGCAGTGGCGGCAACGATAACGAATGTAGAACCTCCTAGAAGGGCAAGAGGTAAAATCACAAGCCCGCCCGTCAATCCCAGTTTATCCTGAATTCTTGGGGCAGCAAAAAGCTGCACCACCAGCGAGCTCAAGTAAAGCATCGTATAAAAATTGGCAAAAAAGTTGGTATTGCCCCGCAAATCATTTCCGAGACTGCTGGCTGCCGCATAAAATTGAAATTCAATAAATAAACCGGCCAAGCCTCCGGTCATTGAAATCAGCAACAGCAGGCGAGGATACTTTTTAGAAAAGACGCTAGAAACACTAGTTTTTTTATCTTCTTTTTCTTTGTTCTTTGACACACTGTTAGTTGGAAATTTTTTGTGCGTTTTGATAACCATGCCCACGACAATCAGGATCACTAAAGCAGCCAGCAGCACCAGCCATTCCGGATCCAGATAGGGAGCGAGCCCCTTGGAGATAAATCCCCCGACCATTCCGCCAGCCAAGGCGCTGGCACCGATACGGCTGAAGGAGCGGGCGGCCACCATCTTCGGCGCATTTTCAAAAAGGTCTGAGGCCAGCAGCCATGTGCTGGCGAAAAGGAGCCCGAATATTGTCGGGATAAATATAAAAATAGACATCAGGACCGGATAATTACCCTGTTTGAGAAAAGGGACGAAAGCAGCCAATACAGTGGTTGCAAATATCATAATCCCTACTCGTGCAGACCGGGCCCCCCAGATTTTCATTGCTTGGACCAGGAGAAAGGCAGCGGGCAACGAAGACATCCCGATTCCCATATAGGCCATAGGCAATTGAAACAGGCCCTGGTCTTGAAAAAACAGAGCGTCGCGTGCGGTTTTGGCCAGACTGAATGCCAGGGTTAATAATCCTACGCTAGTAGCAGAAAGGAGGGTTTGCGAGAGATAATTGTTCTTTTCTGCCAAATCTTTTTTGCTGAGCATAGGGTCAATCGCTTAACTGCCCATGGCAATTTGCTGGGCAAGGCCGAGGAGTTTCTCTTTAGGAAGAGTGGAGGCGAAAAGGCAAAGATGAGGAAGGGCTGCCTGTTCGAACTCTGCCTTTAACGATTTCTTCCGGTTCAGAGAAAAGGACAACGGCCGTCCCACAGAGAACACGTCGGTTGTTTCGCGCATGGGATTAGGACCTGCAGCTTCTGCGCCTGGTCTAGCGGCCTGCCACCTGTTGAAGACCTTCTTCTGCAGTCCTGGAAAGCTCCAGACCAGGCTTGTTCCTCTCCAGCCTTGGGGCCAGGCGATAGATTTTGGCTTTACGGCGCTCTATGACCTTCTTCTTTTTCCAACGCACCAAACCCTCACGGACGTACGGAGGGTTCAACCCCAAAGCCTCACAAATGTTATCGAAGGAAAAAAGCCAATCGCTGTTCTCATCCAAGATCCACCCCTCCGCATCACGGAATAAACCCTCTCGGGCAAAAATATATTTCTGAAAACACCAAACAGCGTCTTCCAAAACCGTCAACATCAGCCTCTTTTCCGGCTCTAAGTGGGCCTTGCGCAAATAGGTCTCCAGATACTGAGCAGGAAGAAGGACGTCCGGCTGAAAAAGCGAGGCCACTTTTTCCGTCGCGTTCAGTCCTGTCTCGTAAGTCATATTTTGACAACCACCTTCTCTCATAAAACCGCCTTTCTGAAGGAAAAGTTCCCGTTGCGTGAGGGGATGGCCCAAGACGGTTATTCTTTGTCGTCTTGGGAACTTTCCCAGCGCGTGGTCGGTTGAATTCAGTGAGAAGAAAATGAGTCGATCGGGGAACTTTTAACGGGTTTTCTGGGTTCACAGACCAAAGCTACTAAAACGGGCTAACACCCGGATTGTGCCATGGCTGAACAAAGACATCCCCCAACCTGATCTAATAACCCCTGGAGAGCCCTCCTGGTAGGAGTGGCCCTATTGATTCTATGGCTAATAAGCCAATGGGTGGGGTAGCGGGTCTTTGCTCTCCCTTTAGGATTGGAGAGTAGTTCCAAAGCGCTCTTCCCAGGGGTTGAGTGCGGCAAATGATTTGTTGTTCCAGGTTGATTTGGGCCATGAAGACAAAAGTTACACTTGCTATCCTTGTTCTGCTACTACCGCTAGCCGGACTGATCCTTTCTAGAGAGGGCTTCCCTTACAAACGGCAATCCCCTGCGATCACGGATGGGGATCTTTTCAAGAATCTCAACATCGAAAAATCTGACAAGGAGATCCAAGCCCCTGATTTTACCTTGAAGGATCTAGATGGGAACCAGGTTAGTCTTCGAGATTTTAGAGGGAAGGTAATTTTTCTGAACTTCTGGGCCACCTGGTGCCCACCTTGTAGGTTAGAGATGCCTACTATGGAGAGGCTGCACGTGGAGTTGAACGATCAGGGTTTAGTGATTTTGGCGGTCAACTACCGCGAGGGGCCTGAGAAGATTCAAGCGTTTCTCAAGCAACACGATCTCACCTTTACAGCGCTTGTAGATGAAAAGGCAGAGGTCTTTGAACTCTACAAGGCGTGGTCGCTCCCAACAACATATCTCGTTAACAGGGACGGAGAGATTGTGGGCAAGGTCATTGGTTACCGCGATTGGCATAGTGACCATGCCAAAGCTTTCTCCCGTCAACTCTTGGAAGATCGAACTTAGAAAACTACGGGAACTTTTACCCAGCCAACCCTGTTTTAGCGTTATTGAGGCCATAATTTACGGCAAAAAAGGAGGGTTTTATGAGTAAGAAATCGGTGCGTTTTATATTGGCCTTGGTGGCCGCCTCTTTCTTGGCGGCTCCCAGTTTAGGGTTCGCCCAGGCGAACCCCTGTGCGGCGAAGAATCCGTGTGCTGCGCAGAACCCCTGTGCGGCAAAGAACCCTTGCACTGCCAAAGCCGAGGACAAAGACAAGAAGGCGAGCAAAAAGGCTGCCAAGAGCGAGAAAAGCTCCGGGAATCCCTGCGCCGCCAATCCTTGCGCGGCAAAGAAGTAGTTTCCCTACGCAGTTCTGTGGAAGCCAGGCCAACGCTCTCGCCTGGCTTCCTTTTTCTTGTTTTTTCGCTGAGCGCGGGAATCGTCCGCATGGAACCCTACGTTACCTCTAGGGGTGCATCCTGGTATCTAGGAAAATAATTATGCCGGCGACAGCGCAAAGAGGTGAGGCAGATTTCATCTTTTTTGACCTAGTCAGAAGCCTTTGTCCAGAGTGCCGGAAATTGCTCGACGCGCAGGTGTTGATCCGTGACAATAGAGTCTTTATGCGAAAGCGCTGCCCCGATCATGGCTTGTTCGAGGGGTTGATCTACAGCGACGCCGAGATGTTTGTTGGCGCGATGCGCTACAATAAGCCTGGAAGCATCCCGCTCAAGTTCGGCACCGAGGTTAAAGACGGTTGCCCGTTTGATTGCGGCCTCTGCCCGGAGCACAAGCAGCATGCCTGCCTCGGCATCATCGAGGTCAATACTGCCTGCAATCTCGATTGCCCGGTCTGCTTCGCCAACGCCGGCCCCGGCTACAACCTGACGCTTGCCGAGGTGGAACGGATGTTGGACCGCTTTGTGGAATGCGAGGGGACAGCGGAAGTCATTCAGTTTTCGGGCGGCGAGCCATCTGTTCACCCGGAGATCATCGCCATGCTTCGGGCGGCTAAGAGCCGGCCCGTCAAGCATATCATGCTCAATACTAATGGTCTTCGGATCGCGCAGGATGACGCCTTCTTGGCCGAGTTGGCCGAGATTGGGCCGACGATTTATCTGCAGTTCGATGGGCTGTCTCCCCAGACTTCGCTCACCCTAAGGGGCGAAGACTTGGTCGACACTAAGCGACGGGCACTAGATCGGCTCGCCTCGGTGGGATTGAACGCGGTTCTGGTTGCGGCCATAGAACACGGCGTCAATGAACATGAGATCGGCCCGCTCTTGACCTTCGGCCTCGGTCATCCCGCGGTCCGGGGAATTAACTACCAGCCGGTCATGCATACGGGACGCCACCCCGACTTCGATCCCCTTCGGCGGATTACAATTCCCGACGTGGTCAAGGCGATTGAGAAACAAACCAGCGGTCAATTCGTGGTGCAGGATTTCGTTCCGGTCCCCTGCTGTTTTCCAACCTGCACCTCCGTTACCTATGCCTATGTAGAAGACGGAAAGGTGACACCGCTGCCCCGGGTTTTGAAGGTGGAGGACTATCTCGATTACCTTGCGAATCGGACTGTTCCAGAAATCTCTCGTGATGTACTCAGGGCGCTCGAGGGGCTTTGGTCGGCGTCGGCGGTCCCCGGAACAGAAGCGGCAGGACAGATGCTAGGAAATGCCTGCTGTAACCTGGACCTGCCGGGGCTCAGCGATAATCTTGCTGCCCGCTTCTTCATGGTGATGGTCAAGGACTTCATGGATCTATACACTTTCAATGTGAAGAGCTTAATGAAGTGTTGTGTTGAAGTCCTGGTGCCGGATGGCCGGATGATCCCTTTTTGCGCCTACAATACGGTTGGCTACCGCGAGCAAGTTCGGGAACAACTGCGCACCCGGACGGGGTCGGGCCGATGAATCAACAGGTTCAAGATCACCAGAAAGCCTGCTGCGCAGATCTGTATGCGAAGCCAGTCGTGTCGTGGCTGCTCGGCGACTCCTTTCACCCCGGCGGCAGCGAGCTGACTGAACGCCTGGGCAGGATGCTCGATCTAGCACCCTCTGTTCATGCGCTCGATATTGCCTGTGGCAATGGAACGAGCGCCATCCTGCTGGCGAAGAGGTTTGGATGTGAAGTGGTGGGCATAGATCTCGCCCGACCCTTGATCTCTTGCGCTCGCATGGCGGCAGATCGGGAGAACCTCGGAGCGCTTTTGGACTTTGTTCCGGGTGACGCTGAGGCCTTGCCTTTTTCTGAAGATTCTTTTGACGCGATATTTTCGGAATGTGCCGTTTCGACCTTCCCCGACAAGCATGAACCGGCCCGAGAGATGGCAAGAGTCCTCAAGCCAGGCGGCAGACTAGGCTTTACGGACGTCGTACTCGCGAACGACATTGTCTCTGAGATTCTTCCCGGATGGTTTTCTCAAGCTGCCTGCATCGGCGGCGCTTGCTCGGCGAAGCAGTATCGAGACATATTCGAGTCAGCTGGATTTTCCGGTTGGCAAGAAAAGGACTGTCCCAAGGAGTTGGCTGCGCTGCTGCGTCAGGTGCGCATGCGCCTACTCGCATTGGAGGTGGCGGGAGGCATCGTGAAGATGGATGTTTCCGGACTGGACTTGAGCGCGGCAAAGAAAATTCTCGCCGAGATAGAGAAGTGGGTACGATCGGGCATGATGAGCTACGGAATTTTTGTCGCCGGCAAGGAGGGATAACCGCGATGTCTCAACGACGTTTTCGGATATGACCCAGCACCTGGCTGATGCTCCTGGTAGGAGTATTCTTCGCAGTGGCATGGGTTGTTGCCCGTTGGATCGGTTTCTGAAGGAAGTGTGCTGATGGATGGGGAGGGTTTCAGGCAGGGCTCCCAGAAGTTGGGGATCAGGCTCGGACTTCTTTCCGGTCTCGTTGGCATGCTTTGTTGTGTCACGCCAACGGTATTGATCCTTTTTGGCTTGACCACGGCGACTGCAGCCGTCGGCCTCGCAACTCGATGGTACGCTGAATACGCCTGGTATCTCCGGGGCGCTGCAGCGCTGGTGGCGATGGCGGGAATCGTGCTACACCTCAAAAGACGCAATGCCTGCTCTTTACGTGGGGCGCGCGAGAACCTCAGCCTTATCGTGACGACCTTTGTCGTCGGCGCGCTCGCCTACGGCGCTCTCTACTGGTTCACGACCTGGCTCGGGAGATTAGCTGGATACTGACTGGTCTCTGAGGAGGTCCATATCCGCTGAAGCCATAAGAAGGCAAGACGCGGCAAGGGCCGGACCTTGCGGTCAAAGGCCTTTGATGGTTTAGTCGGGGCTCTACGACGGATTTGCTAATGGACAAGGAGGACTAGTGTTATGGCCGAGCGATCCAAATCGGTGAACCGCGAACAGCTATTTCAGTTGGTGAACGATGCTCGTAAACGCACCCTAGAATTGGTCGCTGATCTGGCAGATGAGCAATTGATCGTCCCGAAAATAGAAATCGTTAACCCATTTTGTTGGGAGCTTGGACATGTGGCCTTTTTCTATGATGTTTTCCTCTTGCGGGTCCTGGGCTCGGATCGATTCCTCTTAGAAGGAGCGGAGAACCTCTACGATTCTTTTAAGGTAGACCACGATGACCGCTGGGAGCTGCCTCTCCCGTCTCGAGAAGAGACCCTAGCTTATATGCGGCAGGTACAGGATCGTGTCATCGAGCGGCTCGATCATGACCCGGATGACCGGGAGACTTATCTCTACCTCCTCTCCGTCCTGCATGAGGACATGCACGGAGAGGCTTTCACCTACATGAGGCAGACTCTGGAATATCCAGAAACTCAACTGAGCATCACCCATGAAAGATCAACCTTGGTTGAGAATGGTGGCGGCCCGTTGCCGGGTGATGTTGAGATACCTGGCGGCACGTTTCAACTCGGCGCTACCCCGGAAGCGCCTTTCGTGTTTGACAATGAGAAATGGGCCCACCCGGTGGAAGTCCACCCTTTCCGGATCGCGCGGGCACCTGTGACCAATACGCAATTTACGGAGTTTGTTGGAGACCGGGGATATTTGCGGCGTGAACTTTGGAGTCCTCAAGGTTGGGTATGGCGCAGGAAAATGGGAGCTGAGCATCCCGTTTATTGGGCGTGCGGAGAGGGTGGCTGGCTGCGGCGACACTTTGACAGGCTCGTGCCGTTGGAGCCGCACCATCCTGTGGTTCATGTGAATTGGTATGAGGCTGAGGCTTATTGCAATTGGGCAAGACGAAGGCTCCCTACCGAGGCGGAGTGGGAAATGGCTGCAAGCTCAGAGCCCACCGCTGATGGAAAAGGCATCACGGGGCGCAAGAGAAGGTATCCGTGGGGGGATGGACCGCCTACTCCCGATCGGGCCAACCTGGATTCTCGCTATCTGGTGTGTGTGGATGTTGGAGCCTTCCCATCGAGCGACAGTGCGTTTGGCTGCCGGCAGATGGTAGGGAACGTCTGGGAATGGACGGCTTCGGCCTTCTACCCGTTTCCCGGATACATCGTAGATTCCCCTTATCGGGAGTACTCGGCGCCTTGGTTTGGTTACCGCAAGGTACTGAAAGGCGGTGCGTGGGCGACCCGCTCCCGTCTGGGCTACAATACGTACCGCAATTTCTTCCAGCCTTACCGCCGTGATATCTTTGCTGGCTTTCGCACCTGTACCATAGAGGAAAAGAATTAGGATGAGCTGATTAACAAATGGAAGGGCCGTTCCACAGCGACGCTTGTGATAGATGGTGAAGTAATTATAGGCCTTAATCAAAACCGGAAGAGAATCGAAGAGATGCTGTTAGGCAAATGAAAAAGCAAGGTGGTATGTTATGGCAAGAATCAAGGTATTAGAGGAAGAGCATATAGCGCGAGAAGTGCGGCCTATCTATGAGGAAATTGAGAAGACCTTCGGTCGAGTGCCGAATATTTTTAAAACCTACGCCCACTTCCCTCCTCTACTTAAAGCTAACTGGGACAAACTCAAGGCCGTGATGATGGGAGGTTCGCTTCGAAGAGAACTCAAGGAGGCCATTGCCTTGGTGGTTTCCGACGCCAATGCCTGCCAGTACTGCATAGCGGCGCATGGGTTGGCTCTGCAGCAGTTGGGGTTTAGCAGGCAAAGGATCGAGGCTCTGGTCAAGAACCTGGAGGGGTCGGGCTTTCAGCCGAGAGAGTTAAAGCTTCTTGAGCTTGCCAGAAAGTCCACAAGAGACGCCAACAGCGTAACGGATCAGGATATCGAAGAGCTTCGTCAGCTGGGGTGGTCAGACAGTGAGATAGTGGAGGCACAGGGAGTGATGGAGCTCTTTACGGGCTTTAACAAGTTCCTTGACTCCCTCGCAGTAGATATCGACTTTAAAAAAGATGACACGTGCTAAGTCCATGGTAGACTTTGCCGTTTCGGTCTCAGAGGAAATTGCTGCAATTGATCAAGTTGAGCGGAGGACTGCTTATGGAGAAGAAAGTTGTTGTCTATAGTCAGCCCGGCTGAATGTTCTGCAACAGAGTGAAAGAGTTTCTTTCGCAAAAGAGGGTGCCATTCACAGAATGGGATGTCTCAACCGATGAGAAAGCCCTTGCAGAGCTGGAGCGCCTTGGTTACAGGACGACGCCGGTGACTCTTATCGACGGCGAAGTTGTGGTCGGGTTTGATCAAAAGCAGCTGGAGGAGCTGCTGAAGAGGAAGTAAGGATCTATGCTTCTCACGGCCAGCCTAGGTCTGTTAGTTGGGATTCCTCTCGGCCTAGTGATTCACCGAGGCGGTTTTTGCATGCACAGCGCCTTTCGCCAAATTCTTCGGGGTGAGCGATCCTCATCGTTTCTTGCCTACCTGTTAGCCTTGGGTTGTCAACTGGTCTTTGTGAACGCCCTCGCAGAGGCCCGATTCCTCGTCGTTCCAGTTCCTCCATTGACTTGGCTGGCTGCCGTTGTAGGTGGCTTCATGTTTGGTTTTGGAATGGTATGGGCTAAGGGCTGAGCGACCTCCATCTGGTCCCGGGTCGGGACCGGGAATCTTGGCGCTGGGACCGCGGTATTTGGATTTGCCATCGGGGGGCTCCTCGCATCAGAGGGTCTTCTCCGTTTCCTTACCTTGCAGCTTAGCCGGCCGGTGTTGTCTCTTCCAGGTGCAGCTTCGCTTCCCACGCTCTTGGGTGTGAGCCAAGTCTGGGTTATTGCAGCGGGCGTTTTCTTAGTCGGGTTTCTGTTGTGGGCCCTTCCAAGACCCGCCGTTACATTAGAGAGCTGGCCTTGGTACCGCACAGGACTAGCGCTTGGGGCTTTAGGAACGTTGGCTTGGATTGCCGGGGCACCGGCTGGATGGCACTGGGGATTGTCCATGACAGGGCCTAGCCGGACGCTTTTGGGGGTGCTGGTGGATCCGTCAGTTCACCCAATGACTTGGGGAGCGTATATGCTTCTTGGTGTGCCCTTGGGGAGCTTGTTAAGCGCATGGTCAAGGGGTATGGCCCGCTGGCAGGTGCCAGAGGCCCCTGAATTTCTTCGCCGATTTCTGGGAGGCTTGCTCATGGGATTTGGCGGAACCCTGGCGGGTGGGTGCAACATCGGTAATGCTTTAACCGGCCTTTCCATCCTCTCTCTAAACAGCCTGGTGGCTACGGCTAGTATTCTACTGGGCTTGGCCCTGGCAGTTCGAGTGCAGGGACTTCATCGTTGAGGGGAAGGGTGAATTCGATTCGTTTTTAGAATATCGGGAACTTTTACCCTCCCAATTTGGTTTTATTTACATCTAAACCGCAATTTGCGGTAAAAAAGGAGGGCTTTTATGAGGAAAAAGTTTGTGCGTTTTATCCTGGCCCTAGTGGCTATGGTGTTCTTGTTTGCACCCGGCTTAAGCTTTGCCCAGGCGAACCCCTGCGCAGCGAAGAATCCGTGCGCCGCAAAAAATCCTTGCGCAGCGCAATCGGAGAAAAAACCCGTAAAGGGTAAGACTGCCAAAGAGACAAAAAAGGCGGAAAACCCCTGCGCTGCCAATCCGTGTGCGGCCAAGAATCCCTGCGCGGCAAAGAAGTAGCAGGCGGGCCCATTTCTGTTGGAAGTCGGGTGAGAAGTTCCGCCCGACTTCCACCCCTTCCTTTCCTATTTTCCCTCGGAATATCGCTTGTATGAAACCCATGGATCGGCTAAAGGAGTAAGCGTCATAGCCCAAAAGCAACCTTCACGTGGGGAGGGTCCTCAAAATGGCGTACATCAAGACCATCGATGAGTCCGAGGCTAGCGGTAAGATCAAGGAGCTCTACGAGGGAAGAAAGGATCACCACTCGGGGAAAGTTTCCAACATTGCCAAGCTCTTTAGCCTGCGCCCTGATCTTCTGGAAGCTCAGCAGAGGTTTTCCCGCGCCATTCAGTTCGGCGGTTCCAGTTTGGGGGTCAAGCGCGAGGAGATGATCTCCGTCCTGGTCGGTTCTCTCCTCAAGTGCAGTTATTGAACCGTCGCTCACGGAGAGTTTCTCCGTAAAGAGGTGGGCGGTGATTATGACCTGGTCATGAAAATCGCGCATGACTACCGCAATGCGGGTCTGGATGAGAAAGATGCGGCCATGCTGGAGTATGCCGAGCAGATAACCCTTCATCCCAATCAAGTGAGTGAGAAAAATATCGAGCGGCTGCGCCAGGTGGGCTGGAGCGACAGAGATATTCTCGATATCGCTGCAGTGACCAGCTACAGAAATTTTATTACCCGGATGGCTGACGCCTTGGGCGTGGAACTCACCGAGGATTATAAGAACCTGCGCAAGGATTACATACAATCCCTAATGGTGGGGAAGCAGTTGTTATAGAAGAGACCGGGTTTTTTGACCATTGGTGATTTCCTTTGAGAAGATAATTGAAGGGCTTTAGATCGAATAAATAGGCTCCATACCGGGAGGTCTTTATGGATTCTTACAATTATGAAGGTTACGGGCAGTGCGATGTCGATGCACCGGATTTCCGGACTGTGGCGCAAGTCGGGACGAAGGCGCCGGATTTTGCCCTGACGGGCCTTGACGGCAACCAAGTTTCCCTCGTAGACTTTAAAGGGAAGAAGCATCTGCTCCTGGAATTTGGCAGCATCACGTGACCTCCCTTTGTGGGGGAGATTCCCTCACTGACGAAGCTCCAAGAGAAGTACCTGTCGAAGGGTTTTGAATTTTTTATACTTTATGTCCGGGAAGCCCATCCGGGTGAGAACTTCCCGCATCATACATCCTTCGAGCAAAAGCTGGCTCATGCGAGAAAACTGCGTGATTTGGAAGAGGTCAAAATTCCGACCCTAGTGGATGACCTTGAGGGAACTACGCACAGAGCTTACGGTTTTCTTCCCAATATGGTCTATCTGATCGACCGCGAGGGAGTCGTGGTTTACAAATCGGATTGGACCGACGGGGTCGAACTAGAAGGAATGTGCGAGAGCCTCATCCGCCTGGATGATATGAAGGCTCAACAGGTGCCCATTATCCGCCAGGGGCTTTCCGAAAGGCTCCATTGGATACCCATGGAGCCGGCGCTGCGCGAGCGGGTCTATCGGCGCTCCGGAGAAAAGGCGATCAAAGATTACTTGAACGCGAAGGGCCACCTTCCCCACGCCACAGACGCGGAACGGGCCAAGGCTGGAGCCTGACGACGCAATCAAGGTCGTTATCCAGGCAGAGTTAGCTAAAACCGGGGCCGATAGAGGAGGAAAAAAAACTATGACCGATCTGACTGAAATCGAGGATTATAATTACTCCGTTTTTGTAGGCTCGGAGCAGTACATGGCCTTCCGGACGGTGCTGCCGGTAGGTTCTTCGGCTCCAGACTTTCAGGCAAAGCTGCTGGAGACTGGCCAGCCGGTTCAACTCAGCGAATACTGGAAAAAGGGCGACGTGCTGATCGAGTTTGGCTCTCTTACCTGACCCTACTGCGCGCTGGCGGCGCCGGCGCTGGAACCGATGGCGCGGGAGTTCGCCCCCAAAGGTGTGAATTTTGTCTTTCTTTACACTCGAGAGGCGCACCCGGGAGAGAACTACCCGGCGCATCGCAGCTTCGAGCAAAAGCTTACCCATGCGAGAGCCTTCAAAGCGGAGTTCAAGACCGAGCGGCCGATCCTCGTCGATGACCTGGCGGGGACGGCGCACAAGCTCTATGGCTCGCTCCCCAATATGACCTACCTGGTAAGTCGCGGCGGCAGAGTACTCTTTCGCGCCGACTGGACCGATCCACCGACGATCGAGCACGCGATCAACTATGTGCTGAATTCGAGGGCGCGGCGGCGCGAGGGACTGAGGCTGGCGCCGTTCTACGCCGAGTTTGTGGGTTATCGGTGGAACGATCCGGCCAAATTCCAAGAGGGCTTGGCCCGCGCTGGACAGCAAGCCATAGATGACTTCGCCCGTGCAATAGAGCGCCGGAGTAAGCAAGGTCCCCGGCCGGGACGCATCGAGCTTCCGGAGTGACCTTTATCTTTTCTTAAAAGAGCTCTCCGGATCGAAATCGGCCCCGTTCAGCGTGAACTTGCGCTCCACGGGCACCGGATTGAGAATGCTTTGTAGGACGTAACAACCGTTTTCGGCATTACGCACCACTGCTGCTATCCGCTCGGCTGGTTCATCCGACTCGATCTCTAATCGGGTCTCGAAGCCAAGGCCAACAGCCTTGACTGTCTCCCTCAGAACCGAACCCTCGCTTTTGAATTTGGCCTTAACAAACACACGGGCCTTCTTGACTTTCGTTTTCATCATTTCCCCGTACCGGGAAATCTGGGTGAGAAGTCAGAAAGCGAGCGAAAGCCCGAAGTAGGCCAGCGGCGACGGCGCCGTATTTTCCCCGCCGGCGCGTTCTCCCTCATCGCAATATACCGTGAAGCCCCTCGCATGTCCCTCTTTACGCGCTCTCTCTAAGGTCTCAGCGTCCGCCTCAACCACGATTTCTCTCTTTACCTGAATATCTTCTGCCATAAAACCTCCTTTGAAATTAGACTCTTGGCGCCGTCAACAACGATAAAGAAGCAATAGAATAACAAGGAACGGTACGCTTTAAACGCTTCATGGCCATCGATCTCTTTTGGGGTCACAAAGAAGGGCTACTTCGAGACCACGGCCTCGCCGGTGAAAGTGAACTCTCTGTCCGCTGGAGAGACAGCCTTGATGTGCATGACCCCAGCCCCCTTGATCTTTTCTAGGCGGCCAGTGCCGCCAATCAAGCGCCACACTCCGTTGTCCGGCTGCTTGGGTTTCCCATCCGGGCCCGTGATGAAGCCGGCCTGGACCTCCCACTGGATCACCGCCTGCTCCCCGTTCGGCAGCTTAGCAACGATGTATCCTCGGGGTGAGCCGTCAAGGCCAGGGCGTATATCGTGCATCCCGTATTCCGTCAATTCTACGCCATTTAGAATGCCCGTCCCCGCCGCCTTACCCTCGCGCTTCACAAACAACACAAAGTGCTTCTGTGGAGTAGGCAGATCCACGTAAATTTGCTCTTTTGGACTCATGATCGCCCTGATATCTAAGGGTTCCGCCCACCCGAGTCTAGTAAAGGCGACTCCAGAGAGTACAACAGCCAATACCAATGGACCTTTGAGAGAGGCTCTCTTTCTGAATGATTTGTCCCGCTGGATTATCGCCGCCGACGTTGCTAACGCTTTAAGCATATTAAAAACCTCCCGTGAATTCATTGTTCCTCCGAAACGACCCGAGTGAGACAGACTCATCTTTGGAGAGAAAAAAGCTCTGTGTCGGGATAATGGTCCACCCAGCCAAACCAGAAGGAGGGTGTCATAGGCAAAGGCTCAAGCCTCTTGCTTTTGAATGGGCCTTGAATAGCAATGCCCGTGAGCCCCTCCCAGATCGAACTTGTGGCATCATCGGCCAAAAACAGGCCTTTTTTATCAGACCTTTGGACCTGCTTGAAAGAGAGGGTTTTCCCCTCCATTTTTCTTTTAAAGATCACACCTGTGGTGCTCTCTGAGTCAAAGACTACGAGTAGAGGCACTCCTTGAAAGGTATCGTTGGCGACTGGCTGGCGGCTTAAGACAGAGAAAGGATAGGCTTTGGTTTTTTCATTCAGGACCAGCCCTAGGACGTATTCCTTCGGGTAGATCCTTTTGTCGGACATACGGGTGGGGATGATTCCAGTATCAGAAGAGCGATAATAGGACTCGTAGGGATCGCGTAGTGACGCAAAGAAGAAGCTTCTTCCGCTGCTTAGAACCTTCGAGCCGGGATAGAGCCTTCTCCAGGTATTCCATTGGGTAAACATGGACTGCAAGGGATTGAGTTTTTCTCCCTTCATGGGTCCGCTTACGGCAGCGCCGACTAGATGGCTCCAGAGGCTATCTGTCTGGTGATCGTACATGATTAAGGAGTTGGCGTGGAGCTTGCCGGAAACGCCGAAGGTCAACTCCCTGCTTTTGATTCTACGGTCATACACGATGGCCGTATAACAGAGAGGTCACCAGGTAACTGCGATCGGGATGCCACCGACTCTATCGTTAACGATTTCGTGACGGCTCAACGTAGGAACAGGATAGGCGCGGCTATCTCCCCCAATTTCAACACCGACCACAAGATCCTTCCCTCCGAGCCAGGATACCTTGTTTCCTTCCTCAAATGAGGGAGAAAGGATAGCTGGGATGGCGTCTTTAGGGAGAACCGTAACGATCTCCTCTGGACGAAGGTCTGCTGCAAGGGCGGTCAGGCCTTGAAAGAAAGCCCAAAGAGAAAGGGCTAGAAAAGAAATGCTCCGTGCCAATATCATATCTTTCGGCAGCAAAATTCTTGCGCCTTTTGCAAAATTATACCCGGGGGCGGTAGAAAGCCCCGACTGCTCCTCCATAGATCAAATGAATCAACAAGCTTAGTATCTGCGGCGGTATGCTTGCTTGAGAGGAAGTTCCTGGCGCGCATGGATTGGCTGCTTTGGGGGCGCACGGATTCGCCGGAGCTTTTGCCGCGCAGGGGTTAGCCGGCGTGGTTGCGGCGCAAGGGTTGACTGTCTGTAGTGCACAGGGATTTACCGGGGCTTTAGCTGCGCAAGGATTGACTGGTGCACAAGGATTTTTTGCTTTCGGCGCACAAGGGTTCGCTATCGAGCAGGGGTTAGCTGCAGCAGGGGAACCGGCTCCAAGAATCTGGGAGGCCAACTGAAGCGAGGGGCCTAGTAGAGTGATCGCAAAGAGCCATGGGAGGAGAGAGAAGAGTACACCCCTTAGCCAGTTTGGGCCCGGAAGCCAAGAGTGGAAAAAGAGGATAAAGATAAATGCGAGGGCAATGCCATTAAAGAGATGAATGAAAGCGCCGAAAATGTAAGGAGAAATCTTAAATGGGAAAACCGATCCTAGAGCGGCCATGACATCCATAGGAGGAAGGCCGATAAGAGGGAGGCTGTACATCATGATAGTCATGATAACCGTTCCCAGAATCCCTGCCTTCAGGCCACTTATAGGATCGACCTGCCTGAGCATAGTGGACCCCTCCTTTCTGTTGATCGTATTTCTCTACATATAACTTTTCCCTCAGCGTGAAAGTTCCCTGAAGGGCTAAGAAAGTTTTTTCAGCGCCTGCAAGATCTGCTCATTGCCGGGCCTCTTTTTATAGTCCACCTCGATGTCCTTCCAGCGCACTATCCCCTGTTTGTCGATCACATAGGTGGCAGGGTGGGGCCAGCCCTTGCCGTCCGGATCGAAAATACCGTAGCGGTCGATGACCTTGTGATTTTTGTCCTCCAGCATGGGAAAATCGAGCTCTACGGGGAATCTCTCTTGCAG
>ORJL010219892.1_pt1 | contig 19792 bp, 10 predicted proteins | sample 1779941 | NCBI WGS metagenome assembly ORJL01 (sample SAMEA104232317, study PRJEB22302) | groundwater metagenome | biome: forest; feature: aquifer; material: groundwater | place: USA | collected 2011-08-07 | depth 5.8 m | reverse complement strand
GCTCGACGTCACCGGCGGCGTCGGCAAGCCGGTGCTCTCCGTGGGCGAGCCGCACGAGGGCGCGGGCTCGGTCCAGCTGGCGTTCGAGCGGACGCCGGGCGCGACCGCGCTCGTGCGGCCGTGCCTCCTGGTCGGGCTTCGCCGGCTCGAGTTTTCCGCGTGGGGAGCCAAGGAGACTCCGCTGTTGATCACGGCCGAAGACCGGGACGGAGCGAGGTTCCACGTGGTGCGTCCGCTTCCGGCCGGGGAATGGACCCGGGTGTCGGTGACCCCGGCGGACTTCGAGCTCGCTCCCGATTCGCCGGTGAAGAAGCCGGGGATGGACCCGGACCGGCTCGGGCTCGGATTCGGGTTGCTGGACGCGGGCGGGGTGCTCGGGAAGACGGGCGCGAACACGCTCCGGATCGACGCGCTGCGGATCGAGCGCGAGGAGCTGCCTGCGGTTTCGCTCCCGGCGGCGATCGAGGGGACGGTGGAGATCAAGACGCCCGGTCGGCACGAAGGGGACGTGGTGGTGCGCAAGGGCGGGACGCTGCGCATCCTGGCTTCGCGGTTCGTGCTGGCCGGGGGCGTGACGCTGGAGGGCGGCACGCTCGAACTCGTCGGCGGTGCCTTCACCCTGGAGGCCGCCTACAGCCACCAGCGCAAGATCGACCTGGGCGCGGGCTCGCGCGTGGTCGTGCGCGATTGCGTGCTGGCGAACTCGTTCCTGCCGTCGTTCGAGGTGCGCGAGGGCGCGTCGCTCGAATTCGACGGGATGACCCCGCTGGGCGTCGGCACGTCGACCTCGGTGACGGGCGGCACGGTGACCGTGCGCAAGGCGCGCTGGCCGGGCGAATTCATGATCTTCCCGAAGTCTACCGTGGTGGTCGAAGACACGGCCACGGCGCTGCTCTGGGTCATGCTCGGAGAGAACGCGAAGGGCACGCTGCGCCTGCCGGACGGCAAGCGGATCGAGGACTGGTCGCTGGATGCGGCCATGGGCATCTCGCTCGTGGTGCGGCGCTGCGACGACATCCGCTGGGGGCTGATCACGGCGCCGGGAGCCGACGTGACCGTGGAGAATACGCACTACACGGCCGCGGGGATCACGCTCTGGGGCGAAACGACACTGGAAGGGATCCGCAACGGCGACACCGCCACGGGCTCGCGACTGACGTTGAAAGACCGCCGGGTCGAGCTGAAGGACACCACCGTGGACGTGTGGAACGTGTACGCGGGGCCCGGGGCTAAGGTCACCCTCAAGGGCTGCCGGCTCGGCGAATGCTGGTCCTTTGGGGACTCCAGCCTGACGCTGATCGACAGCGAGTGCGACGGCACGGGCGGATACGTGACGTCGCTGCACGGCTCGACCTTCCGGCTGGTGAACTGCACGCTCGACACCGAAGTGATCGCGCAGGACCAATCGACGATGACGCTGGAGCGGTGCAGGGTGAAGCGCGCGGTGTCGGCCTCGGGAAAGGCGCTGTTGAAGCTGGAGAAGACTCCGGTGCCGGGCGGGGTGAAGCGGATCGGGGAGGCGCGGGTGGAGGGGGAGTAATTGAACGCCCGAGCGGCCCGGGAGCCGGGATCACCCCCGCACCTGCCCGGTCCCCTCGACCACCCACTTGAGGCACGTGAGCTCCTCGACCCCCATCGGCCCGCGCGCGTGCAGCTTGTCGGTGCTGATGCCGATCTCGGCACCGAGACCGTACTCGCCGCCGTCCGCCATGCGCGTGCTGGCGTTCCACAGGACCGAGGCCGAGTCCACCTCCGCCAGGAACCGCCGGGCGGCGGCCTCGTCGCGGGTGACGATCGCATCGGTATGGCGGGAACCCCAGCGATTCACGTGGGCGATCGCCTCGCCGAGATCGCGCACGACCTTGACCGCCATCACCAGGTCGAGGTACTCCTCGGACCAGTCGGCGTCGGTCGCGGGTTTCATCGTCGGCACGATGTGCCGCGACGCCTCGTCGCCGCGCAGCTCGACGCCCGCGAGCCGGCGCGCGACCCGCGGCAGGAAATCGCCCGCCACCCGCTCGTGGACCAGGAGCTTCTCGGCGGCGTTGCACGTCCCGGGCCGCTGGACCTTCGCGTTGTAGACGAGATCCTCCGCCATGGCCAGGTCCGCCGCTGCGTCCACGTACACGTGGCAGTTGCCCTTGTAGTGCTTGAGCACCGGGATCCGGCTGGTCTCGGTGACGGTGCGGATCAGGGATTCACCGCCGCGCGGGATCACCAGGTCGATGAGTCCCTCCATCCGGAGGAGCTCCTCCACCGCGGCGTGGTCCGCCCGCGGCACCGTCTGCACGGCGTCCTGCGGCAGCCCGTGCGTCGCGAGCGCGTCGCGCAGCACCCCGACGATCGTGACGTTGGAGTCCCGGGCTTCCGAGCCGCCGCGCAGGATGGCCGCGTTGGAGGCCTTCAGGCAGATCGCCGCCGCCTCCGCCGTCACGTTCGGGCGCGCCTCGTAGATCATGAAGATCACGCCGAGCGGTACCCGCACGCGGCGCACCCGCATCCCCGACGAGACGATGCGCTCGTCGTACGTGCGTCCGACGGGATCGGGCTGCGCCGCCACGGCCTCGAGCCCGCGGGCCATGTCCTCGATCCGACGGTCGTTCAAGGCCAGCCGATCGCGCTTCGCCGCGGTCAGGTCGCACGCGGCTTCGAGGTCGCGCGCGTTCGCCGCGAGCAACCGCGCACGCTCCGAACGCAGGCCCGCGGCCATCGCGCGGATCGCGCGCGATTTCGCATCGGCGTCGGCAATGCGCAGCGCCCCCGCCGCCGCCCGCGCCCGCTCCGCCAGGTCCCGCATGGTTCCCCACCCCCGCCGGGTTCGCTCGCCGCACCGGATCGGCACGACCTACCCGGATGATACACGAAGACCGGTCCCGCTCGTGACTCGAGGATCGCCGCGGTTCGCGCGCGAAGAAGCACCCCCAGCGCGACCGCTGAGCGCGCGCGGGGCTGCCGTCTGCGTGGGCCCGGCTGATGACGCCACGTCTCGAGATGGATGCGGTGGCGAACCTCGTCGACCGTGGGCCGTCCGGCCGACCCGGTCTTCGGCCGCCTGGACCGGCCCAGGCGAAGGGCCACGAGGCCTCACGAGCGCTGTCTATTTCCCCCGCTTCCCGTCCGTCCCCTCCGTCTTCCCCGCCCCGCCGCCCGTCTTCGCGAAGTCCCCCGCGCGCACCACGAACTGCCCGTCCGCCTTCACGTGCTTCGCGAACGCGGTCCGCAGGTCTTCCGGCGTCAGCGCGTCGAGCTTCGCCAGCTGCTCCTCCGCGAACTTCAGCGTGCGGGCATGGTAAAGCCCCGCCGCCAGCAGGTTCGCCACCCCGGAGTCACTGGAGAGCTGGACCTCCAGCTCCTGCCGGTGCCCCTTGCGCGCGTCGTCGAGCTCCTTTTGGGTCACCCCCTCGGCCAGGAACCTCGCCAGTTCCTCGCGCGCGCAGGCGAGCGCCTTCTCGGCGTTCTCCGGCGCGCAGATGCCGAAGCCGGAAAACGTCCCGGCGCGATCCAGCGCCCCCACGTTCAGGCTCGTCCCGCAGGAATACGACAGGCCCTCCTTCTGCCGGATCCGCTCGACGAATCTCGAGCCGGAACCGCCCCCCAGGATCGTGTTCGCGAGAAACATCGCCGGGTAGTCGGGATCGTCGTCGCGCAGATCGAGCGCCGCGCCCAAGGAGAAGGTCGCATTCGCCTTGTCGGGCGTCTCGATCGCCACGAAGCCAGGCTCGGTCGGCGTGTACTTCCGCGCGATCCGCTCGACTGGCTTGGGGCTCTTCCAACCATCGAACCGTCGTTCGAGCGCCGCGGTCAACTCGGCCGGATCGAAGTCCCCCACCGCGGACGCTTCCGACTGGCTCCCCCCGACCAGGCCGGAGTAGAGCGCCTGAACCTCCTCGAGCGTGACCGCGCGCACGCGCTCCAACTGCTCCTCGGCCGTCGGGACGTAGCGGATGTCAGTCGCCGGGACCGGGTTCATCCGGCGCTGCATCGCGTTGGCCGCGAGCGAGGCCGGGTCCGTCCGTCGCTCCTCGATCGACGCGAGCGTTTCCTTCTTCAGTTCGTCGAATTCGGCGGCCGGGAAGGCCGGCTCGCGCAGGACCTCCGCGACCAACTCGAGCACTTCCGCAAGCTGGGCCCGGCCGCACTGGATCGAGACATCGATCACACCGCCGGTCTCGCTCATCCCCCCGCTCCCGCGCCGGGGACCGCGGCCGCGCCCGCCCCCGCCTCCGGGCCCGCCCACGCTCACCTGCGCCATCAGCGCATCGAGCCGGTCCTGCAGCTCGCGCCGGGAGCGCTTCTTCGTCCCGCGCATCAGCATCCGGGAGAGGACCGAGGCCGTCGCAGTCTTCCCGGTGAGGTCCGCCTCGGAGCCGTACCGGAAGTTCATCGCGACCGACACCTGGTCGTTGCGGGTCTCCTTGGGAAGCAGGGCAAGCTTCATGCCGCCGGGCAGGACCGAGCGAACGACCCGCGCTTCGATCGCCGCGTACGATGCTTCGAAGGCCGCGCCCTTCGCCATCCCGGCCCCGCCCTGATAATCAGCGACCAGCTTCGCGACGTCGGGAGTGGGCGGGACCTGCACGCGGTCCGGAGCCGGGTCGGGCGCGAACGTGCCGATCGTGCGATTGCTGGGCTTGAGGTAGTGCGCCGCCACCCGGCGCACGTCCTCGGGCCCGACCTTGGCCATGCGGTCGCGGTGCAGGAACATCAGGCGCCAGTCGCCGCACGCCGCCGCCTCGCTGATTGCGACGCCCACCCGGTTCGGGTCGCTCATCAGCCGCTCGAACGTCCGCGCCGCGGCGCGCTGCGCCCGCGCGACTTCCTCCGGGGTGAACGTCGCCCCCGCGAGGCCATCAAGCGTCTCGAGCAGGCGCTTGCGGATCTCGGCAAGGGGCTGATCCATGCCCGCCTGCACCGTGATCTCGAGCACGCCCGGATCGTGGAGCGCCGGCACGCTCGCGGAGACCCGCGTCGCGAGACCCGGCTCGACCAGCGCCCGGTAAAGCCGACCCGTCCGGTCCGCGTCGAGCGAGTCGGCGAGCACGCGCAGCGGCTCGAAGTCCTCGTGCGCCGACGCGCAGACATGGTAGACCGCCACGATCGCCTGAGTGTCGCCGACGCGCCGGAGCGTCATTTCGCGCTCACCGTCCTGCGTCGGCTCCCACGTGTAGGTCCGCTCCAGCGCCGACTCCGGCCGGGGGATCGCGCCGAACAATGCTGCGATCCGGGCCAGGGTCTTTTTCTCGTCGAACTTCCCGGCCACGACGAGGACCGCGTTGTCCGGCCGGTAGAACTTCCTGTAAAAGGCCTGGAGACGCTCGATCGGCACCCGCTCGATGTCCTCGCGCGAGCCGATCGTGGTCTTGCCGTAGTTGTGCCAGAGGTACGCGGAGGACATCACCCGCTCGGAAAGCACGCGGAGCGGCGTGTTCTCCCCCATCTCGAATTCGTTGCGGACCACCGTGAATTCCGACTCGAGGTCCTTCCTGGCCACGAAGCTGTTCACCATGCGGTCGGACTCCAGGTCCAGGGCGAACTCGAGGTTCTCCTCGGTCGCCGCCAGCGTCTCGAAGTAGTTGGTGCGGTCGTCCGAGGTCGAGCCGTTGAACTGGGCCCCGTGCTCCTGGAGTTCCTTCCAGATTGCCGGGTGCTTGGGCGTGCCTTTGAACAGCATGTGCTCGAGCAGGTGGGCCATGCCGGTCTCGCCGTATCCCTCGTGCCGCGAGCCCACGAGGTAGGTGGCATTCACGGTCACGGTCGGCTTGGAGTCGTCCGGGAAGAGCAGCACGCGCAGGCCGTTGCCGAGGGCGTACTCGGTGATGCCTTCGACCGAGGTCAACCGTTGCGGATCCTCGGCGAGCGCGCAGGAGGCGAGGGCGAGGGCCGCCGGAATCAGGAATGCAAGGGGGGTCCTGGGGGATCTCACGGCTGCGTTTCCTCCAGAATGCGGGCGGGATGTGCGCAGGAAGACGAAGTGGCAGTGTCCGCCGGTACGGAAGTGTAGCGGCTGTCGCGCTGGGAGGCAAAAGATCCGCGATCCCGCCTCGTGGGGCAGTCCGATTCACACCCCCCGCAGCAACCGCACCGTATCCCACGGCCGCGCGGCGATCGCCGCCAGGATTCCGCCCCCCATCGCCCCCATCACCCCGCCCGAGGCCACGTCGCTCCCGGCAAAGAAAAGCCCCGGGATCGGCGAACGCGGGCGCAGCCGGGCGCACCGGAAGCGCTCCGGAGTCGGCTCCAGCCCGTAGATCGAGCCCGCCACCGGCCGGCAGAAGTGGTCGGTCGAGAGCGGCGTCGAGAGATCCACGAAGTCGAGCAGCGGCTTCAGCGCGGGCATATGCTCGAAGAATTGCGCGAGCATGCGCGCTTGCAGGTCGGCCTTGAAGCGGTCGTAGTCCTCGCCGCGCTTGCGCCATCCGCTCTCCCGCCAGCGGGAAAAGGCGTCCCAGGGCGCGAAGGTCACCACCTCGCCGGTGTGGCGCTGCTCCGGGCCGGGATCGTGCTCCGGGTCCTTGAGCGAGGGGAAGCTGCAGTAGAGCACGGGCGCTTCCGGCAGGGGGCTTCCTCCCTGCCATCCATCCACCCGCCAGGTCTCCTCTTCGGCGTCCCAGGTCCGGTAGAACCAGCGATTGGCGGATCCCGCGCCGGCCGCGCGGATGTCGCCTTTGAAGCCGAGGTAGAGGCACAGGTGCGCCGGGCCTGGCCGCAGCCCTTCCAGCTCGCGCGTCCAGGCCGCTTCGCGGCAGGACTCCGGCAGCATCCGGCGCGCGGTGGCGAGCACGCCCGCGGCGCTGACCACGCGGGGCGCGCGCAGGACTTCCCCGCCCGCCAACCGCACCCCGGCCGCGCGTCCGCGCTCGACGAGCACTTCCTGCACGTCGGCCTGGAGTCGGGTCCAGCCGCCGCGATCGGCGACGGTCTTCAAGAGGCCACGCGAGATCTCCTGGGCGCCGCCGACCGGGTACCACGCGCCGTGCAGGAAATGGCGCACCACGAGCGCGTGGAGCCCGAACGAGGCGCGGCTGGGCGGGGCGCCGTAGTAGCCCCACTGGGCGGCGAGGACCGTGCGCAAGCGCTCGTCGGCGGTGCAGCGGGCGGTGGCATCGCGCACCGTGAGCTCGAGCGCGGGGCGCGCCTTGCGCCCCATCCACCACTCCGCGAGCGGCGCGAGCAGCGGCGGCGCGGCGCGCGCCAGGTAGAAGCCGCGCATCGCCCGCGCGGCGTCACGCACCATGGATAGATAGCGGTCGATCCCGTCCCGCTCCTGCGGAAACGCCGCGACCAGGTTCGCGCGGAACTGTTCCGGCGAATCCGGGAAGTCGATCTTCAGCCCGCCGGGATAGTCGAAGGAATCGTACACCGGGCCGAGCGAAGCCCAGCGTAGCCCGGGACCGGCCAGGCGGGCGAGAAGCCGGCCGGAGAGGGACTTCTCCGTGACCTCGCCGATGGCGTGGACGCCCACGTCCCAGTGGTAGCGCCGGCGGGTGAAGCTGTGGGTGAAGCCGCCCGGCACGTAATGCTGCTCGAGCACGAGCACGCGCTCGCCGAGCAGCGCGAGGATCGCGGCGCAGGTCATCCCGCCCATGCCGGAGCCGATCACGATCGTGTCCCATGGGCCGGGGGGCGATTGTCGGCTCCAGTAGCGGGGCTTGGATGCGGGGGAACGGGTCGGGAACGCGGCGTTTGCAGGGACGGCGGGAGACGCGCCCAGGACCTCAGCCACCGCTCCGGCCGGCGGCGACCCGGCGGATGCGCCCGGACCGCCGGTTCCGCCGGCGGGCGCGAACGCAACCGTCTCGGCGGGGGCGGCTGTGCCCGGCACGGCGGGCGAAGCGGCGGCGCCCGGCACGGCGGGCGAGGCGGCGTCGGTCACAGCGCCACCAGGTTGTCGCGGTGGATCACTTCCTCGAAGTACTTCTCGCCCACGAGCAGCTTCAGCTCGCTCGAGCGCCGGCCGATGATCCGGCGCACGACTTCCGCGGGGTAGTTCACCAGCCCCTTGGCGATGGTGCGGCCTTCAAGACGCACCGCCACCGCCGCGCCTTCGCCGAATTCCCCGTCGCAGCCGATGACGCCCGCGGGCAGCAGGCTTTTTCCCCGCTCGAGCACCGCGCGCGCCGCGCCCGCGTCGACGTGCAGCACCCCCGACTCCTTGAGCGACCAGGCGATCCACCGCTTGCGGTGGGCGAGCCGGCTGCCGTGCGGCAGGAACTTCGTCCCGTCGACTTCGCCCCGCAGGATCGCCGCCACCGAGGCGCGCTTGCCATCCGCAAGCACCAAAGTCCCGCCGAACCGGGTCACCATTTTCGCGGCGCGGATCTTCGACGACATCCCGCCCGAGCCCAGCCCAGAGTCGCTGTCGAAGGCGAGCGCCTCGATCTCCGGCGTCACCCGCTCCACCACCGGGATCCGCTGCGGATTCGCCCCGGTGCGCGGATGCTCGGTGTAGAGCCCGTCGACGTCGGAGAGCAGGATCGTCAGGTCGGCGTCCACCGCGTTGGAGACCAGCGCGCAAAGCACGTCGTTGTCGCCGAAGCGGATCTCGTCGACCGCGACCGGGTCGTTCTCGTTCACCACCGGCAGCACCTTGTGGCCGCGCAGCGCCCCCAGCGTGTTGCGCAGATTGAGATAGCGCTCGCGGTCGCGGAAGTCCTCGTGGGTGAGGAGCAACTGGGCGACCACGTACCCCCGCCCTTGCAGGATCTCATTGTACGCCTGCATCAGCAGGATCTGCCCCACCGCCGCGCACGCTTGCAGATCAGGGATCGTCCCCGGCCGCCGGGAAAAGCCGAGCGGCTTGAGCCCCGCGCCGATCGCGCCCGAAGAGACGAGGAGGGTGTCGATCCCGGACTCGCGCGCGTCGATCAGCTCGTTCAACAGCCGTTCGATGTTGCGGCGATCCAGGGCCTCGGTCCCCTGGAGCAGCACCCGGGTGCCGGCCTTGACCACCAGCGTGCGCACTTCCTTCCGTTCCTTCATGGGCGAAGAGCGTAGCCGCCGGGCGCCGGGCGTGCAAGCTCCCACAATTCCGTGAAGGCCGTCCCCGGCTCAGTTCATCGAAAGTCGCAGCTGCGGCTCGCGGTACGCGCGCATCGAGCAGGCAAACAGACGGTGCCTTGACCGGACTTCGGCTTGGCGCCAGCTAGAGGGCGAGGACCGCACAGGGAACGAAGCCGGCGATTTTCATCGATCTCCCTCCGCATGGCAGACACCCGGTGGCCGGGCGCCAGGATCACCCCGAGGATCATCGCTACCGGAAGGCCTCGCGCGCCTCGCGGATGATCGCGTCCACCTCGGCGGGCGCCGCCTCGGCGCCGTCGAGGACCCGCTCCTCGAGGCGCTTCACGCGGTCGAAGGGCGCCCATCGATCCACCGCCGACGGCCCGCCGGCGTCGAGGGCGAGACGGATGACCTTGCGGAGGGCGCCGAACCGGTCGCGCAGGTTCTTCGCGTCCGTCGCCCCGCCGCCCAGCTCATCGAGGCGCCGGCGGATCTCCTCCAAGGCGACCGACGGGACCATCGCGGAGATGGGGTAGGGCGGGTCGTGCCAGACGACCGTCACCGTCCCCTTCCCGCGCGGCACGCATTCGGGAACTGTACCACAGTAGAATGGACAAGGAGATTGCCGACCTTCTCAACGCGGAGGGGTATCGTACCGGGTATGGGAAGCTCTTCACGGTGGAGCGGGTCTCGCACATCCGCTGGGGACAGGGTCTGAAGAAGTACGACCGTTGAGGCCGGCGACGTCCGAGGCAGTCGCTGCAAGGAGGGAAACATGGATCGTCCGGGCCGCGTCGCCGATCAGGATCGCCCTGCCGGCCGGATGAACGTCGCAGAGACGCGCGGTGAAGACGCAATCCTCGCGGTCGACCACGAAGGTGAACTCCAGCTCGACGCTCCCGTTCACGCGCAGCGGGGTCGCGAGCCTACTGGCCGCGGAGAGCACCTCGTGCACCCCCACGGGAAGGGAGGATCCCCGGTCGCGACTGAGTCGCGTCGATTTCCGCCTGCGTCTTCGGCCTTCTTCCAGGTCGGTCGGCCCCGGTCGGCCCGTTACTCGACCTCGCCCGTCGCTGCCGCCAGAACGGGATCTCGATGCGTATCATGAACCTGGTTACGCAATCTCGTTGACAGGCTGGGGCGAATCGAGGTAAGGAGACCGGGCATCCAGCGCCGATCCCGACGGTCCCGGGGGGCGGGCCGGTACGCCGGAGCCGGACAGCGTCCCTCCTCGTTTGCGGGCGCGGCTCGCGATCAGGGGGGAGCGAGATCGACGGATTGGGCGAGGGGCCGATGGTGCGCGGATCGCCGACCGGCCGGTCTCCATTCCCCATTTCCGGGAGGTGTGCCTTGCCGCCGCCGATGTCGTGCCGACCCCGCCGGTTGCCGGGCCACCCCGGGCTTCCGACGCCAACGCCCGTTTCGACCTGCCCCGGTCGACTCCTCCTGGCCCTTCTTTTCTTCTTCGGCCTCGCGCGCGAGACTCCGGCGGGCGACGTCGAGGGCACGGTCGCGCTCCCCGAACTGCGAACGCGCACGAAGACCGCCAATGATCGCCGCTATCCCGGTACGGCGCCGTCCGGCGGCGAGCGCACGCGCGGCCCCGCCCTGGTCTTCCTGGAGGGGGACGGACTGCCCCCGGCCGGGACCCCGCCCGCGGAGCGTCCCAAGATGGAGCAGCGCAACCGCCAGTTCCTTCCGCTCCTCCTCCCGGTCACGGTCGGCACGACCGTGGAGTTCCCGAACTACGACAACGAGTTCCACAACGTCTTCTCGCGCTCGGACGCGAAGGAGATCGAGTTGGGACGGTACGGGAAAGGCGAGCACCGGGAGGTCACCTTCGACAAGCCCGGGTTGGTGCGCCTTCGCTGCGAGGTGCACAGCGCGATGCACGCGGCCATCGTGGTGCTGGCCACTCCCGTCTGGGCGGTCACCGACAAGGCGGGCCGGTTCACGTTGAAGGGCGTGCCGGCAGGCCGTTACCGCGTGTACGCCTTCCACGAAGACGCGCGGGCCGGAGCCGACGCCGAAGATCCGCTGCACGTCTTCGCGCGCGAGGTGGAGGTGCCGGCCGAGGGCTCGGTGAGCGTGGATTTCGACCTGCGGAACCGGGAGTGATCGCACGGCCCGGCGGCCGGAGGAGGGGGTGTGATGCTGCGGTTCGGGCTCCTGCTGCTCGGTCTGCTGGTTCTGGCGGGCGGGAGCGCCGGCGCGGAGGACGAGGGCGGATTTCTCGGCCTGCATGACCTGGACTTGGGGATCGGGGACGACCAGGCGGTCTTCGCCCTGGACGTCAGCGGACACCTCGACGTCGAGGGTTACGCGATCGGGGACGAGGCGCCGGGGCTGGTGTCCTCCGATCGCTCGTTGGTGCAACCGCGGCTGACGGTGTTCCTGAACGCCCGGGTGGGCGAGCACCTGTTCCTGGCCGCCCAGGCGCGGGTCGATCGCGGGTTCGACCCGGACGATCATCCGGTGCAGGTGCGCGCGGACGAGTACCTCGCGCGGTGGACCGAGTCGGGGGAGGATTGGAGCGCCTCCCTGCAAGTCGGGAAGTTCGCCACCGTCCTCGGCAATTTCGTGGGGCGCCATGACCCGATGCGCAGTCCGCTGGTGCGCGCGCCGTTGCCGTACGACTTCATGACCCCGGTGTGGGACAGCGTGGCGCCGGCGGACGTCGACGGCCAGATCGGGTACCGGGAGATCGAGGACGAGAAGAACGACTGGGTGCCGATGTTGTGGGGACCCGTGTACCACACCGGCGCGATGGTGTTCGGCACGGTCGGAGACTTCGACCTGCGCGTGGCGGCCACCAATGCGGCGCCCTGCGAGCGGCCGGAGGAATGGACCTGGCAGAAGGACGACGAGGAGGCGCTGGCCTGGTCGGTGCGGGCCGGGTGGCGCGCTTTTCCCGGCTTCGTGGCCGGGGTGAACTGGGCACGCGGAGCGTTCATGCGGCGGGAGGCGGCGGACGCGCTGGGGGACTCGGACCGCCGCGACTTCCGGCAGAGCCTGGTGGGGATCGACTTGGAGTACAGGATCGGCCACCTCGAGATGTGGGCCGAGGTGTACGGCAGTTCGTGGGAGGTTTCCCGGGTCGCTGAGCCGCTGCGGGCCCTCGCCGGGTACGTGGAGGCCAGGTACAGCTTCACGCCGCGCTTCTACCTTGCTGCGCGCTGGGGGATGATCCACTTCGACGAGGTCCGCGACCTGGCGGGAAACCGGACCGAGTGGGACCGGGACGCCTGGCGCGCCGAGCTGGGCGCCGGGTACGAGTTCGCCGCCAATCTTCTGCTCAAAGCCCAATACGAGGTCAACGAGCAAATCGGCGGCCGCGAACCGCACGACGACATGGCTTCCTTCTCGCTCTCGGTGGGCTTCTGACCGGAGCGGCTGCGTCCCGGGGCCGCCGGCGGCCGCGAGGTCCGGGCCCGCAGGGTTTCGGCGACGCGCGGCGGAGCCGCGGGGTCGGGTGCCGATCGTTTCCGTGGTCGTTTTGGTGCCCCGTCGGGCCATGCAGACGCTGCCTGCCGATTCCTCCGGAGCCGAAGGGCAAGCCCTGGAGCGGATTCTGCTCGGCTTCGACGTGACGCGCGGCCAGATCGACGAGGCGCGGGCAATCCAGGCGGGGCCTGCCGTCGAAGGCGCGGCGGGGTCCGCGGGCCGGCGAGGGTTGCGCGGCCGGCCGCTGGTGGAGATCCTGCTCGAGTCGGGCGTGCTGGACGCTGCGCGCGCGGAGAAGGTGGGGGCCGCGTTGCGGGGCACGCTCGCGCTGCGCGCGATCGCGGCGACGGAGGTGCGCCCGCCCTCCGCCCCCGGGCGCGTTCCCGCCACGGTGATCGCCGGATCTGCGCCGCCGGCGGCCCCCGTCAAGCTGGCGGCGGGGATGCGCTTCGGCCGGTACGTGCTCGGAGCGCCGCTCGGCGCCGGCGGCATGGGAGTCGTGTTGCGTGCGACCGATCCCGATCTGAAGCGCGAGGTCGCGCTCAAGCTCCTCCTTGCGGGCGAGGGGGCGAGCGAGGAGATGGTGCTGCGCTTCCATCGCGAGGCGCAGGCGGCCGCGAAGCTGACCCACCCCGGAATCGTGCCCACCTACGACGTCGGCGTGGCCGAGGGCAAGCACTACTTCACGATGGAGCTCGTGCGCGGCGGGGGCCTGGACGGTCTGCTGAAGCGGAGCGGCGGGCGGCTCGCCCCGCGGGAGGCCATGCGCATCGCTCTCGCGGTCGCCGACGCGCTCGACTACGCCCACGCCCAGGGGATCGTCCATCGCGACCTAAAGCCCGAGAACATCCTGCTGGACGAATCGGCGGCGGGACAGGAACCGCGGCCGCGACTGACCGACTTCGGCCTGGCCCGGATCGCCGATACGCCCGGCGAGGCGCGCCTGACCCGGGACGGCTGGATCATGGGCACGCCGGCGCACATGGCGCCCGAGCAGGCGGAAGGGCTCCCGGTGGATTCGCGCTGCGACATCTACTCGCTCGGCTCGGTGCTGTACGAGACGGTCACCGGCCGGTTGCCGTACGCGGGCGGCTCGGCGATGCAGGTGGTGGTGCAGAAGCTGGCGGTCGATCCGCCGACGCCGCGCTCCGTTCATGCGGCGATCGCGCCCGATGTCGAGACGATCATCACCAAGGCGATGGAGCGCCGGCCGGACGCGCGCTACGCGACCATGCGCGACCTGGCGGACGACCTGCGTCGATGCCTGGCGGGGGAGGCGATCGCCGCCCGGCCGATCCGCGGGCGCGAGCGCGCGTGGCGCTGGGTGAAGGCGCGCCCCGCCCTCGCCGGGCTGGGCGCCTTGGCGGCCGTTGCGCTGGCGGCGCTGGCGCTCGCGGTGGCGGGGCCGGCGCGACTGTCGGTGGTCACCGATCCGCCCGGGGCCGAAGTGCGCATCGACGGCCGGGTGCGCGGTCGCACGCCCCTCTCCGACTTGTGGATCTGGCCGCCGGGCGAGGTCATGGTCGAGGTCTCCCTGGCGGGCCGCCTGCCCGGGCGCAGCGAGGTGCGCGCGGTCGCCATGCGCCGGGAAGAAGTGAGCATCGCGCTGTCGAGCGACACCGGTGCGCTCAGCGTGTCGGTGCAGCCCGAGAACGCCGAGTGGGTGCTGGAGCAGGGGGGCAAACCGGTCGTGACCCTGTCGGGAAGCCTGCAACGGCGCCCGTTGCACGTCGGCACCTACGTCGCCCGGGTGCGCGCGCCCGGATACCACGAAGTCGCGACCGCATTCGAGATCCTGCCCGCCCAGGAGTTGACGCTGCTGCCGATCGCCCTCGAGCATGAGCGGGCGCTGCTGTCGATCGACAGCAGCATGGCGGGCGCCTCGGTGTGGGTCCATCCGCTGATCGCGAGCGACGAGCCGGACGCGCGCCTGCGGCCCGTCTGGAAGCACGAGCTGCCGGAGGACCCGCGGGGCTTGCGCCTGCCGCTGCCGCTCGAAGGGTACCCGCTGGACACCGGCCGATACCGGCTGGTGTTCGCCAAAGACGGGTGCCTTCCGCGCGAGTGCCGGATCGTCCTGGCCTCCGGTCCGCCCACGACACGAAGGAACGCGAGCCTGACCCGACAGGTGCGGTGGGCGCGGGCGCTCGGCGCGAGCGTGTGGTCCTCGCCGGCGCTGGCCGACCTCGACGGCGACGGCACGCTGGACGTGGCGGTGGGCGCGCAGGACGGCCGCATTCGGGCGCTGTCGGGGGAGGACGGGACGACCCTGTGGGAGTTCGATGCCGGGGCGGGCGTGGAGTCGTCACCCGGCGTCGCGGACCTGGACGGGGACGGCGTGGTGGACGTGGTGGTCGGTTCCGACGACGGGCGGGTCTACGCGCTGGAGGGCCGCCGCGGTCGCTGCCTCTGGGCGTTTCCCACGGGGGGGCGGGTGAAGTCGTCCCCGGCGCTGGCCGACCTGGACGGCGACGGTCGCTGCGACGTGGTGGTGGGATCGTGGGACAAGCGGGTGTACGCGCTGTCGGGGCGGACGGGCGCGCGCCGATGGGTGTTCGAGACGCGCGGCGGCGTGATCGGCGCGGCCGCGTTCATCGATCTGAACGGCGACCGCGTGCCCGATCCGGTGATCGGTTCGCTCGACGGTCGGCTGTACGCGATTTCGGGGGCGGACGGAGCTGCGCTGTGGAGCGCGCCCGCGGGAGAATCGGTCGCCGGTCGTCCCGCGGTCGGCGACCTCGACGGCGACGGGGAACCGGAGGTGGTGGTCGGCTCGTGGGACGGCTCGGTGTACGCGTTCGCGGCGCACACCGGCGGGCGTCGCTGGCGCGCGGAGACCGGGGCCGCGGTGAACTCCTCGGCGGCGCTCGCCGACCTGGACGGAAAGCCCGGGCTGGAGGTGGTGATCGGGTCCGACGACGGGGTGCTGCGTGCGCTGGCCGGCGCGGACGGGGCGGAGCTGTGGGCCTTCGAGACCGGCGCCGCGGTGATCTCCACGCCCGCCCTGCGCGACCTCGACGGCGACGGCGTGGCGGACGCGGTATTCGGTTCGGAAGACGGCCGGCTCCACGCCGTGGCCGGGCGGGATGGGCTCGAGCTCTGGGGATTTCAGGTCGGCGATCGGGTGAACTCCTCGCCGGCGCTCGCCGATCTGGACGGCGACGGCACGCTGGATGCCGTGGTGGGCGGAATGAACGGCATGACGTACGCCCTGAACGCGGAGCCGGGCCGGATGGCCTGGTCCTTCGAGGCCGGCGGGGCGGTGACGGCCCCGATCGCGGCGGCCGACGTCGACGGCGACCGGGTCCCCGACGCCGTGGTGGGGGCGGGGGACGGGGTGCTGCGCGCGCTCTCGGGGCGGGATGGAGGCGTGCTGTGGCAGGTGCGCACGCGGGGTCGGATCACCGGCGGCGCTAGCGTGATCGGGGGACGGGTATTCGTGGGATCTTGGGACGGTTCGGTGTACGCGCTGAACGCGGCGGACGGGACGGTGGCGTGGACGTTCGAGACCGGCGGGCCGGTGGCTTCCACGCCGGAACCCGGCGATCTCGACGGGGACGGAGCCCTGGACCTGGTGGTCGGCTCGGACGACCGGCGGGTGTACGCCCTGCGGTCAGCGAACGGTGCGCCGATGTGGACGCGGGAGACCGAGGGCGTGGTCTCCTCGTCTCCGCGGATCGTCGACCTCGACGGCGACGGGGCCCCGGAGGTCGTGGTTGGCTCCGGCGATCAGAAGGTGTACGCGCTGGCCGGGCGGGACGGGGCGGTGCGCTGGTCGGTGACGCTGGGCGGGGTGGTGACGGCGGCGCCCGCGCTGGGCGACGTGGACGGCGACGGGCGCGCGGACGTGATCCTGGGAGCGCACGACGGTCGGGTGTGTGCGCTGCGCGGGCGGGATGGGTCGGTGGTGTGGGAACGCGCGGTCGGCGCACCGGTCTGGTCGACCGCGGCGCTCGCCGACCTCGACGGCGACGGCGTACCGGAAGCCGTCGTCGGCACGAGCGCCGGCAGGGTGATCGCGCTCGGGGGGAAAGACGGCGCGGAGCGGTGGGCCTTCCAGGCCGGGGGCGCCGTGGAGGCCGCACCGGCGTTTGCGGATCTGACCGGCGACGGCGTCGGCGACGTGGTCGCGGGGTCCGCCGATGGACGGGTGTACGCGCTCGACGGTCGCTCCGGCGCCCCGCTCTGGCGGTTCACGATCGAGGCGCCGGTGGAAGGGCCGCCCACGCTGGTCGACCTGGACGGGGACCGGCTGCCCGAGGTACTGATCGGCGGGACGGACGCCCGGGTCTATGCGCTGCACGCTCGAGGCGGTCACCGTTCCGGCTCGGCGGCCGAGACGGCCGCGCGGGTGGCGCGCTGCCTCCACCATGGCGTTTTCGCCGCGACGCTGGTCGCGGAGCGCCCGACGGCGGAGGCGTTTGCCGCGCCGGTCCGGCGGCTGCAGGCGCTGGCGGGGTTCGCGCTCGGGCGGGCGGAAGCCGCGGACGACCTGCCGGCGGGCGCCGAAGGAGACCTGCTGCGCGCGCTCGCGCACGTTCGGGCCGGGCGCCCGACGGAGGCCGGCGTTGCGCTGAAGCAGGCATTGGTCGTCGACGCGCTGGCGGTCGGGGAAACGCTGCACCGCCTGCGATCGTGGTTCGCACCCGCCGACCTGGACGGACTGGCGGAGGCGGGCGCCGGGGCCGCCGCGGGGCACCTGTCGGACACGGCGCGCGGGATGGCCTGGCTGCTCGCACACGACCCGCTGCGTGCCGACGAGGCGATCAGCCGGGCCTTGGCTTCGACGGAGTCATCCCCGGCATGGTACTTCTACCGCGGCCTGGCGCGCCGGGACCTCGGTCGGGCGGAGGCGGCGCTCGCCGACTTCGAGCGGTGCCGGGGTGTTCCCGAAGTGGACGCGCGCGCGCGGGACGCGGCGCGGGCGATCCGGGCCGGAAAGTGACGCAGCGACCGCCTGGGCCTGCCGCCCGACCCTGCCCACCGCACGCATGCCACCGACTGCAAGCTCCCGGACCGGCGGATCCGGAATCTGCGCCACCACGGCATGCACCCATTGGAGCGCGGGTCGAGCACCGTCTCCGTCTGCCCGCGAGTCGGCTCCGGGGGCGTCTGCACCCGCACTTTCCCCTGCGCGTCCAGTCGCGCGCCGTCGACCCGCCACGGCGCTCGCGTGACATGACGCAACAGGTGCGCGACCTGGGCGGGATCGTGCGGCGATAGCACCTGCCGACCGTACACGGAGAACCCGGAGCGCTCCCACGCCAGCAGCCGCTCGCGGGTCTCCGGCGACAGCCGCTCGGCTTCCTCCAACGCGGAAAGCACGCGACGCCGGAACCGATCGTCGAGCCGCTCCGCGTCGAACCAGTCCATGGCCGCGAAGCCGCCGTCCGGAGTGAACAGACCCTCGGCCACCACCAGGTGCAGGTGAGCTGGTAGAACTCCGTCCGCTCAGGATGCCGCGGACGGTATACGCCGACAGGGCCCATGGCCCTGCGGAAGAAGCACGCGCCCTGCCCGCGCACGGGTTGCGGCGCAACCTGCGGAACTCACCCGGCGCCCGGACCTTGCGTTTCGCGCTGCGCGATTCGTCCGTGCGCCCGAGGCGTAGCGAATCGTAACACGCCGGTGAAGCGGAGAGGATCATCGCTATCGGAAGGTCTCGCGCGCCTCGCGGATGATCGCGTCCACCTCGGCGGGCGCCTCCTCGGCGCCGTCGAGGACCCGCTCCTCGAGGCGCTTCACGCGGTCGAAGGGCCCCCATTTAACCACCGCCGACGGCCCGCCGGCGTCGAGGGCGAGACGGATGACCTTGCGGAGGGCGCCGAACCGGTCGCGCAGGTTCTTCGCGTCCGTCGCCCCGCCGCCCAGCTCATCGAGGCACCGGCGGATCTCCGCCAAGGCGACCGACGGGACCATCGCGGAGATGGGGTAGGGCGGATCGTGCCAGACGACCGTCACCGTCCCCTTCCCGCGCGGCACGCGGATCGCATACACGTCCTTGCCCAGGACCGGCGTTTCGGCGCGCGACCAGTCCGCCCCGTCGAGCGTCTCCGTCATCTTCCGGTACGCGTGGTACGCCAGCTTCAGCGTCCCACGCGGAGGGTCGTTGTCGAACTCGCCGTCGTAGATGAACCCGGTGTGGTCGAAGAACCCGTCGTCGTGCTTGAACCCTTCGACCAGTCCCCAGGCCCAGAACGTCTTCTTCACGCCGATCGACAGGGCATACGCGTGCCGCTTGACCACGTCCCGCGCGTGCTCGCGCTCGCTCTGGACCGGGAGCTTGGGGGGTTCGCCCATCTGCGCGAGGTCGCGTTCCCGCTGCCGCTCGCGGTCGTTCCGCGGGGCGCGCCGCCTCGGCTCCTCGTCCCCGGGCGCGCCGCTGTGCGTGCCCATCTCGGTGATCCAGATCTCCGTCTTCGCGTACCCCAGCTCGTCGAGGCGCTTGCGGATGCGGTCGTACTCCGCCTTCACGCCGCGCCAGTGCAGCTTCGCGTCGCCGAAGAAGTGGAAGTCGTAGATGTCCACGCGCTTCCCGTCGAGCCGCTTCAGGATCGGCCCGAAGAACCCCTCGAACTCGCCCGCCTGGCCTCCCAGTGCGACCTTCGCCTCGGGACACGCCTCCTTGATGGCGTCGTAGGTGATCTCGTGCAGGTGCGCGTACCCCTCCCAGTCCTCGGAGGCGCCGTCCGGCTCGTTCTCGAACTGCCAGTACCGAATGGGGACCTTCAGCCCAGGCATGTCGTCCACGCCGTCCCCGTCGTACCTCTCGACGGCGGCCTTCACGAAGCGGAGATAGGCCTCCTCGGGCTGGTTGAGCCGCCAGACGGAGAGCCTCGGCTTCCCCGGCTCCTTCGACTCCCTCCGTTCCGGAAGGCCGATGTTGCCGAAGATGGCCATCGACTCGGGCACGAGTCCCCACTCGCGGTCGTTCTGCTCCCAGTGGAAGACGCCCTTGTCGATGTCCTCCTGCGTCGGTTGCACCAGGATCCAGTAGGCGTACATCCCCGCCCGGTGCCAGCGGACCCCGATCTCCTTCGCGTGCCCGAACGGGTCCTTCGGGTCCGGGGCGCTGGCCGGATGGAAGCCGAACGGCGACGACTCCGCCGTCGCGGGCGACGGGAGCGAGGTGTCCCCGTCGATCACGTACACGGGCTAGCGCCCGACCTCGAAGGCGACCGCCCCGTCCTTCGCCTGCAGTGTCCTCGCCGGGAAGGCCTTCGAGAAGTCCTCCACGCCGGCCCCCTTCTTCGCGGAGGGGACCGAGTCGACCACGAGTACCGCCCCGGACGCGGCCGGCAGACTCACCTCGCAAAGCTCGACCTCGGCCTCCTTCGGCCCCTCCCGC
>ORJL010406790.1_pt1 | contig 19793 bp, 18 predicted proteins | sample 1779941 | NCBI WGS metagenome assembly ORJL01 (sample SAMEA104232317, study PRJEB22302) | groundwater metagenome | biome: forest; feature: aquifer; material: groundwater | place: USA | collected 2011-08-07 | depth 5.8 m | reverse complement strand
CCCCGCCCCCCCCCGACCCACCCTTCGCGACCTGCGCGAGCGGGTGGTAACTGGTGACCACGGCATCCACGGCAGCCTCGATCGCCGTGTTGAACATCTCCGCCACCAGCACCAGGGCCACTGCACCCACCAGCGCGAGCAACTCGAAGCGGCTCACGCCCAGCAGCAGGGACAGGACCAGCACCATGACCCCGGCGACCACATGCACCTGCATGTTCCGCTGCGTGCGAAGCACGAAGACGATGCCCTCGAAGGCCCAGTTGAACGACCAGCGTAGGGAGCCCTGCTTCGGCAGCGCCCCCGCGCGAGGCCTGCGAAGCAGGCGCTGCACCGGGCGCTCATCCCCTCCAGGTGATTCGGGGGGCCCGGAATCCGAGGGGCCGGGGTGGGTCACACGGCCTCCGCGGCGTCCACGATCTCATCCTGCAGGGTGAGCATCTCGCCATCGTCCACCTCGTGGTCGTACCCCACGAGGTGCAGGAGGCCATGCACCGCCAGGGTCGACAGCGGCTCCTCGGCGGCGAACGGGCAGATGATGATGTCGCCCAGCTCCGGAGGGGGGCCATCATCCGGCCAGTCGTGCGCCTCCGGCCCATCCACGGGAAACGACAGCACGTCCGTGGCCTCGGGCCTGCCCCGGTGTTCGCCGTTGATACGGGCCATCTCGTCGGGGCCCACCACCATCAGCCCGACGGACGCGCGATCCACGCCCACCCGCGCGCATGCAAACCGCACCCGCGCGACCAGGGGGTCCAGATCAACCGCCTCCACGCCGGGCTCGACGCGTGCCTCCACCTCGATCAGCGCCCGCCCCCCGGCTCCTGGCTCTCCTCGTGAATGCGGTAGGCCTCCACGATCCGCTGCACCAGCTTGTGGCGCACCACATCCTCGTGGGAGAAGTGCACCACCTCGATGCCCGGCACGCCCCCGAGCACGCTCTCGATATCCGCCAGGCCCGAGCGCCGTTCGCGCGGCAGGTCCACCTGCGTGACGTCGCCGGTCACCACAACGGTCGACCCGAATCCCAGACGGGTGAGGAACATCTTCATCTGTTCAACCGTGGTGTTCTGGGCCTCGTCCAGAATGATGAACGAGTCGTTCAGCGTGCGACCGCGCATGAATGCCAGGGGTGCGACCTCGATCTGGCCGCGCTCCAGGTACTCCTGTGCCCGGTCCGCGTCGAGCATGTCGTGCATGGCGTCGAAGAGCGGCCGAAGATACGGGTCGACCTTCGCCGCCACGTCGCCGGGTAGGAACCCCAGCTTCTCGCCCGCTTCCACCGCCGGCCGCGTCAGGATGATTCGGCCCACCTCGCGCCGCGCGAGTGCCGCAGTGGCAAGGGCGACCGCCAGGTACGTCTTGCCGGTTCCCGCCGGGCCGATCCCGAACGTGATGGTGTTCTTGCGGATGGCATCCACGTAGGCCTTCTGACCCGCGGTGGTGGGCGTGATGCTGCGCTGGCGGTGCCGCCACACGACATCGCCCAGCAGGGCGTCGGGCCGGCCCGCCTGCTCCACCGCCGACGCCACGGCCTCGATCGTGGTGGGTTCGAGGGTGCGCCCCGAGTCCACCAGGCGCGCGAGTTCGTTCACCACCGCCGCCGCGCGCTCGACGCGAGGCTCATCACCGGACAGCATCACGCGGTTGCCGCGCAGTGAGATGTCCAGATGCAGCCGCTCCTCCAGGGCACGCAGCACGGCGTCATGCTCGCCGGCCAGTTCCACGGCCACCCGGTCCGCCACCTCGATCACCCGCTCGCTCATCTCTGCCACCTCACATGCTCTCTGAGAGCGGAGCGCCGCCCATTACGTGCCAGTGCAGATGAAACACGCTCTGGCCGCCATCCGGGCCATGGTTGGTGGTCACCCGATATCCACTCGTCTCGAGACCGAGATCCCGGGCCACATCCGCGATCACGTCGAGCAGCGCGGCCTTCTCGCCGTCGTCCAGCCCGTCGATACCCGCGATGGAGGGCACGTGGCGCTCGGGAATGACCAACACGTGCACGGGGGCCTTGGGCGCCGTGTCATGGAACGCCACCATGCCGCGCTCTCGCCGCACCTCACGCACGGGGATCTCCCCGGCCGCGATGCGGCAGAAGATGCAGTCATCACCCATCGCCGCGTCCTCCCCGTGTCATCCCAGCCCGCCCATCGCACCCAACGCGATCACGACCGCGGTGACGCCGGCCGTCTCCGCCCGCAGTACCCCGACACCCAGATGGGCGAGATCAACCCCCGCGTCACGCGCGGCGCCGACCTCGGTGTCGGAGAAACCGGTGTCGGGACCCACCAGCAGGGTCACACCCCCGCCCGCCGGGCGCGCGCGCATGGCCTCCACGAGAGACGCATCGGCGCGGGGATCGAGGAGGATTCCCTCCCCCAGAGGGATCTCGGCGAGCACGTGCGCGAACGGTACCAGCCCCATCTGCACGGGCCGGACCCCCCGGCCCGACTGCCGAGCAGCCGCGTCGGCCAGGCGGGACATGCGGGTGGCGCGACGCTGCCACGCCGCCGGGTCGGGCACCCGGCGAGCACGCTCGCTCACCATGACCCCCAGGTGCGACACCCCGAGTTCGGCGGCCTTCTCGGCCACGAGGTCCAGCCTGCCGGCGTCGGCCAGACCCACCCACAGGGAGAGCGGCACCGTGGCAGGAGCCGAGCGGGCGGGGCCGGTGACGCCGAGCACGGACGGGGGGCCCTGGTCGCGCACCTCACATGGCCACAGGTCACCCGATGGCCCGATCACCTCCACCATGTCGCCCGTGCGTCGGCGCACCACCCGCGCGAGGTGGTGCGAATCGTCGGGGGCGAGAACGATGTCGACGCCCTCCCGCGGCTCATCATGCGTGAGATAACGGAACACGTGCCTCATGCGACGAGCCGCACCGTGGCCCACCCAGCCTCCTCGATGCGCCCGGCCTCGCTCAGGCCGATGCCGCGGAAGGCCTCGGCGGCGGCGGCGGCCTCGTGCACCCGAAGGCCGCTGGCAACCAGGTGGTCGGGTGGATGCGCCTCGAGAGCCGCGGCCAGTACCAGCAGCACCTCGAGCGTCAGGTTCGCGAGCACGACCGGGGCGCGCGGGAGGGGGTCCACCCCGATACGGGCCTCGCGCACGTCGATGGCGACCATGTTCGCCCGTGCGCATGCCCGAGCGGCAGCCACGGCGAGGGGATCGGCATCGATGGCCACGATGGGCCCAAAGCCCATGCGTGCGGCTGCCACGGCAAGCACACCGGACCCCGTGCCGGCGTCGAGCACCGCGCCGGGCGGCACCTGGGCGAGCATCTCCAGGGACGTGCGTGTGGTCGGGTGCTGCCCCGTGCCGAATGCCATCCCCGGGTCGATCACCACGTCGAGCATTCCGGCGGCGGCGGCAACCCAGGGCGGACGCACGCGCACCCTCCCCGCCACGACCGGCTGGTGGAAGTCACGCAGGGCATCGCGCCACGCGCTCGACTCCCGCACGGCGGACACCTGGACGTCGATCCCCGCGGCCAGCAGCACACCCCCAAGGGATGCCGCGTCAATCCCGCCGCCCTCCGACACCCAGACGTCGATCTCCACGTACCCATCCACGGGGTCACCCTGACGGCACCCCGTGCCCGTGAGCACGCAGGCCTCCGCAAGCGCGTGCTCGGCGTCGACCGCGGCCACGCGGGCCGTCAGCCGGATCAGGCGATCAGCGGAAGGCGTGGCGGAGGCGACCGAAGAAGCCCTCGTCGTCGCCGTCGTCGCCGGCCTCGGCCAGATGCTCGGTGAGAGGCCTGACGGCGTCACGCCCCTCCTCCGACGTGAGCCGCGGCACGCGCACGTTGACCACCACGATCTGGTCGCCATGCCCCCGGCCCTGCAGGGCCGGGAAGCCCTTGCCCTTCAGTCGGATCTCGTCCCCCGGCTGCACCCCGGCACGGATCTCCACCTCCTCCTCGCCGGACACGGTGCTCACCGTCGCGGTGGCGCCCACCATGGCGTCGGTCACCGGCACCGTGACCTCACTGATGATGTCCAGGCCGTCCCGGGCGAACCGGTCGTCGGGGGTCACCCCCACCTCGACGTACAGGTCCCCGTCGGGAGCGCCGGGTTCGCCCGCGCCGCCGCGGCCGCCCATCCGGATCCGCTGGCCGCTGTCGATCCCCGCGGGGATCCTCACCGACACCTCACCGCGCGCGCGGACGCGGCCGCGTCCGCGGCAGTCACGACATGGATCGGCAATCGTCTGGCCGCGCCCACCGCAGGATGGGCACTTACGGGCGCGCACGAACTGCCCGAGCGGCCCGCTCATCACCTGGCGCACCTGCCCCTGCCCCTGGCATGAACCGCAGGTGTCCACCGGCGTCCCCGGCGTGGCACCACTGCCCTCGCATGTGCCGCAGGCCTGCATGCGCTCCACCGGAACCGTGCGTTCCACGCCGGTGGCGGACTCCACGAACGATATGGAGATTCCCACCAACACGTCGTCGCCAGGCACGGGCCCCGACGCACCACCGAACATGTCGCCGCCGTTGAACATGGCGTCGAAGATGTCCTGAAACGATCCGAACCCCTGCGCGCCCGCGCCACCGCCACCACCGGCCCCACGCACCCCGGCATGGCCGAAGCGATCGTATCGCGCCCGCGTGTCAGGGTCGGAGAGCACCTCGTAGGCCTCGGCGACCTCCTTGAAGCGCGCCTCGGCCTCGGGGTCGTCCGGGTTGAGATCCGGGTGCAGCTCGCGCGCCATGCGACGGAACGCGGACTTGAGTTCGGTCTCCGAAGCCTCCCGGGTCACGCCCAGAAGGTGGTAGTAGTCACGCGTCGTCGGCATTAACGTCCTGATCGTACCAGCGGCCCCGCGTCGCCCGGCCGGGCGACGGTGCCATCACGGGTGCGAATCCCCCGAATCGTCATCGTCGTCGTCCGGGTGGGCCTCGGGGTGAGTGGCCAAGTTGGCCTGGGCCGATTCGATCAGACTCTGGGCCTCATTCAGCGTGACCGCCTCCAGGAGCAGGCGGGCCAGGCTGCGGGCGTCACGCGCCGCCAGGTGGTCCACAGCCCCCTCCTCGATCCAGAAGGGTGCGGAGTCCGGGTCCTGCCTCAGCAATTCCACGGCCTGGTGGCCGCAATCAAGCGTGTACGTGGCGATCGCCCACTGGGTACCCGAGGGCGTACCCGGCGGCTCCCACGGCACGAGGGGCGTGGATCGCACGCCGCCCGGCTCCACCACGACGGATGCCAGATCGACATCGCGCCATTCAAGGTCCACCGGCACCCGGAGGTCGAACAGCAGCGATTCGGCATCCGCCGACTCCTGCGCGGCGCTGGCGATGACTGCCGCCACCCAGTGGGCCTCGGCGAACGTGAGCCCCGAGAAGACATCGGTCTCCTCCGATGCCGGATCGAACACCGAGTCCGGATCGGTGCTGACCCCCACGGCGTACTCCTCCGGTCCGTACGCGCCTGCCTCCACGCGAGCCAGCACGCGCACCGCTGTGGCGGAGTCATCGCGAAGCGGGCGACGCCACACCTCGAGGATCTCGTACCGCGGGTCCTCTGTCACCCGTACACACCCTCCACGTAGGACGAAAGCGCTCGAGATGCCTCGCGCACCGTGGCGATCGCCAAGGCGTAGTCCATGCGAACCGGACCGATCAACGAGACCGTCCCCAAGTTACCCCGGGAGGGACCGTAGCCCGCCGCAACGATCGACACCCCGGAAAGACCGGATGGCAGTTCGGACCCAATGCGCAACCAGGTACGCCCGCCGTCGATCGCACCGCGCAGCAGTGCAAGCAGGGCGTAGCGCTCCTCAAGCGCACGCATGAGCCCGTCGATCTCGTCGATCTCACCCCGACGCTCCTCGGTGAGCACGCGTGATTGCCCCGCCACGTACACCGCGCGCTCCTCCTCCAGATCCATGAGCGCAGGACCGATGGCCTGCAGAAACGCCAGCTCGGCCGGACCCAGCGAGGTGTCGATCAGCCGCTGCCCGATCGTACGGGCGCCCACGGGCAACCCCTCGGCCCGTTCGTTCAGGAACGCAGCCGCCCAGTCCGCCAAACCCGAGTCGACAGGCCGGTCGAAGGCGAAGAGACGCTTCGTGACGTCGCCGGTGGACGTGATGACAACCACCGCGACCAACTGGGGCTGCAGCACCAGCACCTCGATGTGGCGCACCGTCGCCGCTGCGGCGGGGGGGCCGGTGATCACTCCCAGCAGGTCCGTGATCTCAGAGATCGCATCGGCGAGCCTGCGCAGCGTGGTGTCCACCTCCACACGCACCACGTCCGAACCGAGCGCATTCGCGATACCGGCGCCAGGCGCGGGAAGCCCACCGGTGGGCAGCAGACTGTCCACGTAGTAGCGGTATCCGACGTCCGTCGGCACTCGCCCGGCGGAGGTGTGGGGGTGCTTGAGATACCCCAGATCCTCCAGCCGATGCAGCTCGTATCGGATGGTCGATGATGCCCAGGCGAGCCCACCCCCACCCGCGATGTGTCTGCTGCCCACCGGCTGGCCGCTGGCGATGTGGCGTTCCACCACGGCGCGCAGCACCTCCTCCTGGCGAGGCGTGAGGGGTGCGGGGCTGTCGTGTCGGGCGCTGGTCATGCGAAGTCCATCAGCTGCTGTACCACCGCATTCTGAAGCAGGCGGCCACGGCGCGTGAGGCACACCGTGCCGGGAGCCGTCCTCACCAGGCCGCCGCGCTCCAATTCATCAAGTGCCTCGGGATGATCCGGGGGGCCCGCCCAGGCGATGTCGAGTGGGCGATCCAGGCGGGTCGCCAGCATCCAGCGTTCCCGTCGGCGCGTTCCATCGTCCAGCAGTTCCCGCACGCGAGGCGGCGCGACCCCCCCGGCCAGCGCCCGGATGTAGGCGTCCAGCCCCGCGGCGTTTCGGCGCCGCTCGGGCCCCAGGGTGCTCACCGCCCCCACGCCCAGCCCCAGGTAGTCGCGCGCCTCCCAGTAGGCCATGCTGTGACGGCACTCCGCCCCGGCACGGGCGAAGTTCGCGAGCTCGTACCAGCGGTAGCCCGCGCCCTCGAGCCCTTCCACGGCGGCCAGGTACAGATCCGCCGCCTCGTCCTCGTCCAGACCCCGGCCCCCGGCCCGCGTGAGGGCGCTGCCCTCCTTGAACTCGAGCTCGTACCACGACACGTGATCGGGGTTCGCGGACGTGATCCAGGCCAGATCCTGGGCGAGGTCGGCGGGCGACTGCCCCGGCACCGCCATGATGAGGTCAACCGAGAGCCGCGGGATTCCGGCGGCGCGCACGAGGGCCACCGAGCGCTCGGCGTCCTCGGGTGTACCCCTGCGCTCAAGGGTGGCCAGCAGATGCGTGCGTGTCGACTGGACACCCAGCGAGACGCGCGTCACACCCGCATCGGCAAGCGCACCCATCAGGGCGGCGTCCACCGTCTCGGGGTTGGCCTCCACGCTCACCTCTGCGCCGGGCGCGAGCAGCGGGCGAATACGACCCAGCAGCTCGGTGAGTCGTGCCGCGCCCATCAGGGTGGGCGTGCCGCCGCCCAGATACACGGTCTCGAGCGACCCCAGCACCACCGCCTCCTGCTCCAGCTCGCAAAGCAGCGCATCCAAGTAGGCGTCGCGCGCATCGTCGCGCCCCACCTCCACCACGAAGGCGCAGTACCCGCACCGAGATGCGCAGAACGGCAGGTGGACGTACAGGTGCGCCACCCCGGACGCACTGCGCGACGTCACTTCTGGCGGGAGCCGTCGATCTGCAGCACGGCAAGGAACGCCTCCGGCGGCACCTCGACGCTGCCCACGTGCTTCATGCGCTTCTTGCCCTCCTTCTGGCGCTCCAGAAGCTTGCGCTTACGGCTGATGTCTCCGCCATAGCACTTGGCCAGAACGTCCTTGCGCTTCGCCTTGACGGTCTCACGGGCAATGATCGTTCCGCCGATCGCGGCCTGTACCGGCACCTCGAACATCTGGCGCGGAATCGTGGCGCGCAGCCGCTCGACCAGGCCCTTTCCCCGGGCAAAGGCGCTGTCCCGGTGCACGATCATCGAGAGGGCGTCCACGGGCTCGCCTGCGAGCAGGATGTCCAACTTCACGAGCGGGCTGATGCGCGAGTCGACCATTTCGTAGTCGAGCGACGCGTAACCGCGCGTGCGCGACTTCAACTGATCGTAGAAGTCCAGGACGATCTCGGCCAGTGGCATGTCATACGAGATCTGCTGCCGGTTCTCGATGGGAATCATCGTCACGAACACGCCGCGGCGATCCTGGCAGAGCCCCATCACGGCGCCCACATGCTCCTGGGGCACAAGGATGCCGCAGCGCACATACGGCTCCGCGATGTGCTCGATGAGGTTCGGGCTCGGCAGATCCGCTGGCGACCGCACCTGCAGCACCTCTCCCGACGTCGTCGTGACCGCGTACTGCACGTTCGGCGTGGTCGTGAGGAGCTCGAGGTCGTACTCGCGCTCCAGGCGCTCACGAACGATGTCCATGTGGAGCAGGCCCAGGAACCCACAGCGGAACCCGAAGCCCAGTGCCTGCGACGTCTCGGGCTCCCATTGAAGCGAGGCGTCGTTCAGCGACAGCTTCTCAAGGGCATCGCGCAGGTTCGGATAGTCGTCGGAATCCAGCGGGAAGAGGCCACAGAACACCATGGGCTTGACCTCGCGGTAGCCCGGAAGGGCCTCCTCGGCCGGTCGGGCCGCCAGCGTGATGGTGTCGCCCACGCGAAGATCGCTCACGCTCTTGAGCCCCGTGACCACATAGCCGCTCTCCCCGGCGCCCAGCAGCCCGGTCGGTGTCTGGACCGGGGCCATCACCCCGACCTCCTCGGCGTCGAAGTCGCGTCCCGTGGCCATGGCATGAAGCCGTGCTCCCGCCTTCACGTGACCGTCCATCACACGGATGAAGGCCACCACGCCCCGGTACTGGTCGTACACCGAATCGAAGATGAGGGCGCGCGCCGGGGCATCCGGGTCGCCGTGCGGCGGCGGCATGCGCGCCACGACAGCCTCGAGCACGTCGCGTACGCCCTCCCCGGTCTTGGCCGATATCCGCAGCACGCGGTCGGGGTCCTCGCCGATCAGCTCGGCAAGGGCGCGGCCGTGCAGGTCGGGGTCGGCGGCGGGCAGGTCGATCTTGTTGAGCACCGGAACCAGTTCCAGGTCGCCCTCAATGGCCAGGTAGGCGTTCGCCAGGGTCTGCGCCTCGATCCCCTGGCTGGCATCCACCACCAGGAGGGCACCCTCGCATGCCGCCAGGCTGCGCGACACCTCGTACGAGAAGTCCACGTGTCCGGGCGTGTCGATCAGGTTGAGCTGGTAGGTCTCGCCGTCATCGGCGGTGTAGCTCACGCGTACGGCCTGGGCCTTGATCGTGATGCCGCGCTCACGCTCCAGATCCATCGAATCCAGCATCTGAGCCCGCATGTCGCGGTCGCTCACGGCGCCGGTGAGCTGCAGGATGCGATCGGCCAGCGTCGACTTTCCATGGTCGATATGGGCGATGATCGAGAAGTTTCGGATGTGCGACTGATCCACGCGGCGACCCTATCGCAGTGAGCGAAGCGGCCCTGCGAGGCGGCGCAGCGACTTCAGCTCAGGCATGCGCAGCACGCGCGCGACCACCAGGAAGGCGATGATCGCCGCGGCGCCCCCCGCTCCCCCGGTCAGCAACTGGGCCGGGAACGAATCCCCAAGAGCCCGGTCCAGCACGTACCACGTGGCGCGGGCAAGGACTGCGGCGAACACCGCGGCGATCAGCGATCTCACGAAGCCGTCGGCGACATGGCGCAGGTTCAAGCCACCGGTGCGCGTGCTCAGGTAGTGCACCAACAGCACGAAGGTGACGAAGCTGGTGATCGACGTCGACAGAGGGATGCCGCCGACACCCATGGGCGTGAAGAAGATGGCGTCCAGCACCGCGTTCAGCACCACGCCTGAGCCGGCGATGACCGTGGGCAGCCACGGCCGCTGCAGCCCGAAGAACGCGCGGATGAGCAGCAGGCTGGACCCATTGAAGACGAGGCCGATGGTGAAGTAGAACAGCGCCTCGGAGGTGATGTACGTCGAGTAGCCGTTGAACGCCCCCCGCTGGTAGAGCAGCTGCACGACCGGGGTGGCCAGCACCATGAGGAATGCGGACGCGGGCAGCAGCATGAAGAAGATCTGCCGCAGCCCCGACTCCACCGACGTACGCAGTCCGGGCATGTCGCGGTTCGCGGCCATGCGCGAGATCGCGGGGAACAGCACGGTCGAGATGGCCACGCTGAAGATGCCCTGCGGCAGGATGTAGAGGCGAAAGGCGGCGTCAATCGCCCGCACCGCCTGCTCGCTCACCAGCGTGGCGAAGATGGCGTCGACCAGGGCGTTGATGTTGATGAGCCCCAGCCCCACGGTGACAGGCAGCATCAGCACCAGCACCCGCTTCACCATCCTGTTCCGGAAGCCCATGGTGATGGGGAATGGCCCGAGCCCCCTCAGGAACGGCAGCAGGTAGAGCAACTGCGCCAGCGTGCCCCCGACGATGCCGATTGCGTAGACCCAGATGCGCAGGTCGTCGGCCACGAACGGCACGACGATGATCAGCGCCACCAGGATCACGGCGTTCCACAGAACCGGCACGAAGGCCGTGGGCGAGAAGTTTCCCTCCGCCTGAAGCACACCCACCACGATCCCGGTGAGCCCCAGCAGCGGGACGATGGGGAACATCACCTGCGCCAGGCCGATCAGGTCGTCCTGAAGCGAGGGGTCCAGACCCGGCGCGAACAGCGGCATCACCCAGGGAGCCGTGATGATGGCGAGCAGCGTGATGCCGCCAAGCCCCAGCGTGACCACCGCGGCCAGGGCACCCACGAGGCGCCGGGCATCGTCCTTACGACCCTGTTCCTGCAGCTGGGTGTACACCGGCACGAAAGCGGCCGAGATGGCGGAGTCGGCCACCAGGCTGCGCAGAAGGTTGGGCACCTGAAAGGCGATTACGAAGGCATTGATCGCCCCCTGGGTGCCGAAGAGGGCCGCCGCCACCACCTCGCGCACGAGCCCGGCCACGCGGCTGATGGCGGTCCAGAAGGCGAAGACCGCGGTCGATCGGCCCAGCCCGGCGGCACGGGGCCGCCGGGCCCCGTCCTCTGGTGTCGTCACAGTAGCTGGGTCGCCCGAGTCATCCGTTGCTACGATACCCCGCTGACCCAGACCTCGGAGACCACCGCGTGGCCAACATCAAGCAGCAGAAGAAGCGCAACCGTCGATCGCTGAAGCAGCGGGACACGAACATTCGTTACCGCTCCACCGTTCGTTCCGGCATGAAGCGCCTCTCCGCCGGCGTCGCCGAGGGCGAGACGATCACCCCCGAGCGCGCAAGCGAGATGACCAAGTTGATCGACCGCGCCGCCGCGCGGGGCGCGATACACAAGAACACGGCGGCCCGCCGCAAGGCGCGTGTGGCCCGCATGGTCTCGCCAACCGCCTAGTACCGCGGGTACGTCGGCGTGTGTGGCCTACTGGCCGCAGGCGCCGATCAATTCGCGGAGGCCGATCTCGAGCACGATCCTGCCTCCGTCCGCGCGCGACTCCCCCAGGTCGGTGAACGCGGACACGCGGAGGTCCAGCTCGAGGTCGGCCAGCCGGGCCACGCACCGCTCGGCCGCGCCGGGGGGCAACCGGCGTGCCTGCTCCACGGCCTTCTGGGCGGGGTAGCCCTTCAGACCGGTCAGTCGCTCCACGTCGGACTGGGTGGCGCCCGGCCCCTGCGCCACCGCGACGCCCCGGAAGTGGCGGGCCAGCGCGCGCTGGATCACGATGGGCTCAGTGGTCTCACTGCCTGCCGCAAGATCGGCCAGCAGGGCATGCGCGCCCCGGGCATCCCCCGACGTGATGAGGTCGCCCAGCAGGTACACCTTGGCCTCAGGGTCGACCACAACGAGCGCGTCCACCATCTCGTGCGTCACCGGCTCGGGACCGGCGGCGAGCGCCAGCTTCTGCGCCTCGTTGGCCAGGTGGCCGGCATCCTCCCCCGCGCGCCCCGCACGGCGTACCACGTCGGCGGCCAGTTTCGGGCTGATGCTCGTGTGGTAGCGCCTCACCTCGCGCACCACGAAGTCGGTGAACCACCTCACGCGCTCCTTGGCCGACGCCTTCGCCGGCGGACCGTACGACAACACCTGTCCCGCGACATCGACGGCCTTGGCCATGCGTGGCGTGGGCGCGCCGACCGCCACCAGGGCGAGGCAGGTGCCGGGGAGGGGGTCGGCCAGGTACTCGATCAACGTCTCCACATCCGCGGCCTTCCACTCGTCCGCGCGGCGTACCAGAACCAGCCGCGTACCCACGAACGACAGCGCCTCGCACGCGGCGCGTACATCCACCGAGCTGTCCTCCGAGGCGTCGAAGCGCTCCGGGGTCAGGCCGCCCTCGTCCTGCACCCGGGTGATCAGGCGCCGAATCGCAGTGTCCACCTTCGCCCGGTCCTCACCGTGGATCCAGTAGACGGGCATGAGGGGATCCTTGGACGCCACTCCCGCAGGTTACCCGGGCGTCACGATGACCCCGCCGTCTGCCGGCCTCACGTCCACATCCCCGGCTCGATCCGTGCGCACGACGCGGGCACCGATTCGGCCGAGCGCGGCGAGGGTGCCCGGCACCGGGTGCCCATACGTGTTGCCACGCCCAACCGACACCACGGCCACGCCCGGGCGCACCTCCCCGAGAATCGCCGGAAGGCCGGGGTCGGCGGAGCCGTGATGAGGCACCTGCAGCACGTCGGCACGCGGCAGGTGCAGGCCCCGGAGCACATTGCTCTCGGCATCTGCCGGCAGGATCGCCGTCAACCCCTCGACGTGTGCCACGGCCACCAGGCTGCGATCGTTCGGTTGCGCACTGCGCGATGCCGCGGCGCCCGGGCCGACCACCGACACCTGCCAGGAGCCCGCGGTGATTCCGCTCCCGGCTGTGGCCCAGTCCACGGGGATTCCACCATCAGCTGCCCGCCGGGCCGCGTCGCGCACCAGCGGCGAGTTACGATCGGGGATCGGCAGCACCACGCGCCCCACAGGTATCGACGCGAGCAGGGCGGGCACGCCTCCGGCATGGTCCATCGCCCCGTGGGTGATGATCAGGGCACCCACCGACTCGACGCCAGCCCGCGCAAGCGCGTCGATCACCGGTGCAGGTGACCCAGGCGGGCCGGCGTCCACCAGCACAGACCCACGTGCGCCATCGCGCAGCAGAGTGGCGGCGCCCTGCCCCACATCCAGCACCCGCATACCCGGGCCGGCGGGAAGCACGGGTGGCCCGCCGCACCCCGGAACGCCCGGCATGAGCACGACCATCACCAGCACGCCGGCGCCTGCCAGCACGGGGCCCATGCCGGGTGGTCGGCGAATCGGCAGGCCGGGCACCTGCGGGCACCTGCGCAGCCACGCCCACACACACGCGGGCGTCGCCGCGACGAGCGCCAGAGGCACGGCGCTCCATGCCGGCACCGTGGCCACGGCTCCCGGTACGGCCGACGCCACGGAGGCCACGGCCATGACCACGCGCGCACCGAGCGCCGCCACCCACGAGATGGCCACTCCCACCGGCGCCCACGCCGAATGCGCCGCGGTGCCCGCCAGCGCCACCACCACCACGGGCCCGGCCACGGGTACGGCCACGAGATTGGCGGCAAGGCCCACCAGCGACAGGCTGCCGAAGCCCGCAGCCAGCACGGGTGCGGTGGCAAGGCCCGCACCCGCCGACTGGCCCATCAGGTCGGCTGCACGTCCGGGAAGCCACCCGCGCAGCCACGAGGCCAGCGGAGGGGTGATCAGGAAGAGCCCGACGACCGCGGCGAAGGACAGCTGCAGGCCGGGGTCGCCAATCGACAGGGGATCGAAGGCCAGCAGAACCGCCAGAGCCAGCAGCAGCGCGTACCACCTGCTTCGCGCGGCCCCACCCAGATCGGCCATCAGCGCCAAGGCGCCCATCAGCCCCGCCCGGGCCACCGATGCCCCGCCATCGCACGCCAGGCAGTACGCACACATCACCACACCGGATGCCACCAGCCGCGGGCGGCGGGCCATGCCGGCGAAACCCAGCAGCGCCGTCACCCCAATCCCCACCACGGCCACGTTCTGGCCGCTCACCGCCAGCAGGTGCCACAGCCCGGCATCGCGCATGCGCTGCGCGGCTTCGTCCGAGAGCCCCGCGCCGCCGCCGAGCGCCATGCCCCGCACCACGGCCGCCACGTCGCCCGACAGACCCGCCGCCACGTTGGCACCAGCCCATCTGCGCAGGGCGTCGCGGGCTCCCACCGACCCGTCACGCACACCAACCGCCGCCCACCCGGCCGACCGCATGCGGCCGGCGATGCGCTGCCTGCGAAGCCAGGACATCCACCAGTCGGGGGCGTCCCTGCTCGCGGCCGGACCCACGCTGCCGCTCACGCGCACCAGAACCCCCACGTCGGGGACACCGGCGCCCGCTGGGAGGTCCAGGAGCAGGCGCGTACCCGGCGATGGTGCGCGATCACCGGTCAAGCGCTGTGCCACCACCCGCGCACGCACCCCATATGGGCTCACGGATGGGGGCGCATCAATGGCCACCACGCCGTGCACCTGTGCCGACCGGGTTATCGGCACCGGCTGGGTCGATGCCACCCGTGTCGCACCCCACGCGCACCCCGCAACGGCAACTCCCACCGACAGGGCCGCCATGGCCTGCCCGGCCCGGCCCGACAGCGCTGCCGCGCATGCCATGGCAAGCGCCACCACCGCGCACCCGGCCACGGGAGCCACTGGGGGATCGGCCAGGCTGGCGACAAGGCCCACGATGAAGGAGGCCAGAAGGGCGTGCGGCGCGAACCGCAACGGGCCAACAGAGCGCGGCGGCGCCCCCGAGGCGCTCAGGGCGCCAGGTGCGTCCGGAGCGCCTCCATGCGGGCCGGGCCGATTCCCGGCACCTCATCGAGCTGGTCCAGCGACGAGAAACCGCCGTGGGATTGCCGCCACTCGATGATGCGCGCGGCCAGCGCCGGCCCCACGCCGTCCAGAGCCTCGAGGTCGGCCTGCGTGGCCGACGACAGGCTCACCGGGCCCGATGCGCCGCCGGGTCCGCCGCCTCCCCCACCGGCCCCCGGTGCGGGTGCACGTCGGGGCACCACGATCTGCTGGCCGTCCGCCACCGGCGCGGCCAGGTTCAGCCCCGACAGGTCGGCGCGCCGCGTGGGCCCTCCTGCCAGGCGCACGGCCTGGATCACCCGCGAATCGCCACCGATGCGGTACACGCCCGGGTGCCGCACCGCGCCCGCCACGTGAACCAGGGGCTCCGCGGCAACCAGTGGCCGGCGGTCCACCCGGGTCTGCTGCGGTGCTGCGCCTTGGCCCGCACCGCCGCCGCCCGATGCGCGCCAGGCCACCACCAGCAGGGCGGCGGCGGCGATGCCGTATAGCCAGCCACTGCGCCGCAGCCAGGGAAGCAGGCGATCCATGCGCCCACCGTAGGACGGCATTCCGCGCACGGGGCGCGCACACGGAGCCGGAGCACGCGCACGGGTGCTACTTCGCAGGCACCACCAGGTTCACGAGCTTGCCGGCCACCACGATGCGGCGCGTGATCTCGCCACCCGCCACCACCGCCTGCACCTTCGGCAGGGCGAGGGCCATCTCCAGCAGGGCGTCCTCCGGTGTGTCCGGCGGCACCTCCAGGCGATCCCGCAACTTTCCATTCACCTGCACCACCACCGTCACCGTGTCACTCGCCAGGAGCGCGGGATCGGCGTCGGGCCAGGGCTCGGCCCACAGGCGCTCGTTCCCCATGCGCTCCCACAGTTCCGACGCGATGTGGGGGGCGAACGGGAACAGCAGCGACACGGTGGTGTGCGCCGCGTGGCGCAGCGCACGCCGGCCCTCGGGCGAGCCCAGCCGGCCATCACCCATGTCGCGCGTGGCCATGTTCACCAGTTCCTGGATGGCCGAGATCGCGGTGTGAAACGAGAAGCGCTCGCCGATGTCCTGGCTCACCTTGGCCACCGTGGCCTCGGCCTTGCGCATCAACTCGAGAGCGGCGGGATCCCCGGCCACATCCTGCGCCGAGGGGCGCGCGTCGTCACCCTCGGCATCGGGCAGGCCGGTCACCAGGCGCCACACGCGGTCGAGGAACCGCCGCTGTCCCTCCACCCCATGATCGGACCACTCGGCATCATCCGCAGCCGGGCCCATGAACAGGATGTAGAGCCTCAGGGTGTCCGCCCCGAAGCGCTCGACGATCGCGTCCGGCGGCACCACGTTGCCGCGGCTCTTGCTCATCTTCGCGCCGTGGTAGTGGATCATCCCCTGCGTGAACAGGCGCGCGAACGGCTCGCGTGTTCCCACCAGGCCCAGGTCGTGCAGCACCTTGGTGAAGAATCGGGCGTACAGCAGGTGCAGGATCGCGTGCTCCACGCCGCCGATGTACTGGTCGACGGGCAGCCAGTAGTCGGCGATCTCGCGCGCGAAGGGGGCCTCGGTCAGGTGCGGCGCGGTATAGCGCAGGAAGTACCACGACGAGTCCACGAAGGTGTCCATGGTGTCGGTCTCGCGCCGGGCCGGGCCACCGCACGACGGGCAGGTGGTGGCCACCCAGTCCTCGGCCGCCGCCAGGGGGCTCTGTCCCTGGGGCGTGTAGTCGTCCACGTGCGGCAGCAGCACCGGAAGATCCTCATCGGGCACGGGCACGACGCCGCACTCGCCGCAGTTGACCACGGGAATCGGCGCGCCCCAGTAGCGCTGGCGCGAGATGAGCCAATCGCGCAGGCGGTATCCCACGGTGGCGTCACCCAGGTCTCGCTCGGCCAGCCAGGCGCAGATGCGGTCCTTGGCATCGTCCATCGACAGGCCGTCGAGATCCCCCGAGTTCACCAGCCGTCCGGGCCCGGTCCAGGCCTCGTCGAGGGGCGCATCGGCGGGCGTGCCGTCCTCTGCGATCACACGTGTCACCGGCAGGCCATGCGCCTGCGCGAAGGCGAAGTCGCGATCGTCGTGCCCGGGCACGGCCATGATCGCGCCGGTGCCGTAATCCATCAGCACGTAGTCGGCCACCCATACGGGGATGGGCGCGCCGGTCACGGGGTTGATCACGTGCCGCCCCGTGAACACGCCGGTCTTCGGCCGATCGGCGGAACTGCGCTCGGCCACCGCCGTGCGCGCGGCCGTGCCCACATACGCCGTGACGGCCTGCTGCTCCGGCCGTCCCTCAACCAACCGCGGCACCAGGGGGTGCTCGGGGGCCAGCAGGAAGAACGTCGCGCCATACAGGGTGTCCGGACGCGTGGTGAACACCGGGATGGACGCGGTGTCGTCGTCGGTGCGGAACTCCACCCGGGCACCCACCGAGCGCCCGATCCAGTTTCGCTGCATCGTGAGCACGCGGTCGGGCCAGTCCACCAGCAGGTCCATGTCGTCCAGCAGCGCCTGCGCGTAATCGGTGATGCGCAGGAACCACTGCGGCAGCTGCCTGAGCTCCACGGGCGTCTTGCAGCGCTCGCACAGGCCATCCACCACCTGCTCGTTGGCCAGCACCGTCTGGTCCTCGGGGCACCAGTTCACGGCGGCCTCGCGACGCTCCACCAGCCCGCGCTCCAGGAACCTGAGGAAGATCCACTGCGTCCAGCGGTAGTACTCCGGATCCGCCGTCGAGATCTCGGTGTCCCAGTCGATGGAGAACCCCAGGCGCTTCAGCTGCGTGCGAATGCTCGCGATGTTCCGTGCCGTCACCTCGGCCGGGGGCTCGCCGGTTCGGATCGCCGCGTTCTCCGCGGGCAGGCCGAAGGAGTCGTAGCCCATCGGATGGAAGACCACGTGCCCCGTGCGACGGCGATGATGCGCCACCACATCGCCCATGGTGTAGTTCTTCACGTGCCCCATGTGAATCTCGCCCGAGGGATACGGAAGCATCTCCAGCACGTAGGCCTTCGGAACATCCGGCACGGCAATCGACTCGCCGTCGCGCGCGACGGGCTCGGCGTGAAATGCCCCCTCGGCGTCCCAGACCGCCTGCCATCGGGCCTCTATCGTCGCCGGGTCGTAGCGTTCCGGAGGGTCGCGCGGCGGTTCAGTCATCGGCGCGCGACAGTACCAACTCCGGGAGGCATCCACCGGTGGCAACGATTCGCGCACGCACGGACATCCGCAGGGCGGACACCGACGCGGACTTCGAGGGCATCCTCGCCGTGTACGCGGCCAACGAGTGGAGCCATGCCCGCGAACCCGAACGGCTGCGCATCGCGGTAGAGCGTGCGGACCTGGCACTCGTCGCGGTGGATGGCGAGGAGGTCGTCGGATTCATCCGCACGATGAGCGACGGCGCGTTCGCCGTATACATCGCCGACATCCTGGTGACCCCGGATCGTCAGCGGCAGGGCCTGGGTCGGCGCCTGCTCGCGGCGGTACTCGACCACTACCCGGTGGGGCACTTCCACCACCAGGTGCTCATCGCGGAGCGCGGCGCGGATGGCTTCTACCGCCGCCTGGGCCTCTCCCCCGTGGGTTCATTTGGTCTCACGGCATTCATTCGGACGCGATGATTTGTGACAATCCACACACGAATTTGTCACCCGCGGAACCAATTCAGGGCTGACAGCCGATGATGTGACTAGCGTTCCTGACGGCCTCCCACTGGAGGGGGCAGTATCGCGTGGACGTGCAGGCCGTCGCTACATAGTTCGGCGGGCATGTGGCATTCCTCGCCGAACAAGGTGGAAAACGTGCCGGAAGGCGTCGTCAAGTGGTTCAACGCTGAGAAGGGCTTCGGCTTCATTACTCCCGATGACGGGGGCAAGGATCTGTTCGTGCACTTCTCGGAGATCCAGGGTTCGGGTTACCGCACCCTGGACGAGGGCCAGAAGGTGAACTACACCGCTGGTGAGGGCCCCAAGGGTCCGCAGGCACAGGCCGTCACGGCGATCTGAGCCGCGGGCGCCGCAAGGCGCCCAGGTGAAGTACTCGACGGGCCCCTCTTCGGAGGGGCCCGTCGTCGTTTTCCGCCCACCGCCATCCCTTAGACTGCGCTGCAGGCCAGCAAGGGGGACGGGATGGCGACCAGACGCGGCGCGCTCAGGGGATCCGCCGGCGAATGGCCCGAGCACGCCACGCTCTCCGGCCGGCAGGTGGCGCCGGTCCACGCGGGCCCCGACTCCCCCCTCGAGGCGCCCGGGGACTACCCGTACACCCGCGGCATCCACCCGGGCATGTACCGCGACCGGATGTGGACCATGCGGCAGTTCGCGGGCTTCGGGTCGCCCGAGGACACCAACCGGCGCTTCCACATGCTTCTGGCCGACGGGCAGACCGGCCTGTCCACCGCCTTCGACATGCCCACGCTCATGGGGTACGACCCCGATAATCCTCTGTGCCTGGGAGAGGTCGGCCGCGAGGGCGTATCCGTGTTCTGCGCCGAGGACATGCAGCGGGTCTACGACGGCCTCGACCTCGAGGCGGTGTCGACATCGCTCACCATCTCGGGCCCGGCGCCCGCCACCCTGGCGCACTTCATCGTGGCCGCCGAGCGTGCGGGGTCACACCGCTCCCGCCTGCGCGGCACCCTGCAGACGGACATCCTCAAGGAGTTCATCGCCCAGAAGGAATGGATCGTTCCCGAAGAGCCCTCGATGCGGCTGGTCACCGACCTCATCGAGTTCTGCACCCACGAGATGCCCCTTTGGCACCCGATCTCGGTAAGCGGGTACCACATCCGCGAGGCAGGCGCGACGGCCGGGCAGGAGCTGGCCTTCACCATCGCCGACGGCCTGGCCTACGCCGAGGCCCTGGTTGCACGCGGAATCGACCCGGACCGCTTCCTGCCCCGGTTCTCGTTCT